>Ga0207659_10001005_pt1 | contig 16772 bp, 11 predicted proteins | sample KBSM43metaG_FD_184330 | JGI IMG/M metagenome (GOLD analysis project Ga0207659, IMG submission 184330) | Miscanthus rhizosphere microbial communities from Kellogg Biological Station, Michigan, USA - KBS M4-3 metaG (SPAdes) (version 2) | ecosystem: Host-associated > Plants > Roots > Rhizosphere >...
CGTTGCTTCTACTGAATGTCGCCTTTGCATACCGAGTGGTGGCCGCCGAAACGCTGTCTCGGCGCACGATATGGGCCGTCGCTACGGGCGTGCTCTGTTTCGTCTCGCAGCTCGTGACGTTTGATATCGGCATGTACGCGGCAATCGCAATCGTCTGCACGTTGATGGCCGGCGTAAATACACCTCGGCGCACCGAACTGCTCCACGGCGCCGGAACTTTCGTGTCAACGTTTGCCGCGCTGAACGTTGCGCTCGTCGCGTTCTTCACGCTGACCTCGCCGGTTCATACGCTCGTTTTCGACTACCACAACTACGCGTTCGAAATGCTCCGCGGCTCCCACAATACGCTGGGAGTTCTATGGCAGCTTCCTATCGCGCACACGGTCGCGCTGGTTGTCGTTTCGCTGTATGTGCTCGTCATGTGTGTAATGACGATGTGGAGATCGCATCCGCTTGACGGGGCGCTCTCGTCGGGTCTCGCCGTTTCCGCGGTGCTGTGGGTGATGACGGGGTTCGTGCGCAGCGACATCGGACACATCACTGCTGCGTTTACACCCATGGTGGTGATTCTCAGCTTCGTCTTTCCCCGGGATTGGAGCATGCCGAAAGAGGCCGCCGTGTGGGTGGTTATCGCCGCTACGGTCCTTCTGGCCTGGCCCATGTCGAGTATCAGCGCGCCGACAGACCTGTTGAAAATGGTTCGCGGTGAAGTGGGCGCGGGCGATACTTTCCGGGATCTTCACACGGCACGAAGGCCGCTGGACGAAACGGTGAAGGCAAGTCTGGGAGCGCCGGACCAGCCGGATCAGGCGAATCGCCGAAACGTTCCGCTGTTGCCGTTCGCCTACGACACGTATATCGTCCCCGGTGTTCGGCGTCCTCTGTTTGCGCCGGTCCTGGAAACGTACGGCGTGTCGACGCCATACCTCGAGGACTATTACCTGAAGGCTCTGCAGCGACGCCGGCAGGCAGGCCTTGAGATTCTCTTCGGACCCGACAGAACAGATGACCTTCGAACGGGCGGTGTTCAGGCGATTACACGAACGCCGAATGTCTTCGAGTATATCTACAGAAACTTCGCCCTCGTGAGCCAGGAGGTCCACGCGGACGGCCATTACGTGCTTGCTCCGGTTGATGAACCACCGCCGGTCAGTATCGAGCCGCTGAAGTTTTCCAGAATGGAGGAGTCACTGGGTTCCGGAATGGTGAAGTTGACGACCCCATCCACCTGCGGCCTGATCCGTGTGGAAATGCAGCTCGGATATACGCGGCGCTCGCGTTTTCTCAGGCTGAGCGGGATCCATGTCTATCTTAGCGATGGGGATCAGAGGGTGTGGCAGGGCTCGATCCGAGCGTTGGAGCCTAATCAGACGTTCGTCACGTACATCAGCCCCCTGCAGCCGAGCGTCTTTCACAAGGTGTTCGGGCGCGAGCCTGTTCGAGGTGTTCGGTGGGATAAGCTTGAATACCGCAGCGCGCCCGCCGATCTGCTTGGAGCGAAAGCGACCAGGGTCGAGATATTTGGCCTCGAGTGTCTTGATCCGCAGAAGTTTGGCGAGGGCACACCGCTTGTCGCGGATCCTCTCGTTGCCAATCAGGCAGAGGAACGGTAAAAGGAAAAGAGAAAAGGGTAAAGGTTATGAGCAACGTTTCCGGGAAGTATCTCGATCTGATTCGATCGTTTCCTCTTCGGCCAATTCGATCAGCTGCAGAACTCGCCCGCGCGGAAGCCGTGATCGAGGAATTGGTCGATGCACGCCTCACCGCTGGGGAGTCCGACTATCTGCTCGTTCTGGGAAATCTCGTCGAGGAATACGAGAAGGCGCATTTTGCGATTGAGCCTTTGCCGGCACACGAGATGCTCGCTGCGTCGATCGAGGCGAAAGATGTCACCCAAAGTGAAGTCGCGAAGGCAACGGGGATCTCGATGTCGACGATATCGGAGCTGCTCTCTCAAAAGCGAGACTTCAACATCACTCACGTCGAGAAGCTGTGCGCGTACTTTGGCCTCGGCCCGGGCGCCTTCATTCATGTGGATGAGAGGACTCTGGCACGATGAACACTTTCACGTGTTTCACTAAGCGCTTGTGCCGCCTTTATCAAACGGGACACTGAAGAAACGAGGGGGCTGGCTTTGGCTCACCTCGCGTGATTCCCCGGTGATAGACTCACGGGCAAATCTCGATGAAACAACTTCGAATTGCCCTCATTTCCTGCACCCTGCTTGCCCTCGCGGCAGCATGGGTGTCGCACGCGGCGCAACGAAAGCCTGCGAGCGTGCTCGTCACGATCGACACGCCCATGGAACCGCCCGAATGGGCTCGCCTCGAGCGCCAGCTTCTCGATGCGCACACGCCTGCAATCGGCGAGTTCTACCGCAAATACTACGACGCCCGCGGCTACGTGCAGTGTGTCTTGCGCTGGGGAGCAGACGACGGTCCTGACGACGCTTTCGAAAACATGGCGGGCTGGCCCGAGCTCCACGCGCTGGGCGGAAGCGACGAAGTGTTGCGGCTGTACATGCAGGGCATTGACGGAATGCTGCGGCAATACACCGAGGCCAAAACCACCCAGGTTCCCGCGGGCCGCAACGGGATGTACTACAAGGAATTCAGCACGCAGTCCGACTGGATGCATCACGGCGAAGCCCTTAGGGTTTTCAACCGCATGGGCCTTTCGGTGCCCACGGATCCGAAGTATCGCGCTCGCGCAAAGCGTTATGCGGCGATGTACATGGGAGAGGATCCGGAAGCGCCCAACTACGATCCGAAGCTGAAGCTCATTCGCAGTCTCATCAACGGCAGCCGCGGACCGATGTTGCGCAAGGCCACATCCCTCGACTGGGTCGGTGATCCCATCGATATCCAAAACTTCACGGCCGGCCACAGCGAACGGAACTTCGAAGAGATGCTTGCCCATTACGAGGAATACGGCGACGTCGCCGGCGATTCTTTTCTCAATCTCGTCGCCACGACGCTGCCATTGGACGCGTATCTGACGACCGGCGAGGCCAAATACAAAAAGTGGATCGTCGATTACATGGACGCCTGGCTGGAACGTATGAAGCGGAACAACGGCATCATTCCCAGCTTTGTTGATCTCGACGGCAAAATTGGTGGACCCGACGGCAAATGGTGGGGCAACGCGTACGGATGGGGTTTCAGCCCGGTCAATCCCGTGACCGGTCGCCGCGAGGACCGCAATCGTATTCCGCGAGCCCTCGTGGGTTTCAATAATGCCTTATGGGTCACCGGCGATTCGAAGTACATCGATGCCTGGCGCACGATGATCGATGCCGTCAATGCAAACGCCATGACGGTGAACGGCCGCAAACAATTCCCGACGATGTTTGGTCCCAATGGCTGGTACGGCTGGCAAGCTCAGCCCTGGAACGTTGGCGCCCTCGAGGTTTGGTATTGGTCGATGAAGCCGGGTGATTTGGAGCGCGTCGGCGGGAACAATCCCTGGATCGCTTATTTCCAGGGACAAAACGCTTCATATCCGGAGACGGCGCTTCGCAACGATCTTCGATTGATCGAGACGCGCCTCACGCGAATGCGCGCCGACAACACAACACCGGCGCAACGCCTTGCCGACAATATGATGGATTTCAACCCGGCGGCAGTAGACACGCTGATCCGGTTGACACTCGGCGGCCTGCCTCCCGGTCGGGACGGCGGTTTGTTGAATGCCCGCCTGCGATATTTCGATCCTGCGCGTCACCGAGCCGGATTGCCCGACAGCGTCGCAGCGCTTGTCTCGCAAATGACGGACACGGAAACCGTCGTCACCCTCGTCAATATGGATAAAGGGTCGGCGCGAACGGTCGTCGTTCAGGGTGGAGCGTACGGTGAGCATCGCATCGAGTCCGTGGAGACCGGTGGCAAAACATTCCCTGTCAACGGCCGCAGCTTCACGGTTCGACTTGCCGCCGGTGCCGGTGCGAGACTCGTTCTCAGCATGCGACGCTACTCGGAGCAGCCCACGGAAGTGTTCCCTGAGGGCGTCAACCTGTAGGCAAGGTGCGAGCGAGTTTCAGGCACCCCGCGCCATCCTCCCATCAAAATTGGTGCTTAGAATGAAAATGGCCGCTTGTTAGCAGTCCCTCTGATCGGACACCTCAAGGCAGACACTCAGATGCCGTACCATACTCGCCACAAAATTGTCGAGTTGAATGCGCCCTAAGCTGTCCACCAGGAGTCATAACCTTTCTAGAATTCTTAGAAGATCACGATCTGTGCCACGCAAACCCAAAGAAGTTTTTCTCAGTTATAGCTACGATGACGAGAAGCACGTGCAAACCGTCTTGGAGCTATCTAATCGTCTGAGAGACGAAGGCGTTGAGTGTGTGTTGGACCAGTATGAACAGTCTCCACCGGAGGGATGGCCTCGGTGGATGGACCGCAAGATTCGTGAAGCACACTTTGTCTTGGTGATTTGCACAGAAGAGTACAACCGCCGCTTGCTAGGCGGAGAGCCCAAAGACGGCGGCCTCGGTGTGAAGTGGGAAGGCGGCATCATCTACCAGCATCTCTATAACGCCGGAGGTAACAACACCAAATTCACCCGTCTCAATGAGGTTTCCAAGCGCTTCATGATGCGATGGGGAATCGGTCCAGCGTTCAGGGAGAGCTTCGATATAAAGAACTCCAGGCAGAGTGGGATCTCGCATTGCGCGAGCTGGAATCGGCAACAGCAGAATTCCAGACGATCATCCAACACCTGCACGACCAGCCAGAGCCCCCTGTCTGAAAACCCTGTCCGCTTGAAGGTGTGCCCAGGTGCCGAACGAGCGTACTTAGATAGTCAGCTCGAGTGTCTTGAAAGGAATCCCTTGACAGACATGCGTGCAGGCCTGGCTCAGTGTTTGGAAAACCGATCCAAAATTCTACTGTTGAACTGTCAACTTGACGAGGAGGCTTTCGAAATCGGATGAGCTCCAGTGATTCCTCGTTCGCCCTCCCATAAATGTCACCTATCGACTATCAGTGTCTTGTAGTAGTTTTTTCGCCACTTACTGGCATGTTGGGAGGTCTTTGACGTGTATCTATATACTGGGTCGTCCGCAAAGTTCATCGACGATGTTGTTCAGAATCGCATTGCGGATGCAATGAAGGCCTCGTTCTTCGACCACTTCCGATTCAATCCCGCATCCAGCGAGGTGCGATCCTGGCAGAACTCACTACGCGCTGTTTGCAACGTTCTCCAGTATGGCTCTTTCGATGACCACGGGATCATTGTCGAATACCAGTTGCCGCTGACATCAAAGCGTTTGGACTGCATGGTCACTGGCACAGATTCGCTCTCGAAGGCCAACGCTGTGGTCATTGAACTCAAGCAATGGGAAGAGGTGCGACCCAGCTATGTGGAGGACTGTGTCACTACGTTTGTCGGGCAAGGCTGGCGCGATGTGCTGCATCCGTCACGTCAGGTTGGTGACTATCAGGAGTATTTGGAGGATTACCACGTGGAGTTCACTTCAGGTGCGATTGGATTGGCCGCGTGCGCCTACATGCACAACTTTACTTTCGACGCGACTAGCGAACTCTTCCATGAGCGCCATGCGAAGGTCCTGGAGAAGTTCCCGCTGTTTAGTGGCGATCGCTCTAGCGAACTCGTGGACTATCTGCGGAAGTGGGTGGGCCGGGGCGAAGGCGAACCGATTCTCGAGAAAGTTCTCACGAGTAAGTTTCTCGCTAGTCGGAAACTTCTTGAGCACACCGCCGCGGTTATCGATCGGCAGAATGTCTATGTCTTGTTGGACGAACAGCATGTTGCGTTCAACTCGGTTTTGGCAGAAGCGCGTCGGGCACGGGAGAGCTTTGGAAAGACCGGCAAGACCGTAATGATTATTAAAGGTGGTCCGGGTACTGGGAAATCCGTCATTGCATTGAAGCTCATGGGGGAACTCTCCGGAGCGGGGTACAACACACAGCACGCCACCGGGTCGCGTGCTTTCACGGGCAATATTCAGAAGCTTGTTGGCTCGCGAGCCGGCAAACAGTTTCGATTTTTCAATGGCTATGTCGATGCGCAAACGGACGAGCTCGACGTTTTGGTTTGCGATGAAGCCCATCGTATTCGTCCCAACAGTTGGAATCGGTATCAGCCGAGCAAGAAATCTGGAAAGACTCAGATTGAGGAGCTGATCGACAGTGCCAAGGTGTCGGTCTTTCTTCTTGATGATCTTCAGGTGGTTCGGCCGGGAGAGGTCGGCAGCTGCGACCCTTATACGCAACACTGCTGAAGCACGCAATGCACGAGTCGTCGAGTTTGAACTTGAAGCGCAGTTTCGATGTAACGGCTCCGACGCCTTCATCAATTGGGTAGACAACACCCTGGGGATTCGAAGAACGGCCAATGTGTTGTGGGACTCCAACGATTCGTTCGAACTTCGCATCATGAACAGCGTTGAAGACCTCGACAAGGCGATTCGCACCAAGAGTCTTGAAGGTCACTCGAGCCGGATTGTCGCCGGGTTTTGTTGGCCATGGTCGGATCCCGTGGACGGACGTCTTGTCGATGATGTGGTTGTTGGAGAGTGGTCCATGCCCTGGAATGCGAAGCCCGATAGCACTCGACTCGGCCCTGGAATTCCTAAGTCACACTTCTGGTCTTCCGATCCTGGCGGTATCGACCAAGTCGGATGCGTCTATACGGCCCAGGGATTCGAGTTCGACTACTGCGGCGTTATCTTTGGCCTGGATCTTCGGTATGACGCGGATCAGGGCGCCTGGCTCGGAGACAAAGGTGCTTCGTACGATACAGTCGTGAAGCGGGGCGATTCTGACAAGTTCGTCGACCTCGTTAAAAACACCTATCGCGTTCTTCTTACGCGTGGAATGAAGGGCTGTTTCATCTATTTCATGGACGACGAGACTCGAAAATTCTTTCAAAGCCGCATGGAGAGAACCCGCGCCTCCTCTGCAGTCGCTAGGCAAAACAGCCGGTAACGCTCGTAGGGTACTGATGTCTCTCATGTAATTCCGCGACGGTTCCGCTGGCCCGTTGTTCGATGCGAGGAGAAGGTAAGCCACGATGTTTTCAATCTCGTTAAGCTAAACATGCAGTATCCACCCCTTTGCTGGGGCATGGACCGTCTCTTCGATTGAATAGATATACCAGCCCACTTGCCGACGATATTTATCGATCCGCCGTGCGTCCTCAGCATCTGTTTTGAAGTCGACAACGGCCCACTGTGAGTCCTCGACAAATGCGAGGTCGATCACTCCTTCGAGGAGCTGTCCTGCAGGGTCTTTCACCGTGACGGGGAGTTCGCGAAAGATGGAAGCTGCGCGTTGAGCTTGAACCAGGAGGGGGTGCTGCAGTGCTGCAGCAACTGTCTTTGAAGCCGCCTCAATTTCCTCGTCAGTGGCGTTCAGCAGCCTCGAATGGGCATGTGCGATGCGTTCAATAGTCTCGAGCTCCGCCTTGAGGTCGATCTCTTTCAAGATCAAATGAACCAGAGACCCAAACCGAGGTCCAGAAGGCCGTGGGCTGGTTCGTTGGATCCTTTCAACTTGTACTCGTGCTGCGTAACCGGCTGGTGGTTCGACGTCGTCCGTCGCAAGGTATACCTTGGTGCTCGGTTGTTCTCCCGCATTGATAGACTGAACTCGGGCGGCCTTCCACTGGTTGTAGCGTTCGTGACTTTCGGTAGCTCGACCCCCGCCATCCTCGGCAAGGATCTCCTCCTGTCGCAATCCGAAACTTGCTTCGACCTCAAGCCGCAGCAGTGACGGATCCCACCAAACCACTTTGTGCAATCCATTTTCAGGTGTATGCGATCCGGGCTTAACAGAAGACTCGCTCATGCCGTCATAGTCTGTCGGTCGCTGCAGGACTGTGGCACTGCCGAACGGCGGGCAAGCCGGCGTCTGGGTAGCCGCTCTCCAATTCGCCTTCACAGGATATATCGCCTTGTTCAATGGACTGATCCAGCCGTCCTGAGCACTGTCACCGACAGCGGTCACCACAAGCAGATCACGAGCGCGCGTTGCAGCGACGTAGGCGATTCTCGTGCCTTCGGCGATATCACGATCATGCTCCTCCTGTTCGTGCTCGATGAGTTCCCACGGCGCACAGCCAAGGAGGCGGATCGCGCAAAGATTCTCATCCACGTTGACGTGTCTGTCTGGAGTTCGCGCCGCGATATTCGCAGTCATATCCGCCAGAATCACAACTGGGAACTCGAGTCCCTTGGCCGAATGCACCGTCATGATTCGGACACCTTCGGTGCCCTCCTCCAAAACGGGAGCTTCTCCGGGATCTTCGCCCTCTGCCCGAGTGTTCAAAAGCTCGACAAAGCCTCGGAAGGAAAAGCCGTCTGAGTGTTCGTAACTTCGGGCGAGATCGCAAATCCGAAGCACATTTGCGAGTACCTGGTTGCCCGAGGGGCGAAGTGCAAAGGAGGCGTGGGAGCGCGGTGCTTCCAGGAGAGAGTTCACGGTTTCAACAATAGATCTTCGATTCCGGCGACGATGAAGGTCTCCAATGACCGAAAGTGCATCGGTGATCGGCAGGAAGTCTGGCTCGATGTCCAAAGGAATGGGGTGGAATGGATGAAGTGATCCCACTCGGTCCTTGTAGCGAAGAAGAAGGTTGTCCGATATCGCAAACAGTCCGCCCCGAAGAGTTGCATACAGTGAAAGGTCATCATCCGGCCACTCGATGGCGTTGAGCGCAACGCGAACTGTTTCTATCTCCTCTCGCTGATGGAAGGATCGAGCTCCCCAAAGCAGGTGGGGTATGTTCCGCGCTTCAAGGGCGTGAACGTAATCGCGTGTGACGTCGTCGCCCCAGGATACGAACCGACGAAAAAGTATCGCTATGTGTTCCGACGCAATGGGGACAATTTCCTCGGTGCCCGGTGAACGCACGGTCCAACCGCTCTCCCGGATGAGCCACTCCACATATGCTGCCACCGTGGAAGGAAGACAAGTCTCGATCGCCTGTTTACTGATTTGCCTTTGACCATAGGGATAAGGAACAGGCAGGACAACGACTGCGGGTTGCTCGGTAGCGGGAACAACCTCTTCCAGCGGAACGTAAGCCGGCTGACCAGTTTTGGTGTCTCCCGTCATTTCTGGCGCAAATGCGGCATTCACGGCGTCTTGAATCGGCTTAACAGCGCGGAAACTTCGCCTTAGATACTCAATCGCGATTCCCTTGCCTTGAAGAAGACGGCACAGGTCCTGGTACATGACGATGTCTGCGCGACGGAAGCGGTAGATGGACTGCTTCGGATCTCCAACTAAGAACAACTTTCCTGGCTTTGGGCGGATCGTGTGCCAATTGGTTTCTGTCGGATTGTCTGCAGACAGCAATACAAGGATTTCTGCCTGTACTGGGTCCGTATCCTGGAATTCATCAACAAAGATGTGTGTGAACTGATCCTGCATGAAGCGTCGGACTTCGTGGTTGTCTCGTAAGAGATTCCTGCTTCGGATAAGAAGGTCTCCGAAGTCGAGTTTTCCAGAGCGCGCTTTCAGTTCTTCGTATCGGTCGATGAGACTCCGTAACTCAGACTGAAGCGCAGCAGCCAGGTCCGCTTCTGAATGCCTCAAGAACTGATCCAGTGTTGTTTGAAGGCGATCCTTGGCTGCGAGAATCTCGTCGCGCGAAAACGCAGATGAAAACTTCTTCGAGCCCTTTCGGTGGTTTCGGCGAAGGGCACGCGCGAGTAGAACCAGAAGGGCCTCCAGTTCATCGTAATCCCGATTCCGTAGTTCTTCGGAACGACGCACTCTGCCGATGAAGTCGACGACGCACTGAAGATGCTTCCGGACATCATGTCCTGCGACAGTGCAGGTGGCAGTCATCCGTCCGAGTTCTACGATTTCAGGAAATATACGTTCAATCTCGGTCCGCTGGTCAAAGGCGTCTCGTCGCCAGGCGCGCCCGAACTCCCTCCACTCCATGAGCCGCCAACCCGCATGTCGAATCTGGTCAAGGGGAGTGTCGCTGTCGCTGGAGTATCCGCTGGCGACCCGGCTGAGTGCTCTTCGGATACCTTCAGGCATTGCTTGAAGGGCAGACTGAATCCAGGAATTGAAAGCTCTGGAGTACAGGACAGGGGCCTGGTTCTCGTCCAGTTCTTCAAAGCCTGGAGGAATTCTCGCCTCGACGGGCCTTTGCCGTAACAACTCGGCGCAGAAAGAATGAATCGTTCCTATACGAGCTTCCTCCAGCCGGGCTAATGCATCCCCCAGATGCCGGATCTCTGCGTGGTCTTGCGATGCCTCTCTGGTCCTGTCCAACTGGATGCGCAGTCGCAATCTGAGTTCGCCCGCTGCTTTACGAGTAAACGTTACCGCGACAATTCGATCGACGCGTGTCCTGCCTGTTTTCAAAGTGTTAACGATGCGGTGAACTAGCTCGGTCGTCTTTCCTGTGCCCGCTGCCGCTTCTACAATGAGGCTTTCGTCAAGAGAGGTTCGAATTCGGTGCCGGGCGAGTTCGTCCTGGGTCATGGCGTTTCACGCAGTTCGTTCAGCAGAGCCAGGCGGTCTTTGGCTTTGCGTCGGATGCGCGATTCCTCGTACGGCCCGCAGACAGGGCGATAGTCACAGTATTGGCAGGCTCCTTCGCGCGGAGCGGCTGGCAAGAAGCCTTCTGCAATGGAGCGATCAACAAGAGTCATTACTCTGGCGAGAGCGTCCCGTGATTGATCATTGATCGGCACCTCGAAGGACTGGTATCCCCCGCGTTCTGTGCAGAAGAATAGTCGAGCGGACTCGGCTGGCTTTCCGAGCAGGACTTCGGCTGCTTGCGAGTAGAGAACCGGTTGGAGAGTCTCACCATTTCCTGTGAGCCCGGGAGAGCGGGCGGGAGCTTTACCAGTCTTGTAATCGGTAACCCGAATCTTTCCTCCTCTTTCCTCTACCAGGTCGATAGCACCACGAACGCGCATTCCGCCAGGCAGGTCAATCGGGTCACCTTGGCTTGCGGGGTCCTGTTCATGCGGCGTGGGAAGGCCAAATGACAACTCAAACCATCGTGGTGTCCACCCCATGTTTTCGGGTTGTGTCGCTTGTCGGAGCCATCCGCGTACGTCCCAACGCAAGTCTTCGATTTGGCTTTCCCATATCCGCTGGATCGCAGGAGCGAGTTCTTCTTCGTACGCCTTTCCGACTTCATCGAAGATACGGTCGGCAAGGGGGATCACGCTGGAGAGACTCTCGGAGGTTACAGGCAGCAAGTTGCGTTGTCGCAACTCGGAGAAAATTCGGAATTGGGCGGTGTGCAGGATGCTCCCGCGGGTCAGAGCGTCGATGCGCTCAAGGGCAATTGCTTCCGCCCGAGGTCGTATTCGGTGAATCGAATAGAGCACGAACCGGTACGGACATGGGGCAAACTGCTGAAGCGCCGTCGCAGAGTATGGGCGCATCGTCGGTCTCTGACGAGACAACGCTTCGATAACCGTCGAGTCAGTCCCAGCGACAATCCCGTCACTGTCCGTCCACGGGCGTCGCCACCGGCCCGCACGAGCTCTCAATGAACGTCCAAGGCTTGCATTAGCTGATAGTAGGTACCGGGCTCGGCCCTTCGCTTCTTCTCGTGATATGCGGAGCAATCCGCTGATCACGGCGAGGTCGTACTCTGCGTCATCAATGGCGGTGTTTGCGTTTCGCGGCGCCGGCCAGCCAATCTGGGATTGCGTGTGGGCTGTGCTTTGTTGTTGCAGCTCTAGCAGACTAGGAATCTTGCCCGTTATTGCGCGCAGAATGTCGAGAGCATAAAACGACGGACTCAGGGGACGTCCCAGTCCAAGATCCATCCTTGGATACGAAATCCAAAGCCTGGACTGTGCGGTGCCAGCGGCGACCTGAAAAAGGAGGCGTTCTCTCGAGATGCGAGTATCTTGAATTTGCAGCCATGGGCTGATCAACCGGCGGCTATCATCCAGAAGGAGGGGGTCTTCGAATGCCTTTTTAGGAAAGATCCCTTCGGCCAGGCCTGGCAGGAACACGACTTCAAAAGATAGACCAGGCAGTTCACTCGTGGAGGTAACGAAGACTTTGCCGTAGCGCCTTTCAGGATTTTCGGTTCGCAGGAACGTTAGGCGATTAGCTAGCACCTCGCGAACCTCGTCGAGGCTGACAGGTCCCAAACTACCCATCGGACGGAGTTCGGCAAGGACAGACAGGACGGGCTCGGGAGTCCGAAGCGATAGGGCGGCCAGTTTCTCCAGCACATCGAGCCATTCCTCCCACGCAGCGTTATGTGGGAGTCCATCCAGAAAACCGATCACTGGAATTGCGAAGCTGCGAAGCGAGGCAAGACGTCCAAGCTGACGTTCCAGGTATTCGACGGACTCTTCTTCCGCTTCGGCCTCAGCGATCTGCTTCCTGAGTTCGTTATGCAAGCCATCGAGTCGCCGTACCCAGCGGTCGCGCCCGCCGATAACTGCTGCATCGACCAGAAGTCTCTCCCATTGGTATGGCGTCTGCAGAGACCCAGCCATTTCGCTTTGGGAATCGGCAACTGGGGGAGCGGGAATATCGGGAAACAGTTCTCCCTGGGCCGGAGTCCACTGAGGTGACGGTGGATCAGGTTTCCCGGTTTCATCCACCCTTGGGACCTGTACGAGGGACAGATACTCGCCGAATCGTGACGCGGTCAGACCCTCCGAAGCGCAGGCAAGCAACGCCAGAAACGCCCGACCAGCGGGATTGGGTCGGCGTGTGCCCAGCGAGAAGAATGCCGGTACCTTCGCCCTGCGGAGAGAATCTTGAACTGAGGGTTGATACATCTCCGGGTTTCGAAGCACGATGGCCATCTGATCGAATCTCACTCCGGAATCGGCGAATGCCAGTATGGAGCGTGCGATCTCCGCACATTCCCGGCCTGCGTCGGTTGCCGACAAGAACGTGACACTGGAGTCGATTTGCCCAGATGAAGCCTTCGATTCGAAGATGTTGAGTCGTAGATGATCAATGGCGTTGCCATGCTGCGTAGAACTGAGTCGATCGTGTGACGCGTCGTCCAGGGCTTCTCGCAGAATGGCAACACTGGACAGGTCTCGATCGTGCGCGGTGGCAAGCACGGAGGTCGAAGTTTTACCAAGAGCCCGTATCACTTCCTGCTGGAGCAAAGTGGTTGGAATCAGGTCCAACAGAACGAGGGGGCAATTTCGAAAACGAAATGTGGAGCCGGCAATGATAGCTATAGCCGTTCGGTATGCGATTGCCAGGTCTGCTAGGCCAGCCTCCTGCAGGCTCTTCTCGAAGTGCTTCAGGATCTCCGCTAGATCCGGGCCTGATGGGCCAGCAGCACGAAGAGCATCCTCGTGAATGTCGTTGAGCCGAAGCTCGTGGATTGTAGAGGCAAGTGCACGGAAGAACCCGGGAGTGGTCGCGACAGGATCGAACCATCCCAGCGCGTCATTGGTTCGACACGCGTGGACAGCACGGGCGGCCATTGCTTCCAGCGCAACTCCGGAGATGAACGTCTTTCCCTCTGCCGCTAACGGTTCTGCCGCGAGAGTGAAGGCCAACTGCGGAAGCGTGAAGCGATGAACCCCGAATACTCCGTTCGTTTCCTTGCATATGTCGCGCACGAACTCGTCCGCCGCGTTCCGGGTTTGAGAGAGAAGAAGAATCTCCTGGCCAGCATGCTCCCGAACAAATTCTGAAGCGCAAACCAAACGTTCCTGAACTGAGAGCGATGTAACGATGCGCCGCATGAGTTGTAGCGGAATTATTGACGTTGGTGGCCGGAATGACAACGGCAGGGAAGCAGTTTGTTTGGGTGAGTGCCGCTGGACCTGATCCGTCCCGATCCTCTGAGGTCCTCATTTTCAAATTTCACTTCTTAAGAAGACTTGGGCGGTACGCTCATCGTGGGATTGGCGTGGCGATCACGTATTCGCGCGCGGGCACCGCGGAGCGGTGCAGGAATGTAGCCGGGGGTAAGCGCGAAGCGCGCAACCCCCGGTCAAGGAGATCGCCAAATCCTCGCACGCCGCAGGCGTGCGAGGAAACTCGCGGCAACGGTGACCGGGGGTATCGCTCGCTATACTCGCTCAACCCCCGGCTACATTCCCTGCACCGCTCCGCGGTGCCCGCCGCGCGAATACGTGATCGTAATTACGAAACGACGTACTAAGTTAAGTTAGGTTCGTTGGCGGTCGAAACCGCTCATCTAAAATCTATCGAAAACCGCCGACATTTCCCCGAAAGGTGAGAGTAGTCATAGTCGAAATTGAAAGAGAAGAAAGGCGAGGGCTATTGGTTCAGAAGTTCGAAGTATCGCTCGCGCGACACAAGGATTTGTTTCAGTGAGCCCATCTTTTCGGCTTCTTCCAGAAACAGTCGTACCGCTTCCTTAAGATTCTTGAGGGCTCTTTCCTTCGTGCCGCCGCATGACGAAACATCCAATTCCAAGGCATGCGCCACGTAGGTGCGGCCTTCCTTGAAAACGCGGGTGGTGAATTGAATTTCCATAAGCGTGTGAGGGTTAACGTTTGCATTGGAAGAATATCACCTCGACAGAAGACTGTGAAGAGCCGCGGCCTACCAGTTCGGCCTTCACATGTTGAACTTGTAGTTACTGAGCGGTTCGATTTCGAGAGAGCAGGGTACGAATTGGCCTAGCCGTGGCCCGGCTCTCTGTGTCCCTGTGGTGATTCTTCGGAACGAAAAATCCCCAGGCCTGTCGTGTAAGTTCTGAGAGTCCTCGTCTATAAAGGGTGCATGAAGCCGACAACGACAACCGGGTTCCTTACCGCGAGCATGGAGAACCCGGCGCTGGAGATCGACGACTTCGACAGGTTTGTGGAGCAATACCGGCCTCGCGTGCTTCGATTCGTTTTCGCATCCGTGCGCGACATGGACCTCGCGGAAACGCTCACGCAGGACTGCTTCTGGAACGCGTACAGGCATCGGCGATCCTTTCGCGGAGACTGCAGCGTTTACACCTGGCTTCTGAAGATCGCAATCAACCTTGTTCGGGATCATTCCAGGAGCCGCAGGTTCCAGTTTTGGAAAAACGCGCAACGTGTCCAGAGCGATGTGATGCGGGACTTCCCGGATCGCGGCATCTCTCCGGAGGACAAGGCCGCCGTCAACCAGCAGGTTGCTGCGGTGTGGGAAGCCACCAGAAGTCTTTCGGAACGGCAGCGGACGGTATTCCTTCTTCGTTACGTGGAAGACCTGGACGTGCGCGAGATCGCCCAATCCACCGGGCTGACGGAAAGCACGGTGAACGTGCATCTGGTGCGGGCGGTTCGCGGTATCCGGAAACGCATGGGAGAAACGAAATGAACCGACATCTGTCTCCGCAAGAGTCTGCCGAGTCCTTCTCCGGACAGCCTTTGGACCCGGCACTCCTCAGTCACCTGCGAGAGTGCCTGGAGTGTCGTGCGGAACTGGATCGCTTCGGCGAAACGGTGCTCGCGTTTCGTGGCGCGCTCCGTGAGGTCATCAACGCTCACGTCGAGTTGACGCCGGCCATCGAGCTTCAGCCTCACCATTGGGCCGAAGCGCCCGCACGAGGAAGGTGGCAGTGGGCTGTGGCTGCTGCGGTCGTCGTCCTCGCGGGACTCCTTCCGATTGTCGCGCTCGACTTCACACAGCGCTCCGGCGGGCGTCCGGCCTCGGAGGAAGTCGACCCTTCGGTCCTGATGGACTCGATCAACCTACATCTGTCGCGAGATTTGCCTGCACCCATGGAGCCGATCATGGTGCGGGAATCGGGAGGAATTCAATGAACACGAGCAGGATTTTCGCCGCTTTGTTTGGGATATCTCTGATGGTCGTGACGGCCCACGCTCAGGCGCAGCCGGCGACTCTGTCCGAGGCTCAGGTTAAAGAGCAGCTCCAGCAGGCATCGCAGCTGGCGTTGCTAGCTCAGAAGCAGCAGGGGCAGGACCGTATGAACTCGCTGCGCGAACTGGAAAGGCTTTTTGCCAAGCTACAGCAGAAAGCTCAGACTGGCGATGGGACAGTTGGAGCGGATCAGGCTGTCGCGTTGCGTCAGGCGGTCGAGGTGCTTCAGCGGGCGGCGAATGGAGTTCCAGGGGGACGGGACGCGGGGGACGGCCGCCGCACCGGGATATCGACGGCCGGCGGCGACGGTACCCGGTTAGTCGTCAGGCAGAATGGACTCGGCGGCGGGCTCAACGTCCAGGTCGGAGGCGGGGCGTGGTGGACCGATGCCGCTCTGACGACGCGTCTTGGCTTGACGGAAGATCAAAAGGCTCGAATCGATCGAGCGTTCGTGAATCACCGCAGCACGCTCGAAGCGACCCGGGACAACCTTGTGAAGGAAGAGGCGCAGCTGGCGCGTTTTCTGGATGCGGAACCGCTGGATCGGAATGCCGTCAGCGGGCAGATCTTTCGGGTGTCGAATGCGAGAGGAGAAGTGGAACGGGCGAATGCGGCGATGACGCTCGAAATGCGCGAGCAGATGACGCGTGCGCAATGGAATCAGCTGCAGACGTTGTCGCCACGGGCGACGGTGACGATTGATGTTCCGATTTCGCCAGTCACGACGGATGCGGTCGCGCCTGCGGGAGGCTTGGGTGTGCGAGGGCCCGGAGGTCGTGGAGGCCGGGGGCAGTAGTGAGGGATTACTCCTGGCCAGGAGGGGTGTGTCTGGCACTAAGAAAAAGACGCGCCAGCGACCTTACGGCCAGAGACGGGGTGGTGGGTCAAATCGAAAAGATTTGTTGAACTTGAACCACCACCCCGTCCGCTCCATCAAAGGAGCTTCGCGATATTTTTCTTGATGTCGCGTCCACCCCTCCTGGCCGGCCCAATCAGATCGTC
>Ga0207659_10001013_pt1 | contig 16717 bp, 28 predicted proteins | sample KBSM43metaG_FD_184330 | JGI IMG/M metagenome (GOLD analysis project Ga0207659, IMG submission 184330) | Miscanthus rhizosphere microbial communities from Kellogg Biological Station, Michigan, USA - KBS M4-3 metaG (SPAdes) (version 2) | ecosystem: Host-associated > Plants > Roots > Rhizosphere >...
TCCCAGGAACGCTTGGCAAGCTCACAGGCGCAGTTTCGCTGGTCGGTGGCTGTGGGACACCCGCCGCAGGGATTTCCGCGCCCATGGCCTCGCTGCGGGCTCCTGGGGCCATCGAGAGTCGCAAGGTAGGCGCGCCACTGCGCGGCGTAGCGTTGGCCGGCGAGGTATTGGAGCGCGCTGATCTGACTGCGGAGGACCATCCGGCCCAATTCGCTTTCGGCCGCCGCGTCAGCCGCACGATCTCCAAGGCCTTTGCGGTGGGGCTGCGTGGCCGCGATCGCCGCGGGGGAAACCGCTGGTTCATGGCTGCTCAGCCTCAGTTTTCCGTTGCGATAGCGCGGGCCGGTCTTGCGTGGCCTGCCCTTGCGGCGCCGCTTGCTCGCCATTGCCTGCCCTCATGGCGTCGATCTGGTCGAGAACGCTAGCTATCTGATTTGCAGATGGCTTGCCAGAAAAGCTATCAACATTTCTGATGGCTTTCTTCATTTGGGCGCAGGCCTCCGTTTTCTTGCGGGGGGAAATCTCAAGGATTTCAACGTGGTTGAACTTGTATATTCGAGTGCCTTGTGAGCCTGTCACGGTGTAGTCGGCGAGGGCATCGCGGATGACCTTTGCGTTGGTTTCGCAGCGGCAGATTTCGCGGATGACGGCGCCTGGGTAGTTTTCCTTGGCCATGATGACGTAGCGTTTCATGGGCGGGGCTGCTTTGGTTGGTAGGTTCGATCAAACAATTCCGGCCGGGTTTCCGGCACGTTCAAGAATTCGATCACGCCATCGCGAAACAACCGATAGGTTGGAGGAAATCCCTTGAGGTGATCGCGGAAGTATAAATCCCAGGCGTGTTCGTCAGCGGTCGCTTGGCGTTCCGCTTTGTGCGACAGAAACGGCCAGTTTTTCTTCCATTCCTTAATTTTGGCGCCATGCAATTCGGCGCGCAGATCGTAGTTTTTCAAGGTGATTTTGCCTTCCTTGGCCCAAATTGGAATGTCGCCAAAATCTCTGCTGCCTTCGTCCATCTTGAGCTTCTTTTCGGCCGTCATGTTCGCCCTCCATGCAATCGCCATAGCGCGTTGATTTCGGCCAAGGTCAACTCCTCGGCTTTCTTGTCGGTCGACCACTTTCTCTCGGCTGGCTCGCTGTTAGGCTCGCGAGTAAGCGCGCCCGTAGGAAGCGCAGCGAGCGAGCGAGCCGGAATATTTTCCTTTCCCTTCTTCTCTAGAGGCAACGGAAGCGGTTGTTCTTGAACGGGGGAAAAACCCTTTTGAGGGGTTTTTCCCCGTTCTTTTGTAGCTGTAGTTGTAGATGCGTGATGGCTTGCATATGCACTTGCATTGCTTTTTCTGTGCATTTGCAGAGCTGCCTCCTTGCGTTTGTTGGAGATTTCGGCCGCCTTGGTACGCTCTGAATGTACACGTTCATGGTGCCAATTATTTCGCACCTTCAAGGTGTTAAAAAATGGCTCCAATCGGACCTGGATTTTTGTCCAATGCCAGTTGCTAACCCTGGCCACTCGCTGCAGATCAGCAACCGCGATATTGCCGTCATGCTCCCAAGCGTGACCAATCAAGGCAACGTAGGCACCAAGCTCCTGCGCCGACAAATGCAGGGTGTTGGCGAAGAAATCGCCCCAGAACATCGGCATGAATTGGTATTTCATGGGGGTCCGCCTCCTGCCCAGACGAAGTGACAGAATGCGCTGATTTGCGCGGGCCTGCTACATAATCACAATCTGTGATGCTGATTAGCTGGGGACAGACTAGAGGGAATAATCTTCTAGACCACTACATCTTGTGGTTGGCTGGGGGGATTGCTCCCGCGCATCGATACAGCGCAGGCCAAATCTGCGCCAGGCCGTCTTGAGCAGCCAGCGCAGGCCAGGAATGGCGTCAGTACCGGGCGGGGCAACCAAGGTTAGAACGAAGGTCGGGCCGGTATTCACCCCGCGGCTTCCTTCGGGCCCTGCTTGACGATGCGGGGCAGCGGGCCGGCGTCCTGCGCGATCTGATCGCGGCGCTGCTGCGGCTTGAACCGGCCGCGCTCCTCGATGAACACCGCCCGCACCTTCTCGACCATGTCCAGCTGCTGGTCGAGCCATTCGATATGGTCGCGGGTTTCGTGCTCCTGCAGGTAGCGCAGGTCGTCGCCGCGCAGCCGGGCATTCTCGGCCATGCGTTGCAGCCCGAGCACGAGGTCGGTCAATCGGTCAGCCATTGCGTGCGTCCTCCGTTACCGGCGCCGATCGCTTGCGCCGCTTGCGATGCTTGGGCTTGGTGAGCTCGTGCAATTGCGCCGCGTGCAGCTTCTGGGCGAACAGCAGGGGGCTGAATTCGTAACCCTTGGCGGTCAGCGCAGGCGCCAACACCGCATAGGTGTCGGGCGGAAAGCCCCTCGTTCGCCAGTTGAGCACCACCCGGTAGTCGAGCCCGAACAGCTTACCAACGGCGATGTTGCCGCCTAGAACATCAATCGCTTCGCCGGCGAAGTTAATTCGCATGCTTACTCCCTATCACGACCTGTTGCGGGTTTCAAGTTGTGGTAATATAGCGCCCTCGTAAGGTTCCCGCAAGCAAGGCCCGGTGCGGCGGTGACGCACGCCGCACCGGTAAACACAACGTGGAGGATGTGATGGCCTACACAGGAAGGTCGCCGCAGTCGGCACTCAAACAGAAGTTTTATGCCAGTGTAGCCGGAGCCCGAACGCGGAAGGTTCCATTTCGGTTGACGTATGAACAATGGTTATGGCTGTGGGAACGGGCTTTGGGGCCGGATTGGGTTCGGATGAAAGGCAGCCATCGTGGTCAATATTGTATGGCCCGCTTTGGCGATCGCGGTCCCTACGAGATCGGTAACGTCGTGATTAAACTCGCCACCGAGAATGTCGGCGAAGCCAAATCCAAGCGATACAATTTTTCCGAACTTAACGGCGTGCTCTCCCTCCCTACTTGACAGGTCACAGCTTGTGACCTAGAAAGGGACATTGAAACGGGAGAAGACAGATGACCCCCAAACAACACTTCCGCGCCCTGCAACTCCGGCTCGAAATCGCCGAGTTCGGAATGGGGATGCCACTGGACCGCGAGCGCGTGAAGGAACTGCGCGAGCAGGTGGAGCAGGCCCGCAAGGACGCCGAGTTGGACACCATGACATCGGATGGGGTGGAGTGATGGCCAAGAAACGCCGCGGCCGACCGCCCAAGCAGCCGACCACCAAGCAGATAGCACGCGCCGGCGAGAGTATCATCAAGCAGCGCGCCCTGCTCCGGCCCATGATCCGCGAAGCATGCCGCACCGGGATGGTCGAGGCGATCGAGCATTGCTCTAACTTCTGGAGCGTTGCTGACGGTTACAAGAAATACATCGACCACCAAGTTAAATCGCAGACCGAAGCCCTGATGGCCGCCGTCAAGACCGCGCTGCGCGAGGAATTAGCAACCGTTCGCCGCAAGAGGAAATCATCGTGAAAACATCCGAGCAAATTGACGAGCTCGCCGCCGCCTTGGCCGCCGCTCAGGGCATGATGGAGAACGCCGTCATGAACCGCGTGAACCCGCACTTCAAATCGAAATATGCCGATCTTGCTGCCGTCCTCAGTGCCGCGCGCAAGCCGCTGTCCGCCAACGGGCTCGCCATCGTTCAGACTATTGGCGACGGTGTCTTGCATACCCGGCTGCTGCATACGTCTGGCCAGTGGATTGCCAGCGAACACCCCCTGCCGATGGCCGGGCGGCCGCAAGAGATCGGCTCGGCACTAACCTACGCGCGCCGCTATTCGCTCTCCGCTCTGATTGGCATTGCCGCCGATGAAGACGACGACGCAACCGGGGCAGAAAAGGCACACAAAGCCGCCAACAATGGCAAGCCGGCCGGCAAACTCAGCGACGCCCAAGCCTTCGAATTGAGCGAAGCCCTGGACGACGTTGGCCGCACCGATCAATGGTTTTGTGATTTTGCCCACATCACAGAATTGACCGACCTCGCCCCCGAACGCTTCGCCACCGCGCTTGCCTACGTCAAGAAACTTCCGAAGGTGGAGGCACAGTCGTGAAGCCACAGGATGGCACGCTGTTGTCCGACGACACCCTGCTGTCAGATGTGGTGCTGACCGGCCGTGCCGAGCATGTGGCCAGCCGCGCCAACATCAAAACGATCGGAGAGTTGAGGAAGGCTTCCGACAGTGATCTGAGGAGCCTACCGGAATGCGGGAAAACAACGCTGCTGGAATTCCGACTACTGACCGGACAATATACCCCGGATAGGCCGACAAAATCCGATCAACGACTCAAAGCCGAATGGATCAGAGAGATCGCCGGCGGGCATTGCACTTGCTCGTTCGAGGATTGGCGCAAGGATAAGAACAATGCAGCAGGGTAGCCAAGAATGGAAACAAGCCCGCTGCGGGCGGGTGACGGCTTCGCGTGTGCATGACATCGTGGCCGTCACCCGCAGTGGTGGTTACACCACGGGCCGGAAAAATTACTTGGCCGAGCTTGTCTGTGAACGGCTGACCGGCGTGCCGGCGCCGTCCTACCAATCCCCCGCCATGATCTATGGCACCGAAACCGAGCCCGAGGCCCGGTTTGCCTATGCGCTCAAGGCCGGCGTTGAAATCGAGGAAGTCGGATTTATCGATCACCCGACGATCGCCATGGCGGGCGCCTCGCCTGATGGGCTGATCGGCAAGGAGGGGCTCGCGGAGTTTAAGTGTCCCAACAGCGCCACCCACATCGACACGCTGCTCGGCGGCAAGATCGGGCCGGAATACATCGATCAGATGCAATTCCAGATGCGCTGCACCGGCGCGATATGGTGCGATTTCGTATCGTTCGACAAGCGGCTCCCCGAACCCATGCAACTCTACATCTGCCGGGTGCCGCGCGATGACAAGCGGATCGCCGAGATTGATCAGGAGGTGGTGAAATTCCTCATCGATCTCGACGCCACCGTTGATCTGCTCCGCAAGCGGTACATGCAGGAGGCGGCATGACGCCCCCGCCGATCTATTTCACATGGAATGGTCACGCCATGGAGCCAATGGACAGGTTTTCGCGGCTGGCCGAGCAGTCGTTCACTGCCGGCCATGCCTATAAGATGATTGTGCTGGAGGAGGAGGAGCGCCGCTCGTCCGAACAGAACGCCAAGATGTGGGCGATGCTGACCGAATTCAGCCAGCAGCTTGTGCATGCCGGCAAGCTCTATGAGCCCGAACGCTGGAAGGCGATCTTGCTGCACGCCTGGGGACAGGAGATTGAGTTCCTGCCGTCGCTCGATGGCAACGGCTTTATTCCTTACGGCAATCAATCATCCAAGATGTTGAAACGCGATATGATAAGCTTTCTGGAATTCATCATGGCAGAGGGCACCAAGCGCGGCGTTAAATTCGCCGATGATGTCGCCGACCATGCGCGCTGAATTCCCAAGGAGAACCAAGGTGGCCGCTTGGCAACGTGCAGATGGACATTGCGAGCGTTGCGGCGCCATTCTGGTGATCGGCAAATTCGCCTTCGATCATGTCAACCCATCGGAATTCTCCCATGATAACAGCCTGGAGAATATCCAATGTCTGTGCGCCGCCTGTCATCAAACCAAGACTTCAACGGTCGACGTGCCGGCAATAGCGAAAAGCAATCGCGTCCGATCGACCGCCGCTGGCATCCGGCGGGATCGCAAGATCACGGCTTGGCGGAAATTTTCGGGGGAGATCGTCCGCAAGCCGGCGCGGAGGGATCAGGAATGATCCCGCAATGGGCGCCGGCATTTGGCTGGGTGCTGTTCTGCATCGCCTGCGGCACGCTGCTGGCGATCGTGCTCCTGGGCTGTCAGGCACCGCTGCGATGACCGACATTGTCGCGCGGCTGCGTAATCTCGGATGGGAAACCTGCCATGAGGCCGCCGACGAAATCACGCGGCTGCGCGAGCATGTAGCGGCATTGCAATTGGTAGCCACCGCGCACGAACCGGAGGTCGAGCGGCTGCGGGCCGAGATCGAGTGGTTGCGCGAGGTCGTTGCAGCAGTGGCGCCCAAGCCGTGAGCACCACAAGCGAAACCATCAAGCGACTGCGTGCCGAGCTGGTGCGGCTGGCCGAGGAAAACATTAGGCTGGAACGCGCGTTGAAATTGGCTGGGCCCAAACACCCGTCGAACCCAGCCGATAGGCCCGCCGGTGGTGGACCCACTTCCGCTGGCGGGCCACACCCAAAAGAGGAAAACCCATGAGTGAGCCAGAAGACTACCCCCAGGAGGACGAAGCAGAGCCGTTCAACGTTGAAGATCACCTTGAGGAGCCGGGAGTGATCGAAAGCTATATCGGTGATTTGAAGCTCGATATCGAACGATTGCAGGCGCGGCTGGCCGAAATCGCAGCAATCTGCGCTAGGGAAGCCACTACGGAATAAGCCGCCACGACACTCGGCCCATGCCGTCAATCCCGAGCGACCGCGCCAGCGACGGTGACAGATCGATGCCGGCGGGGTTGCTCGGCACCCGCCCCTTCTGCGGGCCGGACGGGATCGGCGTTTTGCTGGCGTAGCATTGCTCGGCGATCGGCCGAGTGCCCTTGTCCCAATAGGGGTCGTCGATCATCCACGGCCCCACGTCCTCGATCGTCGCCGGGAAAATCTCGCCGTCCTCGTTCATGATCTCGACATCCGGCCGCGGGCCCTCGAACCGATCCGGCAACGCCACGAACGGCTCGCTGTCGTTGAGCTCGCCGCCATAGGCGCTCTTCTCGCCCTCGAAGGAACCGAACACGGTCGCCGTAATGTCGTGTATCCAGCCTTCCGTCGATGGCGATGGCGGCCCTTCCTCGTCCAGCAGCGCGGCCCATGTGTCGGGGCCTACCACCCCATCGGCTTCCAATCCCTCCGACCGCTGGAATTCCTTGACCAAGGCTTCGGTGGTTGAGCCGAAATCGCCGTCGATCCATTTGGGAAGGATGGTCTGGAGTAGAACCACGTCAGCGCCTTTACTGCCCTTACGCAGAATTGGCTTGGTCGCCGAGGGTGGCTCGATCGGTGGTGGAATGCCGCCCTCGCGGGGCCAAACCAGGGCAACCACGTTTGCTTTAGGAAACGCCGCAAGGCCAATAGCGTCACTCTGATTGCCTCCGCGTAGCATGTACGAGCTACCCGACGTGCTCTCATAGAGCGCGACGTGACCGCCGCCCGAACGCGTCAGCACCACCACGCAGCCCAGCCGCGGCACCTTGATTAACTGATAGTCGGGATCGTCGGCCCAGCTACGGGCCCACAGAAATTTGTCGGTATCGGTGTCGCCGAACGGTGGCCGTATGCCAGCCTTGGCCATACAATAGGCCACCGTCAATCCGCACCACGGGATGCTGTCAGAATTGTATTGGTCGCAGTAGCTGCGCATATCGGGATAAATGCGCGCGATCTCGTCCGCCATCGCAAGGATGCGCGGTTCATCGGCCACCCCAGGCTGTTCCGCCAGCCCCGATATGCTCCGCATCGTGAGCAACCAATCACTGGCCTCGCTCATTTAAGATCCTCTTCGGTGGGAGGATCACGGGCGTCTATTCCCCCCATCACCTTGATATAGATTTCGCGCGCATTGCGGTGGCCGCGCAGCGCCCGGTCCTGGCTGGCCTGGTTGGTGTCGGTCATCCAATTCTGGAACAGCAACGCCACCCGATTGCGGTAGGCCGCCTCGACGCCCTGCCGATCGAGCCGGTTGAGTTTGCGGTCGTAGTCCGAGTGCGGCAGCGGCGGATTGGTTTCGCTGGCCGCCTCGCGCTCAAACTGTCCGAGCACAAGCAAGGTGATGGCCACGGTGGTCATGCCGACAATGATGCCGATAACCCGCTCCTGGCTCATTTTTCCGGCAACGCGCAGGCATTGAACGCCGGCAGTTCTCGCACCCGCTGCCGCATCGCCAGGAACTCGCCTGCGATCTGGTAGAGCTCCAGCGCCGTCATGGTCGGCGGATGCTCCACCAGCAGATCGAGCCCGCAACATGGCAGGCCGAGCGACAGGTGCGCCGTCACCTCGCCGTCATCACCGACGCTATAGCCGCGCAGCCGGGGGTACAAATGCTGGCGATAGGTGTCACGCGGGAGGTTGCTCATGGGTCACCGCCAGATCGGCACATGAACGCCGCCGACAGCGCCCAGCAATTGCAGGATCACCCACAACACAATGACGACCAGCAACACCACCAGCAGAACATGAATGATCCTGGCGAACGGCTCCGGCAACGGGATCAGCGGCAACAGCTGGGTGATGGCCCAGTAGATGACACCGACGATTATCAACGTAACGATAATTGAAATAATGGTGCCGATCATGGCTGTTGCTCCTGCGGTTGCCGTGGCAGCAGTCCCTCCGCCTGTACGGCGGCACGCAAAACCTCAAGCGCGCGGCGGGTAGCGACCGGGTTGCCCGCGAGCGATGCCCGAGCGACGCGGGTGGCGGCCCGCACGATGGCGGGGCGTGACATCGCCTCGGCCGCTAATCGAGTGCCAACAATAGTTGTGATTGCGGTGAGCGGCTCGGCCCATATGGCGCTACCACTAAAACCGCCCCATAACCCGCGCGCCGTTCCGCTCGGATTGCCGTATTTGGTGATGCGTTCCTTGACGTGATTGGAAACGATGAACAGGTCGTTGAGCGCCGCCGCCTGCTGACCGGAAAACAACTCCTGCTTGGCAGCACCCGACATGTTGCCCCACGCCGTCACGAAGCGATCGGGGCTGAATGGTGTATCCGGCGCCGCCTTGCCGAGCCGGTTGATCAGTGCCGAGCCCACCTCGCCCCAGGCATCCGGCCCCATCGCCTGCTTGGCCAACCGCAGCTTGAGCATGTCGGCGCCGGCCTTGGCCTTGGCAAAGGTCGCGAGCCGCTCCAACACCTGTTCCGGCGCGGCGTCGCCCCTGACGCCTACCACCTTGGCCAACGCCTCCTGCTGCCGCTTGGTTTGCCGCGCTAGGACATTCGCATCCTTCCAGGCCGAGAATGCCTCCGGGCTGTTCTGGCGCAGGACAGTGCCAAGATCCTTGGTCAGGGCGCCATAGATGCGCTTGGCTTCGGTCGGGTTGATGCCTTCGGCAATCAACTCCTGCGGCGTGCGCTCGCCAAGGTAGGAGCGCAGATCCTTGGTGCCGGTGTAGTTCATGCCCGGTGGCTGGGCGAGGTCCGGGTTGCGCCGCATGAGGCCGGCTCGCAATTCCGGCGCAACGTCAGCCAAGGGGTCTTTCACCGCATCCGACACAATGTCGATCGCGCGGCTGCTGCCGGGAATGCGCGCATTGGCGCGCTCGGCCCGCATCTGCTGCACCAATTCTGCGGTATTGGTCAGCGGCACCCGGATTTCCGGGTCAACCAGCGCATCAACGGCCTTATAGGCATCACTGACCGGCTTCTTGCTGCCGGTGGTGATGAACGAGGTCAGGCCGGTCTTGGCCCGCTCGCCGGCTGCCTCCGAGGTGACCGCCGGGGCGATTTCACCCGCCGCCCGTCCTAGATTGGTGGTCAATTCCTCGGCCGAGCGCACGATCGGCTGGCCCGCCCATGGCACATTCTTGAGGCCCGCCGCAACCTGCGGCATGACCGTTCCTTCGGTGGCGATATAGCCCGGCAGAGTGACGCCGCCGCCGGGAAGGCGGGCCCCAGCCTCGACCGCTTGCTGTGATGCCGAACCCACTGGCGGCACCGGCGTAGGCACGGGCGCAGCAGGCTTTCCAGTTGAGATACGGCGGCCAAATACGCCCTCGCCACCAAGGCCGCGGAAGCCCAGCCCCATCTGGGCGGCCCCTGCGATCGTGCCGGCGGCCTGCTCGGCGGCCTGCGGATCAGCGCCGTAGGTTAGCTCGGTGGCAGCAGCGGGGGCGCCCTTGATGACATCGCGCGCGGCGGCAATGCTCGGCGGCGGGTCGTTCCAAACCTTGCTGGCAAAGTTGCCGAGTTTTTCGAGGAATGGCTTGTCGGGAGCCGGCTTCGCATAGTCCATCCACGGCCCGGCCGGTGGCCCTTCCACCGGGCCGGCGGCGGCTGGGGTGGTGGCGTAGTCTTCCCAAGGTCCGGGCATGCTACTTCCTCACGGGGGCCCAATTGCTCTCGTCGGCCGGATCGCCGCCCTTGAACACATAGCCGCCCTTGACGAAACCGGGCTTTGGCGGCGGTGGCGTGCCGCCACCTTGCGGGCGCTGGCTGGTATCGAATTCCGGGGGCGGCGCAGTGCCGGGACCGTGGACGATTTCGTGCCGGATGCGCTTTACCCGTTCAAGATTGCGGAGGAACTGATCCGGCGTTTGCGATTGATCGAGCGCCCCGATGCTGTCCTGTAATAGTTTATGTTCGCCCTGGGTAACGGCGCCAAGACCGGAGGCGCCAGTGGGCGATTGCGAGCGCATCTGCTGCAGCTTGTCGAATGAGGCATTGGCCTTGACCGTATCAATCAGCTTGCCGACATCATGCGCCCGCGAACCCGGTATGGCTTTCATCAGATTGCCAAAGCCACCCGCGATCATGCCGGGATATTGCTTGGTTTCGGCGAGGGCGCGGTCGATGTCCTCGGTAACCGGATCGATCATGCCGGCCTGTTTTTTCCGGGTTTCCTCCGCTGTCTGTTGCTGCACCCGAAGTTTGGTTTGCTCCTTGCGCCATTCCTTCGGATCGGAGCCGGGGGGTGCCGGCGGGATGCCGCTACCCGGAGGCGCCGCCCCCGGCTGCGTCGAGCCCTGCTGTGCGGTGGTGGTGTCGCCGGGCACCACACCGGGCGTAAATGGCTGGGTTTCGCGCGTCCGCTTGTTGGCCCACACCGGCACGGTTTCACCCGGGTAGGTCGGATGTGGCGCCTGCACAATCTGCCAATCACCCTCGGTTTTTGACGAATAGAATTTCTCAGCCGCCGGCCCATACTTGGCAATATCGCGCTGGATTTTGTCGAGGTCGCTCTCGCCGCTGCGGGCGAATGCGCGATCGGCATTGGCCTGCGCCCGCGCCTGATCGGCCCGATGCTGTTTGAGTTGTGCCGCCGCTGCTGCCGTGCGGGCATCGATCTGCGCACCACCCTGGAAGCCTTCCAGGGCCTGGCCCCAGCTACTCTGCCCGCGCAGCGGGTTGGATGGTGCCAGCAGCCCCAGGCCAAGCCCGATCAGGGAATTGCTACGGCTGGTGAACGCATCGCCCAGGCTCGCCGGCTGGCCGGCGGCGTCCTGCGGCTGGAACATATCCCAAAGACTATTCGGCATTTTCCGCTCCCGTTAGAGCATCCCGAGCAAACCACCAAGGCCAGCGCCAACAGCACCGCCGGCCGGCCCGCCGAACGAGCCGCCAATGCCGGCCCCGGCGGCAGCGCCGCCGAACAGCTTCTGCAGGGTCGAGGGCTGGTTGATCGGGGTGGTCTGCGTGCCGAACTGCGTGCCGCCCAAAGCCCCAGCCCCGCCAGCAATGGCATTGAGCCGTGCCGCGTTTTCCCACTGCCGCGATTGCGCTTGGTTGTAGAGTTTGATCTGGTCATCCCAGAATTTTTGGTCACGCTCTTGATAAAATTGCCCGATGTTGGCCAGCCCCTGCGCCGGTGCCAGTTGTGCCTGATCGAGCGTCGGCATCAGTTGCGACCACTGCCCCGCTTGTTGCTGCGCGCCGCTGGCGATTTGTTGCATCTGCTGCTGCCGGCGGGCGTAGTCCTGGGCTAAAACCGGATCAGCCGCTTCTGCCATTGCCCGCGCAGCCACGTCAGTGTGCTGACCCGAACCGTAGCGCCCAGCGCCACTCATGCTTGAGCCAATCTTGTCGCTGATCTGCCGATTGCTGGTGTTGAGCATGTTCTGCAGGTACGGATTTTGATCGCCCTGCGCCTGCTCATAGAGCGAGCGCAATTCCGGGCTAAAGCCCTGGTCTTGGATCGTCTTGGTGCCAAGACCGATCGCCGCATTGACGCCGGCCGAGCCGCCCAAATTCTTCGTGTACAGGTCTTGTTGGGCATTAAGACCTTGTTGCAGTGTCGGCGTGATATTCGCGATGGTCTGGTTAGGCCACGGCAGGTAGCCCTGATCGGCACCGAACATATTGCCGGCGGCGCCCATTGCCTGTTGCAGATACGGCTGCGCCGCTCCCCATGGATCGCGCGTTTGCTGGGTTTGCTGCGTAACGGGCTGCTGGCTGCTTGATCCCATCAGAGCACCTTTTCCATGGTGTAATGCGTGAGCCGGTAGCCGGCGGGTTTCAGAATTTTGGCCCAGCCCGGTCGGCAGATCGGCCGGCATTCCACGACGCCGGCCCGTTTCAGTAGTTGCTCGAATTCAGGCAGCAGGTACGCCCAGGTTTTGTATCGCTGCCCCGTCATCCAGATCCATTCGGCAATGAGATCGTTGCCGCGCATGTGCAGGCGCACGCCGAACAGCGCCACCGGCTTGTCAATGGTTTCATCCCAGGCCAGCGTCAGCCGTACCTCGCGGTACATGACCTTGCGGGCGATCTCCTTCACGTCTTCCTTGGTACGCTTGGCTATCGACGGCAGGAACGGAAACCAGAACGGCGCCCAATCGAGGAGCGACTTTTCATCGATCGGGATCGGGATCAGCTGCATTTCACAGCTTGATCATCACATTCCAGAATGCGGTCGGCTGCATGACGTTGAACGGAGTGCCGCTGCCGGCAAGGGCTGTTGTATTCGCATAATTAACACCCCTCATAAACGATCCGCCGGGGCCAGCGTCGGCACCTGTGTCAGTAAGAAGAAACGCACTAGCCAGAGCGTTATGAGCGTGGGAGGGCATTTCTGCTACGCTTTGCGCATGCGTTTCCTCGCCGACCGTTGAACCGAGCGGGCGAGCCGTTAGACCACTACCCGAACCAGCAACGGCAAACGACCGCCCAAGTTGCTTCGTCAGGGTCATGCGGCAATTTGCAGCCCAAGCCGTTGCTGCATCGGTCTGTGCCGCTCTGGTAGTATCCGCACCGGCGCTGGTCAGGATCGGCGCCCATGCATCGAGAATGTTGTTAAATAACAGCGTAAACAAAGCCTGTGCATCCGCATTGGCGCGCGACGCCCCCGAGGTCGCGCTCCCGATGGTGCCGTCATCCATCATTATCCAGCCGATATCGGCAACGGTTTTCAACGTCAGCTTGGCGTCGCCGGTGGTGAAAACCGATTGCACCGATCCGAGCACAATCCAGTTGGTGCCGTCATAGATGAATTCAACACGCGCTCCTTCGACCAACTCATGACCGACAAGAGCAACGCCGAGTTGGTCCTTGATTGCCACCGCACCGAGGCCGTCCATTTCCAGCGTGGCGGCGCCGGTGTTGGTCAGTGATGGCCCGATCTTGAGCAGCACCCGCAAGCCGGTTGGAATGGGCGCGGTGTAACCCACACCCGAAGTGAACGTCTGCGCGTTGGCACTGCCGCCGGTAACGATCGAGCTATTCTGCAAATTGCGTTGCTTGGCGTGCGCGGCCATCATCGAGCGCGAAGAATTGTTCACTGAGGCGCGCGGCTGACCTTCTGCCCAATTGATCGAACTGTCAGAGTTGCTGTTGTTGGCCGCAGTAACCGACCAGTCTTGGATGTTCTCGCCGGGCATTGGCTATTCCTCACAGCATCTTGTTGACGGCGTTTTCAACTGCGCTTTGCAATGCCGTATCGGTGATGGCAGCACCATCGGCTTGCACGGCAACATCCATGACGACGATTGGCGTCGCTTGCGTTGCGGAGGCGTCAGGCATCGTGAACGTCTGCTGTGCCCATTTGATGCGCGTGTTGTGCGCTGGCACGTTCGCGGCCTCGCCGATAATGTAGTTCGCGTATGTCAGGCACGCGACCTTGATCCGACCGACAAAGATCATGTCATTCATTAATTCTGCCGATTGCTCATAGGTGAGTGCCATCATGATCTCCTGCGTGCGCGGATGTAGACATTATTCATGTTGAAGGCACTGTGATGCCCGTAAGCAACGAACCAGATCGTCCGGTTGGCACCGGAAAAATTCAACTGTCTTGCCGCAATGGCAGCGGCGAAATCACCAACACTGTTGATCCGAAAAGTAACCGACCAATTGGCCTGATAAGTTGCCGATGTTTCTGACAGACCCAGATAGCCCTCATGGGTTGAGGCGGCGCTGCCGATAAGACCGCTCCCCCACACATCCCAATCCCCGGCAGGAAGAGAGATCGACGCGACATTGGTCCACGTTGTGATCGCCACGGCCCCCGAAATCGGCCCCACTTCCTTAAATTCGCCAATGTAGCCGGCCGCGACCGCGCTGCCGTTGGTGCGGCCTATCATGTTCAGCACGCCGGTCGTCGTATCGCCGGCCTTCTGCACGAAAGGCCCACCGCCAGCGGTCGTTGATCCGGTGCCGCCATTGGCGACCGATACCGGCACCGTCAGGGCTACATCGTTGGCATTAACCGTAATGCCGGTGCCGGCACCAACGTCGATCGTCCGGTTGGCAGACAGGTCGCCGCCGCCGGTCAGGCCGGCCCCCGCCGTGATGGTTCGCGTTGCTAGAACACCGACACCGATGCCGAGCGCATTGCGCGCAGTGTAGGGATCGCGGGCATTATCAAAAGCAATGCGGTATGGAGGCCGCAGGTCATCGGTCATGACGTAACGCCATCACCGTCCGGTTGCACGCTGACCGCCACACCTTGGGCGTGCGTCCATGTTGATGCGTAGGGAATGTACCGCCGGAAGCGATGCAGCCGCGCCGAGGTCATCACGAAGGCCGATCCCACAAGCGGCTCAACGTCGATCGGCAGCGACCATACCGGCGGCCCGCCCTGCAACACCTCGCGTATGCCATTGGAGATCGAGCCCGCCGCATCGGCATCATCCAGCGGGTATACCTCATTCACGAATGCCCGCTGGCCCGGCACCAGATGCGCCTCGGCGGTTTCCAGCGTGGCCGGCAGGTTGGGGCCTTGCAGGGTCGCCAAAAAGCCATCGGGGTCGATGGCACCTATCAGCGGTCGGCCACCCTGATAGGCGAAGCTGTCGAGCGGCTGCGCGGCACTGTCAAGCAAGGCGTCGTCCGTTTCCGGCCCGGTGGTATCGAGGTCGAGGCCGGCCGTAGCCAGCAGCCCCCAGACCTGCGCAGGCACAGATGCCTTGGCCCAGCGGCCATTACTCCAGTCGAAAATGATCTGCTTATCGTATGTCGGCGACGCCGAACTGGCATGAAACACCCACACCACCCGCGGCTTGTTCACGCCGGCAATGCAGTGCACCACATCGCGCCGGTTAACATCCGAATTTGCCAGAAACCACTCGTTGACCTTGTCGGCACCAATCGGCGTGACTTGCTGGCCGCTGGCACTATAGAAGCCGTCCTCTGCAACGAAGTAGAGCACGTTTCCTATACTATTAAAGCCAAATTTGCTGATCGATCCGCGATCGTGCAACGCGCGCGAGAAGTTGAAAATAAAGGTCGTATCCCCCGGCAAGAATTGCATGGTTCTGATAGTGCGATCCTGCACCACATAGCCGATCTCAGCACCCATCACGCCCTGCACTGGACCACCGTCCGGGAATTCCTGCATGTCGCAGAGGTTCAGGCCGATCGTCCAGCCTGTGATGTCATTGATGGCCGACCAGATGATGCAGCGATTGTTGAAGCCGCCGCTGTTGTCGAGCCGCGACAAGAACAGAAAATCGCCGATCTGCCTGACGTGCCCGGCACGCGGCGGTGAGCCGGGGAGCACCACGAAATTTGCACCAGCATCAACATCGATGTATTGCGGCACGTCGTTAATGTTGACGGCCACGACATGCGAGCCTGATTGCTCGAACGACCACAATTCGGTTGGCGGCACGTTGTAGGCGCCGCCCACGGTGCGGCTAACATCGACCCAACCCGCCAGGGACCAGGTATATAGTTTAGTGGTGGTGCCGGCGTAGATTTTCCATCCGCCGGTGGCGGTGCGCGCGGAATACAGGCCACATGCACGGCCGGGCAACGCAGTAAGGCTGTACGGCAGCAGCGATGGAAACGGCAGATAAGAATTGACGCCGGCGAAGACATTCTCAACTTCCGACGCAAATTTGGTGTCCAGCGTGGCCACATCGGGCCGCCACTCCGAAAACTCGATCGGCGTCGGTTTCATTTAATAATACTCCGCCGTTCGCACTTGCGGCGAGGTGGCGCCGGTGGTCATGGCGTAGCGTTGGATGATTTCCTGGAAGGTTTCATCGCGCCGCGCCTTGTAGAGTTGCGCCGCCTCAGCATTACGCTGGGCGGCAAAAAGCTCGGTCAGCACACCGAACAAGTAGGCATTGGGATATTCGGTGAGCAGCCAATTGGTGGTCGCGTTGGCGCCAACTACGGTTGGAACCTTGCCGTAATAGTGCAACTCGTAGGCATCGGCGCGATCGTCCACCGGCCGCACCTTGAACGTGTTGCCCTCGATGGTGAACAGCCGATCGAAGCCGCGCCCGACCGGCGGCAGGTAGGCCGGGTGCACATATTCCAGTTCCTTGTAGGGCGGCAAACTGCTCGGGGCTGTGATCGTGGCAACGGTCGGCCGCACCGTGCGCCAGGTGATGTAATCGGTCGGCAGTGCCACGTCGCCGCTGGTGGTCGTGAGCAGCACCATGGCTTCCATCGGCAGCACCCGCAGCCGGGAATTGACCGATGTCTCGAATAGCTGCGTGCAGTTGTCATAGCGGTTGGCCAGCCGCTGGTGGAACAAGTAGGCCGACAATTCGCTTTTCAACTCGCCGTAGTTACTGATCGCCATTGCCGTTGTCCCTTATGCG
>Ga0207659_10001016_pt1 | contig 16674 bp, 10 predicted proteins | sample KBSM43metaG_FD_184330 | JGI IMG/M metagenome (GOLD analysis project Ga0207659, IMG submission 184330) | Miscanthus rhizosphere microbial communities from Kellogg Biological Station, Michigan, USA - KBS M4-3 metaG (SPAdes) (version 2) | ecosystem: Host-associated > Plants > Roots > Rhizosphere >...
GGAAGTGCGGCGGTCGAATACGCCCGCCTTGATGTTGTACGAACGCTATGGGTTTACGGTCGCGGGCATTCGCCGCGACTACTACACCAACCCGCAGGAAGACGCGTTGATCCTGTGGAAGGATCAGCTCGTCGTGCGCACCGGCTGATCTTGAATCCCTCCAGGGCTTGTGGTACTTTCGCCCCGTGAATCAGTTCTGAGGAGGTGGCGTATGAACGCGCAAACGTCCGATTTGAAGGATCAGCTCCTGAAGACGGACACCGAGTTTCACGACCTCGCCCAAAAGCATCACCAGCTCGATAGTCGACTTAGCGAACTCACCTCGAAGAACTACCTCTCAGAACCCGAGCAGCTCGAAGAAGTTAACCTCAAGAAGAAAAAGCTCCAACTGAAAGACCGGATGGAAGAAATCGTGCGGCGCCATCGCCTGGAACAGGCGCGCGCCTGATTGCGCCTCGATCCGGCGGGCCTGCCGTTCATCGGCGGCGCGCTTGCGTTAGCGGTCGTTTCGGGTGCCGCGATCGGTTGGATGCTCGCCGTCCCGTTCGCGGCGCTCGGTCTCTTCTTCGCCTTTTTCTTTCGGGATCCCGAACGGACGGTTCCTGACGCCGGCCATCAAGTGTTGGCGCCTGCGGACGGCCGTGTGCTGGTCGCTGGCGCCGTGCAAGCCGGCGCAGCGCCAGCCGCCGCCACGACGCCAGCTGGCAGCGCCACGTGGCAGCAGATCAGCATTTTTCTGTCGCCGATGAACGTCCACGTCAATCGCATCCCGGTCTCGGGCCGGATTACTCGCGTGAACTACCAGCCGGGGCGATTTCTGCCGGCGTATCACAACGACGCGGCCGCCGCCAACGAGCGCAGCGAAATCTGGATCGACCATCACGGCGAGACGGTGGTCGCGCGGCAAATCGTCGGCATTCTGGCGCGACGCGTGGTGTGTCGCGTGCAACCCGGTGCGGACGTGCGCGCCGGCGACCGTTACGGCATCATGAAATTCGGTTCGCGGATGGATATTTTCGTACCGTCAACCGCGCGCATTACGGTGAAAGTCGGTGAGACGGTGCGCGGCGGTGAAACCGTAATCGCAGTGCTACACTGAACCTTCGATGGCCGAACTCGGTCGCCCGCGTCCTTACGGGCCGCGCCTTCGTTTCTTTCGCCGCGCCAACGATCGGCCGCGTCGCCTGCGCCGCGGTGTCTACTTGCTCCCCAGCCTGTTCACAATGGGGAACATGTTCTGCGGCTACATCTGCATCGTCTATGCAATGCGTGGCGACTACGAATCGGCGGCGCCGTTCATCGGCTTTGCGTTCGTGCTCGACATGCTCGACGGCCGCATTGCGCGGCTGACCGGCACCTCGAGCGCGTTCGGCGTCGAATTCGATTCGCTCGCCGACGTGATCTCGTTCGGTCTTGCGCCGGCGATTCTGACCTACGCGTGGGGGCTCAACCCGCTGGGACGCCTCGGCCTTGCCGCAGGATTTCTCTACATGAGCGCGGGCGCGATGCGGCTGGCGCGATTCAACATCCAGAGCGGCACCGGATTGGACAAGCGCTATTTCGTCGGCATGCCGAGTCCCGCCGCGGCTGGCGTACTGGCGTCAACGGTTTACGCGTATCCGTGGGGGCTGTACGATTACCGTGCCGCACTGCCGGTGCTCCTCGTGGTGCTCGTCCCGGCCGTATTGATGGTCAGCACGATCCGGTTTCGCAGCTTCAAGACGATCGATTTGCAAAGCCGTCGTCCATATACCGTCCTCATTCTGGTCGCCGGCGCGATGGTGGCGATCTGGGCGCATCCCCGTGCGGTGCTGGTCGTGATGGCCTACTCGTATCTCGCCTCCGCGTTCATCGGCTTGGGGATTACGCGTTTCAGGCACCGGGGCGGTCGCGGCAGCGGTGAAACGCCGTCTGCCCGCGAGGCCGGCGCCGGCGCGCGCAACAACGCTTCCAGCGCTTCCAGCGCTCCCAGCGCGGCGCGCTGATCTTCCACGTATAATCCGCGAGCCGGGAGGCCCGGATTCATGCCATTGCGAACGTTGGTTCTACTCGTGATCGTCGGAGCCGCCACTCCGGCTGCGGCGCAGGATGGCAGCGCGTTGTACGCGCAGCATTGCGCCAGCTGCCACGACGGCGCGGTGCGCGCGCCGTCAAAGCAAATCATCGGCGCGCTGCCCACGGATCGGATCGTCGCGTCGTTGACGAGCGGATTGATGCGCAGCCAGGGCCAGGCGCTGTCGGTTGACGAGCGCGCGGCGGTCGCGCGTTTCCTTTCAACCGCCGTTCCGGCGGCGGCTCCGGCAGCCTCGGCACCGCGCTGTGTGGCGGACGCGAAACCGTCGGTATCGCCTCGCGACTGGACGTCGTGGGGCGCGACGCTGGCAAACGACCGCTTCCAGAAGGCACCTGGATTTACCGCCGAGCAGATTCCCGCGTTGAAGCTGCGGTGGGCGTTCGGTTTTGACGGCGAAGTGAGCGCCGCGGCCAACCCCACGATTGCGGGCGATCGCGTCTACGTCGGCAGCGGATCGGGCCGGGTCTATTCGCTCGGCCTGCGCGATGGCTGTCTCGCCTGGACCTTCAAGGCGGACGGCGGCGTGCGCGCCGCGATCGTGGTCGGCGCGGTCAAGCCAGGCGACGCACCGACGGCGTTCGTGTCGGACATTCGCGCAACGGTCTACGCGCTCGATGCGGCGACCGGCGCACTGAAGTGGACGCGCCGCCTCGAGGAACATCCGGCCGCTCGCATCACCGGTTCGCCGGTGCTCTACGAGGGACGGTTGTACGTCCCGATGTCGTCGATCGAGGAAGTAACCGGCGCGCAGCCGACCTACGAGTGCTGTAAGTTCCGCGGCAGCGTGTACGCAATCGACGGGGCGAGTGGCAGTCCGGTGTGGCAGGGTTACACGATCAAGGAGAAGGCGACCCCGCAGAGCAAGAATGCCCGCGGCGTGACGCTGTACGGACCGTCGGGCGCGGCCGTGTGGTCCTCGCCGACCATCGATCCGTCGACCAACTCTTTGTACGTGGCCACCGGCGACAGTTACTCGCTCCCGGCCGCGCCGACCTCCGACGCGGTGGTGGCGTTCGACCTCGCCACCGGCGCGATGAAGTGGGCGACGCAGACGACGGCGGGCGACGCGTTCACGGTGGCTTGCATGGGCGCCGGCGACCGGTCGGCGTGCCCCGACCAGAAAGCACCGGACCACGATTTCGGTCAGTCGCCGATTCTGCTGTCGCTGCCCGGCGGGAAGCGGGTCTTGCTGGCGGGGCAGAAGTCCGGCGAGGTTCACGCGTTCGATCCCGACGCGAACGGCCGGAAGCTGTGGACGAGGTCGATCGGACGCGGCAGCGCACTCGGCGGCCTGGAATGGGGATCGGCCAGCGACGGCAACCGATTGTTTGCGCCGTTGTCCGATATCGGGTTCAAGGAGCCCGGTGCGATCGGCCGTGGCGCGCTCGATCCTGCCGCTGGCGGCGGACTATTCGCGATCAACCCGGCCGACGGAAGCGTCGCCTGGACGGCGAAGGCGAGCGCGTGCGGCGAAAAGCCCGCGGGCACGTCGTGCAGTCCGGCGCTGTCGGCGCCCGCCGCGGTAGTCCCGGGCGCGATTTTCTCGGGATCGCTCGACGGTCACTTCCGTGCATACGCCGCTGCGGACGGCAAGGTGATCTGGGACTTCGACACCGCGCAGGAATTCAAGACCGTCAACGGCGTTTCCGCCCGCGGCGGATCGATTGACGTCGCCGGCCCGGCAATTGCGAACGGCGTCGTCGCCACGACGTCCGGCTACGGTCAATGGGGCGGGATGAGAGGAAACGTTCTGTTGGTTTTTTCGGTCGACGGCAAATAGCGGGCGGGTCGTGCTCGCAGCTGGTTATGTGAATCCGGCGGTGGCCAAGAAGTAGGCACCTGGAATTTGCGGATCTGTGGATTTTAGGATCTGAGGATCTTAAGAATCTAAGGATTTGCGGATCGGCAAAAACTGCCGCGGCGCTCAACCGAGGCGCTGCAGGTATTTGCGATCTTTTCAGCATTGCTTGCTCACATTCCTAGACTTTTTCGCAATTCGCTGTTGGCTCGCCGCATGCAGTGCGGTTTGTTATGCCCTCGCAAGCCGATGCATTAGCTGCGCGCGTTCAGACATTTGCCGACCGCGTCTTGAAATTCATCAGCAACCTGCCGCGCAATCCGCGTTTCGAGAACATCTTCATGCAATTGATCGACTCGGCATCGTCCCAATCCGCAAACTATCGCGCTGCACGGCGGGCGCGATCGCGGAAGGAGTTCATCGCCAAAATGGGCGTCGTTGCGGAAGAGGCCGACGAATCCGAAAACTGGCTGGAGGTGTTGACGCGGGCCGACGTTGCGAACACGCCGGCGCGAATCACCGAGATCACGTCACTCGTCATCGAAGCCCGCGAGCTGAGGGCAATTTTCGTGCAATCTCACCAGACGTCCCGAGCCAACTACGAACGCATGTGTGGTGAGCAGAAACGGCAAGCACCGAACCGTCGTCGCGGCAAGGCAGATCCCTAGATCCTCAGATAGATCCTTAGATAGTTCCTCAAATAGATCGTCAGATCGCCAACTCCTCAGATTGGGCAGATCCTCAAATCCACAAATCCTCAGATCCTCAAATCTTCAGGTTCTGAGACATAGCCACCGTGGAGGCCCTATGCGCCGACTGCTCGTGCTCTTGGCCGGCGAGACGGCGCAGATTCACGTTCGTGAAACGGGTGCAGGCCGGACGCGCGCTGCGTTAACTGGCCTGCATCGACAGCATGACGGTGGTTCCGCGTCCGCGTTCGCTGCGCACCGAAATCTCGCCGCCGTTCAGTTCAACATTGCGCTTGGCGATGGTGAGCCCTAAACCGGTGCCGGTCGCCTTGGTCGAAAAGTAGGGCTCGAAGATTTTCGTCAGTGCCTCGGCGTCCATCCCGACGCCGGTGTCCGCGATCTCCACGATCACTTGCCGGTTTTCGTCGGTCGGGTCCGAGAGTCTGGTCGCGACGCTCAGCGTTCCACCACCTGGCATCGCATGGAGAGCGTTTTCAATCACATTGGTGAGGGCGCGAGCGAACAAGGTGCGATCGATCATCGCCGTCGCCGGTTCGCGCGGCGCTTGAACGGCGACCTTGATGCGTTCGTGCAGGCCGGCTCGATACGGCTCGATGACTTCATCGACCAACGCCGGCACATTCGTCAATTCAGGACGAGGCGTCGGCGAGGATGCAAAGCTCGAGAACTCCGCGGAAATCTGCCGGAGCAGCTTCACTTGCGTCAGGATGGCATTGACGCAGTCGTCGAGAATCGGTGACAGCGGCCGGCCGCGATCGAGGTTGACGCGCAGGGCGTGCTCGGCCGACAACTGAATCGGCGTCAGCGGATTCTTGATGTCGTGCGCCACCTGACGGGCCATGTCGGCCCACGCTTCGAGCCGCTGCGTGCGTTCGAGTTCGCTGCGCTGCCGCTTCAGGTCGGCGGCCATCTGGTTGAAGTCTTCGACCAGCCGCCGCAGTTCGTCGGAGGAAGTCGCGGCGATCCGCGCGTCGAGATCGCCTCGCGCAATCCGGCGGGTCGCGCGGGTCAGCCGATTGACCGGGTCGGCAATGCGTTCGGCCATCCAGTAGCCGATCGACGCCCCCAACAGGATGAACAGCACCGCTGCCGAGCGGACTCGGCGATCGAGCTCGTCAATCTGCTCTTCGATCTGTTTCTGCCGATTGGTCAGTGGCACGGTGACGATGCCGTCGCCGCCGCCGGTACGCACCGGCGCGGCCGCAAGCCGATACGGGACTTCACCGATCTTTTCGTCGCCGACGAAGCTTGGCGATCGATCGATCAGGATGCTCTTATACACATCGCCAGGCGTGCGTGACGACAGGAGCAGCGACGCGAACAGGTCTCGCGCGCTGGTCGCCTGGAGGTGCGTTTTCTCGAACAGGTTGACGTCTTCGTCGATCGCGCGCCACACCAGCACCATCAACTGATCGTCCAGAGGATTGCGGCCGGAATTACGCTGTTGGATGACCGCATAGTCTTCAACCAGCCGCTGGGCGGTGGTGACGGTCCGTTGCGCGGCGTCTTCCGCGCCGTCGAGCAGTTGCTGGGCAAAGTAGGTGCGGATCAAGAACGCGAGGACGACCACCGGGATAACCGCGCCGGCAACGTAGGTCAGGAACAGTTTGCGGTAGAAACTGGAACGAACTTCGCGGAACAGGCCGCGTCCGGTTACCGCGGTTCGCGCCGTGAGCGCGCCAAACAGGGCGGTGGCCAGCAGCAGCAACGCGTAGAGCACGCCCGCCAGCAGCGTCAGCTCCGCGAGGTTGATCGCGTGTTCGGCGGCGGTGACCAGCGGAAACCCGAGCGCGTAAATCGCGCCGCGATCGCTGAGAAAGTAGACGTGAAACAGCGCGCCGTCGCGATCGAGCGTGTCCCAGAATGGCTGGCGGCTCGCGGCCAGCTGATCGAACACGCGGTCCGGGAGCGCCCAGACGCGCGCGCCAGACTCCATGATCGGCGCGCGGCTCCAGCCGTACATCGCGAACTCGACGTCGCGTCCCGAAACGCCTTCTTCAGGCTGAGCGCGGTCCGGTAGCAGCGATTCGAGGTACGGACTCTGCGACGAGAGGAACGGCAGTGTTTGATAGTCGAGCATCACCCGGACGACAACCGTTCCGACCGATCGTCCACGCTCGCAAATCGCCTTACCAGTGCGCACCACATGCCGTTCGCTCGATCCAAACGGCGATACTTCGTCGAACAATTCCTCCCAGTTACATGATGTCGTGCGCATGCGTGCCGCCGTGTACTCGGGCAGGTGCAGCGCGAACCGGCTGACCAACTGGCCGTCGGCGTTGTAGAGCTCGACCGCCGAGGTCAGGCGATACTTGGCGAGATCGGTCCGCGACCAGACCAGGAACGCGCGATCGGTGGTCGGCGTTTCGTCGGCGCCGGCGACCAATTCCGGCAGCGACGGCTGCGCGTCGATCTGTTCGATTGCCTGCTGGATGCGCCGCTGTAAATCCTCCCGTTGGCTGATCGTCTCGGGGCCGTAGACCGTCGAGACCAGACGCTCCTTTGCCGAGGTCGCGTATGCGAACAGCGAAGGGTAGAGCGCCAGGGCAGGGACCAGCAGGGCGATAAACAGGACAAAGAGCCGCGTCGCCTGCGATGCGCGCCGCAGCCCGCGACCGACGCGGGCGAGCGCTGCGGCGCACAGCCCGGTGGCGCCGAGAGCAGTGAGCAACGGCATTATCGGCAGTTCACGGACCCGCGCGACGATAATCGCGGTGACGAGGGCGGCGCCGCTCCACGCGAGCATTGCCGCCAGCCGAGGCGTCAATCGGCGGCGTGGACGCGACAGTGCAGCCGCGGAGCGGGTTACGACCACCGCCGCCCAAACCGCGGCGGCATGCAGCAGAACGAGGCCGAACGCGACGGCGAGGCGCGCCGTGCCAACTGGGTGCAGCGAAAAGTGCAGCACGTCCAGCGACGTGTTTTCGACGATCCTCCGCAGCGCCTGTTCGTAGAGGCCAAGTATCCCGGCCGATGCCGCGCCGGCGACGGCATAGAGAGCGAGCAGCCGCGCACCGAACAACGATCCTGCGACCGATGGACGCGGTCGCGCGACACGAACGCGTTCGACCAGATCCAGCGCCACCGCCACCAGCGCCAACAATTCGAGCGCCAGAAGGACGAGACCGACCGGCGCGGTCGGTGCGCTCGATCCGGTCACGTCGCGCGCCGCGAACGCCAGCAGCGCGAACGACGCGACCAGCAATGCCGCGATGCCGATCGTGTGGGTCGCGAATGAAAACCGATCGTGTGCGGTGGCGCGCCGGTCGAGTAACGGGCCGACCGCGCACAACAAGGTCAGCCCGAGCGTCAGAACCACGAGCGCGACGGTAACGGTGCGCCACCGGGCTCGCGCCGCTGCAACCGTCGCTGCGGACACGTCCGCTTCGACCACCAGACCACCGCGACTCGATACATTGACGGCTTGAGGACCGGGCGGGCGCGCATCGCCGACTCGCGGCCGGGCCACGACGGTGGCGATCGATGTTTCGATGACGAAGGTGTCCGGCGCCGCCCCCGATCCCTTGACGGCGGCGAGCGAGTGTTCGACCGCGATGGTGCCAAGACGCGGCAGAGTGGACCGAACCGACAGCGCCTGGCGATCGACAATCGGTTCGATTCGAACAAGCCGCGGTCCCGCTGTGCCGGGTGCGATAAACAGGGCGGCAGGCCCTTCCAAACGTTCGCGGGGAAGGTCGAATACCCGGCCGGCCCAGGCGAGCGGCGTCGCGTTCTCGCCGTAGATTGTGATGCCGGTGCGGCCGGTTTCTTCGGCTTGCAGCACGGCAGCCGCGCGATCGAACAGCACCCGAGCGGCGCGGGGATCGCGCGGCGTCGCCCGCAACTCGTCGGCCGTTACACCGGCGCGGGCGGCCAGCGCGCCCATCCGATCGGCGCGGCCGTCCAACTGATCGCGGATCTCCTGCTGTACGCGCGCCAGTGCCGATTGGTCAGTGGCACCGAAGCGCAGACGCTCCGAGCCCCAGCCGATGGCGCCGACGGCCAGTGCCGCGGCGATGCCGGCGCGCATCAGGCGAACCAGAGAAGTCACGCTGAGAGTTCAAGAATACAATAGTGAATACGTTGGACCTGAAACATCTGCTGAAGCGCGGCGCGCTGCTGGCCGCCGCAAACTGGCCGATTGTGCTGATGCAGTTCGTCGTCGAGACGACGTTTCAGGTGCTGCTCGCGGTCCCGATCATCGGTGCCGCAATCCTGGTGGCGGTCCTGCTCGGTGCGGACCTCGCCGAACTGTTGCGCGGCAACCTGCGCGACATGTTCACGACGATCGCCGGCACGTTGATGTCCGAGCCGGTCGCATTCGTCGCATTCGTGCTGGCCTTCAGTCTGACGTTGATCGGCGGATCCCTGCTGCTGTTCGTCGTGAAGGGCGGGACCGTCGAAGTGATGCTCGCGGCCAATGCCGCCGCCGGACCGATCGAGGGCGAACCATTGACTTTTGAAGGGGTGAGAAGCGCTGCCCGCTTTACGCTCGAACGCTTCATGGGCGGTTGCGGTCGTCTCTACCGCTCGTATGTCGTGCTTGGCATCCTGTTGATCGTCGTCTATGCCGCGTCGGTCGGTGGCTATGCCGCCCTCGTCGTTTACGGCTATCGCGCGATGGGGCAGGCAGTGATCCTGGGATGGACCATGGCCGCGATCGCCGCCGCCGCCCTTGTGGTGTGGTTCACCGTCGTCAACTTCTTGTACTTGTTGATACAAGTGGCAATCGCCGTCGAGGGCGTCGGCGTGGTCGATGCGGCCCGTGCCGTGGCGCGTTTCATCCGCGCCGAGTTTCGTGAAGTCGCCGGCGTCTTTCTGGTGGTGTTCGGCCTGGTGGTGGCGGCGATGCTCGCGTCTGCGCTGGCGTGGTCGGGCGTCGGCCTGATCGCATTTGTGCCACTGATTGGCATCGCGGTGGTGCCGCTGCAGTTGGCCGCGCTTGTCGTCCGCGGATTCGCCTTCGAGTACTTGGGAATCACCGCGCTGGGCGCCTACCTTACGCTCTACGCCGGCCACGCGCGCAAACGCGGCGCGGCGGTCGCGATGCCTACCGGGTCGCCGGCATCGGCGCGGGCATGACCGGGTTCGGCAGCGGCACGATCGCGTTGGTGGCCGCCGGATCGATCGATCGAATGTGGAGCGCAGCCGCCGCGCCTTTCGAGATGTGCTTGGTCACAAACAACACCATCGGCAGCCCTCTCGCGGCGTCATGCAGGACGTGGGGCGGCGCCGCAATTTCATCGCCAGCGGAAAGGTCCGGCGCCGCGGCGCCTTCCTTCGACGCGTAAGTTCGGATTACCGCGCTCTGGCCAACGACCACGAGCGTCGAGCCGGCCAGTTGCGGTCCGGCTGTCGGGCGCAGCGGCAAAGCTCGCAGCCATTGCTGACCGCCGCTCACCGCATTCATGCTGCGCAGTAGATTATCCAGCGACACGAAATACACGTGGCGTCCGTCGCTGACCGGTGCGCCGATCACGTCGGCGCCGGTCCGCCAGCGCCAGTCGATACGACCGTTTTTCGTCAGCAGGCAGTAAAAGTAGTCGTCGGTCGATCCGGCGTAGAGACGTTCGTCAAGCGCCAGGATGTCGTTCGGTTGCCCGCCGATCTTTCGCTCCCACACCGGTGAGCCATCAGTGATCTGCAGCGCAAATATCCGTCCGTCCGCCGCAGGTATGTACAGGCGATCCGCGGCGAGCGCCGGTCGCGCGTGCGGTGCGACGCCGAGATCGCGCGTCCACACGACGTGGCCGTCGGTGGCGCGCAGGGCTCGAACCGTGCCGCGGCCACTGATCGCGATGATCCAGCCGTTGTCCCAGACCGGAGGAAGTGCCAGCGGTTCCGGCGTCGGCAGTTCCCACACGGGCGTTCCGTCGCGCGCATTCAGTGCAACGAGCCTCGCGGCTTCTGCGATGTACACCAGGTCGCCGCCCGCAGCGGGCTGCAGAATCGGCCGCGACTCGACGAGCCACAGCTGCTTGCCCGGCACGATGTCGTAGGCGACGAGGCGATCGTGCTCGAGGGAAAAAAACACCCGCGTTTCATCGTATGCAGGAGGAACACTCAACTGACTGTTGAGTGCGAGCGTCCAGACCAGCCGCGTCGGCACGAACGCAGGCGGTCCGCTGTCGCGCGACGGCGTCGCCGCGAGCGCGATCAGGGCAAGTGCACTACAACATATAGTGGTGGCCGGCCTCACGACAACTTATAATAGCTTTCTCCCGCCGTGAGCCACCAAACCATCATCGTCTTGGATTTCGGGTCGCAGTACACGCAGCTGATCGCGCGCCGGCTGCGCGAGCTGAACGTGTATTCGGAAGTCTGGCCGCCAGACACACCGGCATCGACGATTGCCAACCGCAAACCGATCGGGATCATTTTGTCGGGCGGACCGAAAAGCGTGGCCGACAAGGGCGCACCGAAATGCGATCCCACGCTGTTCGGCATCGGCACACCGGTGTTGGGAATCTGTTACGGCATGCAGTTGATGGCCGACACGCTTGGCGGAACCGTCGCCCCGGCGCCGCAGCGTGAATTCGGTCACGCGATGGTGAAGGTGACCGGCAACGGTCAATCGGCGGCACTGTTTGCCGATGTGCCGAACGAAATTCGCGTCTGGGCCAGTCATGGCGACTTCGTCGCGGCGGCGCCGTCAGGTTTCACGGTAGTGGCCACCAGCGCCAACGCGCCGGTCGCCGCGATGGCGGATCCATCGCGTTCGCTGTATGCGCTCTTGTTCCATCCAGAAGTCGTCCACACCGATAGCGGTCTCGAGATTCTCCGGAACTACGCCTACAACATCTGCGGCTGCACCGGCGACTGGACGATGGCGTCGTTTGTCGAGGAAGCGACCGCGCGGATCAAGACGCAAGTCGGCAACGGGCGGGTCGTCTGCGGCCTGAGCGGCGGCGTCGATTCGACGGTCGCCGCGCTGCTGATTCACCGCGCAGTAGGCAGTCAGCTGACGTGCATCTTCGTGGACAACGGTGTCTTGCGGCTGAATGAAGCCGCACAGATCCGCAAACGGTTCGAGCGGCTGAATCTGCCGCTGGTCTTCGCCGACGCGTCCGTTTTGTTTCTCGATCGCTTGAAAGGTGTCACCGATCCCGAGACGAAACGCAAGATCATCGGCGCCACGTTCATCGAGGTGTTCGAAGCCGAAGCGGCGAAACTGGGGCCGGTCGATTTCCTCGCCCAGGGAACGCTGTATCCCGATGTCATCGAATCGGTGCCGATCGTCGGGCAGGCCGCTTCGATGATCAAGAGCCATCACAACGTGGGCGGGCTGCCGGAGCGGATGCGGATGAAACTGGTCGAGCCGCTGCGCGAACTGTTCAAGGACGAGGTTCGCACCGTCGGTCGAAAGCTCGGTCTCGATGAGGAGTTCGTCGTTCGCCAGCCATTTCCCGGGCCGGGTCTCGCGGTCAGGATTCTTGGTGAAATCACCGCCGAGCGCCTGAACCTGCTGCGGCGCGCCGACGCGGTCGTTGCTGAAGAAATCAAGCGCGACGGCTTCTACGCCAAGCTCTGGCAGAGTTTCGCGGTGTTACTGCCGGTGCAAAGCGTCGGCGTGATGGGCGACGAGCGGACTTACGAATACACCGCCGCGGTGCGGGCAGTCGAGAGCCGCGACGGGATGACCGCCGACTGGGCGCGGCTGCCGCACGATCTGCTGGCGCGGATTTCGTCGCGGATCGTCAACGAGATCCGCGGCATCAATCGCGTCGTCTACGACATCAGTTCTAAACCGCCATCAACGATAGAGTGGGAGTAAAGATGGAACGCCGAGCGCGCGAAGCACGCCGAGATGAGAATCGTTCGGCGATCTTTGCGGCCTCTGCGTTCAACGTTCTTCATGGCCGATTTCGTCCACCTTCATCTTCACACTGAGTTCTCGCTGCTTGACGGCGCCTGCCGGATCGACGAACTGCTCGATCACGCGGCGAAGCTGAAGATGCCGTCGATTGCCGTGACCGAGCACGGCAACCTGTTCTCGTCGGTGATCTTTCACGACCACGCACGGGCCCGCGGCGTGAAGCCGATTCTGGGCTGCGAGGTCTACATGGCGCCCGGCGACCGGCGGACCAAGAGCGGTAATCCCGGCGAAACCGCGAATCACCTGGTGCTGCTGGCGGAAACCAACGAGGGCTATCACAACCTGATCAAGCTGGTGTCGTCGGGCTATACCGAGGGCTTCTACTACAAGCCGCGGATCGACAAGGAACTGCTGGCGCAGCACGCCAAAGGGCTGATCGGTCTGAGCAGTTGTCTGAAAGGCGAGGTCGCAGAGGGGCTGTCGCACGCGCAGGACCGCAAGGCGCGCGAAGCGGCGGCGATCTACAAGGACATTCTCGGGCCTCAGAACTTCTTTCTCGAGATGCAGTGGCACGGCATCGACGAGCAGAAGATCGTGAACAGCGGCATTCCGACGATCGCCAGGGATCTCGGCCTCGGCATGGTGTGCACCAATGACGTGCATTACCTGCGCGATAGCGACGCGCATCCGCACGACATTCTGCTGTGCATCGGCACCGGCAAGGGCTACAACGATCCGAAGCGGCTGCGCTACGACAGTAAGCAGTTCTTCCTCAAGACTGCCGAGGAAATGGCGGCGGTGTTCAGCGACTTCCCGGACGCACTGGCCAACACGGTGCGAATCGGCGAGCGCTGCGACGTCAACCTCAAACACGGCGAAAACTACCTGCCGAACTTCGACGTTCCGGCCGGGTTCACGCTTGACGAGTATTTCGAGCATGTCACCCGCGGTGGTTTCACGGAGCGGTTGACGCGGCTGAAGCAGCTGGCCAACGCCGGTATCCTGCGCCACACGATTGACGAGTACGAGCGGCGGCTGTCGTACGAGATCGAGATGATCAAGCAGATGAAGTACCCGGGGTACTTCCTGATCGTCTGGGATTTCATTCGCTACGCGCGCGAGCAGGGCATTCCGGTTGGTCCGGGACGAGGTTCGGCTGCCGGCAGTCTGGTCGCCTACTGCCTGCGAATCACGGACGTCGATCCGATCGATTTCGATCTGATTTTCGAACGGTTCCTCAACCCCGAACGCGTGTCGCTGCCCGATATCGACATCGACTTCTGCGAACGCCGGCGTGGCGAGGTGATCGACTACGTCACCCGCAAGTACGGCCGTGAAAACGTCGCGCAAATCATTACGTTCGGAACGATGAAAGCGAAGGCGGTGGTTCGGGACGTCGGCCGCGTGCTGGAGATGCCCTTCGCGGACGTCGACCGCGTCGCGAAACAGATTCCGGCGGCCCTCGATATGACGCTGGAGAAGGCGCTCGAGGAGAGCGAGCCGCTGCGCCAGATGGAGCAGAACGACCCGAAGGTGAAAGAGCTGCTGAGCGTCGCGCGCCGGCTCGAAGGCATGACGCGTCATGCGTCGGTTCATGCCGCCGGAGTCGTGATTGCGCCGAAAGCGATCACCGAATATGCGCCCCTCTATAAAGGGGCCCGCGACGAAATCGTCACCCAGTGGTCGATGAAAGAGATCGAGCGGGTCGGCCTGCTGAAGATGGACTTCCTCGGTCTCTCGACCTTGACGCTGATCTTCGACGCGATCGAGGAGATCAAACGTACGACCGGCGAGGTCCTCGAGATCGATACGATCCCGCTCGACGATCCCAAAACCTACCAGCTGTTTCAGGATGGCCTGACCTACGGAGTGTTCCAGTTCGAGTCGAGCGGCATGCGCGACATCCTTCGGAAGGCGAAGCCTCAGCGGCTCGACGATCTGATCGCCCTGAACGCGCTCTACCGGCCGGGTCCGCTGCGCAGCGGCATGGTCGACGACTACATCGCGCGCAAGCAGGGCCGGACCGAAGTCAAATACGAACTCGCCGAGCTCGAGCCGGTGCTGGCCGACACCTATGGCGTCATCGCCTATCAGGAACAGGTGATGCGCATTTCGAACGTGGTCGCCGGGTTTTCACTCGGCGAGGCCGACATCCTCCGCAAGGCGATGGGCAAGAAGAATGCGGCAGTGATGCAGAAGCAGCGCGCCAAGTTTGTCGATGGCGCGAAGAAACGCAGCGTCAACGAGAAAAAAGCCGCGCACCTGTTCGACCTGATGGAGCATTTCGCCGGCTATGGCTTCAACAAGTCGCATTCGACGACGTATGCGTACCTGGCCTACCAGACGGCGTACTTGAAGGCGAACTACCCCTGGCACTTTGCCGCCGCGCTCTTCACGATCGAAGCGCAGAACACCGAGAAGCTGGCGATGTACCTCGGTGAAGCGCGCGAGCGCGACGTTCCGGTGTTGCCGCCCGACATCAATCAGAGCCAACTGCGATTCATCGTCGAACCGGACAAAGGCGTCCGCTTCGGCTTGACCGCAATCAAGAACGTTGGCGAAGGGGCGATCGAATCGTTGTTGCAGGTGCGCGGGAAACAGGGCCGGATCAAGTCGCTCGGCGCACTGTGCGAGGACCTCGACCTTCGACTGGTCAACAAGCGCGTGTTCGAGAGTCTGATCAAAGCTGGCGCGTTCGATTCGCTTGCCCAGGGAACGCCATTGGCGGAGATACCGACCACCGCGCTCCGCCCGCGCCTGATGGCGGCAATCGATCGCGCCTGCGAAGGCGGTGCGCGGCTACAGGCCGACCGCGAGCGGGGTCAGGGCGGGCTGTTCGGCGAGGAGCACAGCGAAGCAACTGCTCACGGCGGCGGCAATGGCCTGACGCTGCCGAACGCCGCCCCGTGGTCGGAAAGCGAACAACTGTCGTTTGAAAAGGAGACTCTCGGTCTCTATTGGAGCGGCCATCCCGTGGACCGCTACGCCGGCGCGCTGATGGAATTCGGCGCGAAGTCGGTGGCCGAACTGGCAGAGGCCCAGCCCGCGCCGCAGCAGGAGACATGGGGACCGGGCGGGCGTAAACCGATCGAACCAGACACCAGCATCGGCGGCATCATCGCCGCTTGCCGGCAATTGAAAACCAAGAAGGGCGATCGGATGGCGGTGTTCACGCTGGAAGACGCGCAGGGCAGCGTCGAGATCATCGCTTTTCCTGAAACCTACCAGCGCAGTGCCGGCCTGATTGAAACCGGCACGATGGTGCTGGTGCGCGGCAAGCTCGAGCGCGATGACGAAACCGTGCGAATCCTGGCGTCCGAGATCGCCTCGATCGAGACGGTCCGCGAGCGCATTGCCCGCGAGGTCGCGATTCACCTGAAGAAGCCGGCTGATCGCGGTACGCTGGAAACGCTCGGCGAAATCTTCTCCCGCCATCGCGGCGATCGAAAAGTATCGTTCGAGGTCGAAACCGGGCAGGGCGCGAACCGGCTGCGGGTCAGGGTCGATGTCAGCTCACAAATTCGGGTGCGGCCTTCGCCGACATTGATCGCCGAAGTCGAGCAGGTGGTCGGAGCGGGAGCGGTCGAACTGCGATGAACTGGGTGGACGATGCCTGCTGACATGCTGCTCGAGTTCGAAGAGCCGATCGCGGTACTGCTGAAGGAGATCGAAGCACTCGAAATGCTGCCGCGCACCGACGCGCGCGACCGCGAAATCGAACAACTGCGGCGGCGTATCCAGTCGGTCCGCGCCGATTTGTACCGCTCGCTGACGCCGTGGCAGCGGGTGCTGGTGGCGCGTCATCCGAACCGGCCGGCGTTGGAATATTTCATCCAGAACCTGTTCAAGAGCTTTACGGAAATCCACGGCGATCGCCGCTTCGCCGACGATCACGCCATCATGACCGGGTTCGCCGAGTTCAGAGGCCAGCCGGTGCTGATCGTCGGCCACGTCAAGGGCACCGATACCAAGGACAAGATTTTCCGGAACTTCGGTTACGCGCGGCCCGAGGGCTATCGCAAGGCGCTGCGCGCGATGCGGATTGCCGAAAAGTTCCGCCGGCCGATTCTGGTCTTCGTCGACACGCCGGCCGCCTATCCGGGCATCGAGTCGGAGGAACGTGGCGTCGCCGAGGCGATCGCCGTCAACCTGCGCGACATGATGCTGCTCGACACCGCGATCGTCGTGATGGTCAGCGGCGAAGGCGGCAGCGGCGGCGCGCTCGGCATCGCGATCGGCGACCGGATCCTGATGCAGGAATTCGCGATCTACAGCG
>Ga0207659_10001020_pt1 | contig 16646 bp, 15 predicted proteins | sample KBSM43metaG_FD_184330 | JGI IMG/M metagenome (GOLD analysis project Ga0207659, IMG submission 184330) | Miscanthus rhizosphere microbial communities from Kellogg Biological Station, Michigan, USA - KBS M4-3 metaG (SPAdes) (version 2) | ecosystem: Host-associated > Plants > Roots > Rhizosphere >...
CTCGTCGCTCGGCGGCATCGGCGGCCGATATTTCACACCGATCATCAACGCGCCGGAGGTCTCGATCCTCGGCGTCTGCAAGAGCGCGACCGAGCCGCGCTGGGACGGCAAGGCGTTCCAGCCGCGCCTGATGCTGCCGCTCAGCCTGAGCTGGGACCACCGCGTGATCGACGGCGCGGCCGCGGCCCGCTTCAACGCATACCTCGGGCAGATCCTGGCGGACTTCCGCCGGGTTCTCCTGTGAGAGGCCGGCCATGCCATTGATCGACATCAAGGTGCCGGACATCGGCGACTTCAAGGGCGTCTCGGTCATCGAGCTGCTCGTCAAGGCGGGCGACACGGTCAAGGTCGAGCAGTCGCTGATCACGGTCGAGAGCGACAAGGCCTCCATGGAAATCCCGTCGTCGCACGCGGGCGTCGTCAAGGCGCTGAAGATTGGGATCGGCGACACGGTCAGCGAAGGCTCGGTGATCCTGTCGCTGGAGACGCAGGGGGCTGCGGCCGCATCTGCACCGGCCGCAGCGTCACCGTCACCGGCAGCTGTCGCACCGGCCAAGGCGGCTTCGCCCGCGCCGGCTCCGGCGCCAGCTCAAGCCTCGCCACCGGCACCGGCACCTGCAGCGACGCCGGCCGCGTCGCCTTCCGCGGCTCCTTCAGCCGCACCCGGCTTCGGCAGCGGCGCCGGCGCTGCCGATCTCGAGTGCGACATGCTGGTCCTCGGTGCCGGCCCCGGCGGCTACTCAGCCGCCTTCCGCGCTGCCGACCTCGGCATGAAGACCGTGCTGGTCGAGCGTTACGCGACGCTCGGCGGGGTCTGCCTCAACGTCGGCTGCATCCCGTCGAAGGCGCTGTTGCACGTCGCCGCGGTGATGGACGAGGTCAAGCACTTCTCGGCGATGGGCGTGAGCTACGCCGAGCCGAGCGTCGATCTGGCGAAGCTGCGCACCCAAAAGGAAAAGGTCGTCGGCAAGCTGACCGGCGGGCTGACCGCGATGGCGAAGATGCGCAAGGTCACCGTCGTGCAGGGCATCGGCGAGTTCGTCGATCCGAACCGTCTCGCGGTCGCGCTCGGCAAGGGCGGCACGCAGACGATCCGCTTCAAGCAGGCGATCATCGCGGCCGGCTCGGAGGCCGTGAAGCTGCCGTTCCTGCCGAAGGACGATCCACGGATCGTGACCTCGACCGGCGCGCTCGAGCTGCGTCAGCAACCGAAACGCATGCTGGTGATCGGCGGCGGCATCATCGGACTCGAGATGGGCACCGTCTACTCGACGCTAGGCGCGCGCCTCGACGTCGTCGAGATGCTCGACGGCCTGATGCAAGGCGCCGACCGCGACCTCGTGAAGGTTTGGCAGAAGATGAACGCGCCGCGCTTCGACAACATCATGCTGAAGACCAAGACGGTCGGCGGCGAGGCAACGGCCGACGGCATCCGCATCCGCTTCGAAGGCGAGGGCGCGCCGAAGGAACCGCAGCTTTACGACCTCGTGCTGCAAGCGGTCGGCCGGGTTCCGAACGGCAAGCGCATCGGCGCCGACAAGGCCGGCGTCACCGTCGGCGAGCGCGGCTTCATCCCGGTCGACATCCAGATGCGAACCAACGTGCGTCACATCTTCGCGATCGGCGACATCGTCGGTCAGCCGATGCTCGCGCACAAGGCGACGCACGAGGCGCACGTCGCCGCCGAAGTCGCCGCCGGCGAGCAGTTCGGCGACGAGAAGCTGAAGCGCACCGCGTTCAACGCTCGCGTGATCCCGAACGTCGCCTACACCGATCCGGAGATCGCGTGGGTCGGCGTCACCGACGACGAGGCCAGGGCGAGCGGCATGAAAGTCAAGAAAGGCCTGTTCCCGTGGAGCGCGTCCGGACGGGCGATCGCGAACGGGCGCGACGAAGGCTTCACGAAGCTGCTGTTCAGCGAGGAGACGCATGCGATCGTGGGTGGCGGCATCGTCGGCACCCATGCCGGCGACATGATCGGCGAGCTCGCGCTGGCGATCGAGATGGGCGCCGACGGCATCGACATCGGCAAGACGATCCACCCGCATCCGACGCTCGGCGAATCGATCGGCCTCGCGGCCGAGGCCTACGAGGGCGCCTGCACCGACCTGCCGCCGGTGCGCAAGCCCGGCTGATCGGCGCGCTGCGGCGCGATCGACCGACAGGCGCGCCGACCGGGCGCGCGCCGTGTCGCGATCAGCCGATGTCGGCGCAGTGAATTTCGAAGCCGCCCTTGCGGCGATCGGCGAAGAAGTATTCGAGCGTCGCGCGGACGGTGCGGAACGCGAGCTGGTCCCACGGGATCTGGTCCTCGCGGAACAGCTCGGCCTCGATCGTCTCGGGGCCGGGCGCGAAGTCGGTGTCCTGCAGGCGGGCCCGGTAGTACAGGTGGACCTGGCCGACGCGGACGACGTTGAGCACCGTGAAGAGCCCCTGCAACTCGATGCGCGCGCCGGCTTCCTCGACGGTTTCGCGCAGCGCGCCGTCGGCCGTCGACTCGCCGAGCTCCATGAAGCCCGCGGGCAAGGTCCAGAGGCCGTAGCGCGGCTCGATGTTGCGGCGGCAGAGCAGCACCTGGTCGCCCCACACCGGCACGGTGCCGACCACGTTGAGCGGGTTTTCGTAGTGGACCGTGTGGCAGACGGTGCAGACCGCGCGGTCGCGGTTGTCGTCGGCGGGCACCTGGTAATGCACCGCGCCCCCACAGGTCTTGCAGTGCTTGATGCTGCGCGGAATGAGCATGCCGGCAGTGTAGCGGCGGGCCTTCGCCGAGCGGCCTGCGTGGCATCATTCGACGAACGCCTGACCTCTCTCATCTGCGAAGGAATCGAACGATGAACCACGTCCTGCCCGTACCCGCCGCAGCCGCCGTCCCTGTCACCGGCGGCGCGTCCGGCGCCTCGTTTCCGGTGCATCGGATCTACTGCGTCGGCCGCAACTACGTCGAGCACGCGAAGGAGATGGGCTTCACCGGACGCGAGCCGCCGTTCTTCTTCCTGAAGCCGGCCGATGCGATCGTGCCGATCGCCGAAGGCAGCGTCGGGCGGATGCGCTACCCGAGCCTGACGAAGGACCTGCACCACGAGGTTGAGCTGGTGGTCGCGATCGGCAAGGGCGGCCGCGCCATCAAGGCCGCCGACGCGATGAAGCACGTCTGGGGTTACGGCATCGGCCTCGACATGACGCGCCGCGACCTGCAGGGCGAGGCGAAGAAGCTCGGCCGGCCGTGGGACATCGGCAAGGGCTTCGATCAGTCGGCGCCGATCGGCCCGCTGCGTGCCGCTGCCGATTGCAAGATCGGCCCCGACACCGGGATCGTGCTCGAGGTCAACGGCACAGTGCGCCAGAAGAGCACGATCGGCAAGCTGATCTGGAGCATTCCCGAAATCATCGAGCACCTGTCGGCGGCCTGGGACCTCGCACCCGGCGACCTGATCTTCACCGGCACGCCGGAAGGCGTCGCGGCGGTCGTCACCGGCGACACCCTGAAGGCGACGGTCGACGGCCTCGGCTCGCTGCAGGTGCAGATCGTCGCGGAGTGAATGCCGTGCAGCTCTACAGCTACTTCCGTTCGTCTGCCTCGTACCGGGTCCGCATCGCGCTCGCGCTGAAGGGTCTCGACTACGAGTACCTGCCGGTGCAGATCGTCAAGAACGAGCAGTTCGCCGCGCCGTTCGACTCGATCGCGCCCGGCCACCTGGTTCCGGTGCTGAAGGACGGCGACGACGTCCTGAACCAGTCGCTCGCGATCATCGAGTACCTCGACGAGACCCATCCGACGCCGTCGCTGCTGCCGGGCGATGCGCGGGCCCGCTCGCAGATCCGCGCACTGGCGCTCGACATCGCCTGCGAGATTCACCCGCTCAACAACCTGCGGGTGCTGCGCTACCTTGTCAACGACCTGAAAATCAGCGAGGACGACAAGAACCGGTGGTACCGGCACTGGGTCGAGACCGGCCTCGAGGCGGTCGAGCGCCAGATCGTGCGCAACGGAGCCGGCGGGCGCTACTGCCACGGCGACACGCCGACCTTGGCCGATTGCGTGCTGGTCCCGCAGATCTTCAACGCACAGCGCCTCGAGTGCCGCACCGACCACGTGCCGACGGTGATGCGCGCATTCGAGGCCTGCATGCGCCTCGACGCGTTCGCGAAGACCCAGCCGTCGGGCTGTCCTGACGCGACGTGAGCTCTCCCGCCGAGTGGCTGCGGCCCGACTGGCAGGTCGCCGGTATCGGCGCGCTGATGACGACGCGGGCCGGCGGCTGTAGCGCCGCGCCGTTCGACTCGATGAACGTGCAGAAGGGCGGCGGCGATGCGTCCGAGGCGGTCGCCCGCAATCGGGCGAGGTTGGCCGAGGCGATCGGCCGGACGCCGGTGTTCATCTGCCAGGTGCACGGCACGTCGGTGGTCAGGCTGACACCTGCCGATGCGGTGCCGGGTGCGCCGATCCACACGGCCGACGCGAGCGTCACGACCGATCCCGACATCGCTTGCGCGATCCAGGTTGCCGATTGCTTGCCCGTTTTGTTCGCTGCGCCCGAAGCACGGGGCGTCGGCGCGGCCCATGCAGGCTGGCGTGGCTTGGCGGCGGGGGTGCTCGAGGCGACCATCGACACGCTGTGCGAGGCCGCTCGGTGCCAGCCTGGGGAACTTCAGGCCTGGATCGGTGCAGGGATCGGACCGACGCGTTTTCATGTCGGCGCCGATGTGGTCGAGGCGTTCGGCGGCGTGGGAAGCACGGCGTCGTCAGCAGCGAGGACCCCGGCAAACGGACGGTCGCCCGGCGACACATCGACAGCGCGTTTTGTCCCCGAGGCGCACGGCAAGTGGCTCGCGAACCTGCCACTGCTGGCCCGCGACCGCCTGCAGGCCGCAGGCGTCCGCTCGATCACCGGCGGCACCTGGTGCACCGTCAGCGAGCCGTCACGGTTCTTTTCGTTCCGGCGCGACCGCGTGACTGGGCGGATGGCCGCCGTGATCTGGCTCGACGTTCGCCGCTGAAGCATCGACCGCCTGCCGGCGCGCCCGCCGCGCCGGAGTCCGCAAGAGGTACATCACGATCGAGAGCGGTAGCGCGCCGTACAGCAGGATCGTGAAGAACGCGCCGAGCACCGTGCCGTTCGGGCTCGACGCTTCGGCCGCCGCCATCATCAGTACCACATAGATCCACGCGATCGCCACCAGATGCATGCTTGACCCCAGTTGGAACGCATGTAGAGACCGATAATGAGCCACGAGAATAGGATGCTCGCGATGACATCCCGGCCGGCTGCTCGCATGGCCCTACCCGGAGGAAATTCCAAGTGAAGACCCAATTGAAGCCGGAGGCATTCGGTGCGGCCGAAGTGGCCGGGCAGGCAACGGCGTTGGCCGCCTCGCTGACCGATTCGATGCGGTCCCTGTCGGGCCTCAGCGTGCCGCCCCAGTCGCTGTTGAAACTGCAGAGCGACTACCTCGCCGAGTCGACCGCGCTATGGAACCAGATGCTCGCGGCGTCGAAGCCGGAGGCTCCGGCCAAACCGGATCGCCGCTTCGCCGGGCAGGAGTGGATGACGAACCCGTCGACCGCCTACATCGCGCAGATGTACCTGCTGAACGCCCGCATGCTGCTGCAGATGGCCGACGAGCTCGATGGCGACGCGAAGACCAAGGCGCGCATCCGATTCGCGGTTCAGCAGTGGGTCGACGCCTCCTCGCCGAGCAATTACCTCGCGCTCAATCCGGAGGCGCAGCGCAAGGCGCTCGAGACAGGTGGCGAGAGCATCAGCCGTGGCCTGAAGCACCTGCTCGACGACATCCGCCAGGGCCACATGTCGCAGACCGACGAGAGTGTGTTCGAGGTCGGCCGCAATGTTGCGACGACCGAAGGCGCGGTCGTCTTCGAGAACGAGCTGTTCCAGCTGATCGAGTACAAGCCGCTGACCGCGAAGGTCTACGCGAGGCCGTTCCTGCTGGTGCCGCCGTGCATCAACAAGTACTACATCCTCGACCTGCAGCCTGACAACTCGCTGATCCGCTACGCCATCCAGCAGGGTCATCGGGTCTTCGTGCTGAGCTGGCGCAATGCCGACGACGCCGTCGCGAAGCTGAGCTGGGACCAGTACATCGAGGACGCGGCGATCAAGGCGATCGGCCTGGTCCAGGTGATCAGCGGCAGCGCGAAGATCAACGCACTCGGCTTCTGCGTCGGCGGCACGATCCTCGCGACCGCACTCGCGGTGCTGGCAGCGCGCGGCGAGAAGCCGGTCTCCAGCATGACCTTGCTGACCACCTTGCTGGACTTCAGCAACACCGGCGTGCTCGACCTCTTCATCGACGAGGCGATGGTCAAGATGCGCGAGCTGACCCTCGGCCCCACCAGCCCGAGCGGCGGCAGTCTGCTGAAAGGCCAGGAGCTGGCGACGACCTTCAGCTTCCTGCGGCCGAACGACCTGGTCTGGAACTACGTGGTCGGCAACTACCTGAAGGGCGAGGCACCGCCGCCGTTCGACCTGCTGTACTGGAACGGTGACAGCACGAACCTGCCGGGGCCGATGTACTGCTGGTACCTGCGTAACACCTACCTCGAGAACAACCTCGTCGTCCCCGGCAAGACGACTGTCGCTGGGCAGAAGGTCGACCTCGGCGCGATCGACGTGCCGACCTACCTGTACGCCTCGCGCGAGGACCACATCGTGCCCTGGGAAGGGGCCTACCGCAGCACCGGTGCGCTGAAGGGCAAGCTGCGCTTCGTGCTCGGCGCCTCGGGCCACATCGCCGGCGTGATCAACCCGCCGGCGAAGGGCAAGCGCAGCCACTGGATCGGTGCCGGCGATGCGTTGCCGAAGGACCCGCAGCAATGGTTCGGTGCCGCCAAGGAGCATCCGGGCAGCTGGTGGACCGACTGGGCGGCCTGGCTGAAGGGCCACGCCGGCAAGCAGGTGCCCGCCCCGAAGACGCTCGGCACCGCCCGCTACAAGCCGATCGAACCGGCGCCGGGCCGCTACGTCAAGGCGAAGGCCTGAGGGGTCGCGGTCTTCGGCGAACCGCCGTAAGCTCCATCTGCTGGTGCCGCGTCCCGACACGACTCCGCACGTTCCCGATTCATCAACCCAGGAGAACTTCATGACCGACATCGTCATCGTCGCTGCCGCCCGGACCGCCGTCGGCAAGTTCGGCGGAACCCTTGCCAAGACCCCCGCCCCCGAGCTCGGCGCGGCCGTCATCGCCAGCCTGCTCGAACGCGCCAAGCTGACCGGCGACCAGATCGGCGAGGTCATCCTCGGCCAGGTGCTGGCCGCGGGCAGCGGGCAGAACCCGGCCCGCCAGACGGTGGTCAAGAGCGGCCTGCCGCAGAGCGTGCCGGCCCTCACCATCAACGCGGTCTGCGGCTCGGGCCTGAAGGCCGTGATGCTGGCGGCGCAGGCGATCCGCGACGGCGACTACGAGATCGGCATCGCCGGCGGTCAGGAGAACATGAGCCTCGCGCCGCACGTGCTGGCCGGCTCGCGCGAAGGCCAGCGCATGGGCGACTGGAAGCTCGTCGATTCGATGATCGTCGACGGCCTGTTCGACGTGTACAACAAGTACCACATGGGCATCACGGCCGAGAACGTCGCGAAGAAGTACGACGTCAGCCGCGAGAAGCAGGACGCGCTGGCGCTCGGCTCGCAGCAGAAGGCCGCGGCGGCCCAGGAAGCCGGCCGCTTCAAAGACGAGATCGTCCCGTTCTCGATCGCGCAGAAGAAGGGCGATCCGATCGTCTTTACAGCCGACGAGTTCATCAACAAGAAGACCAGCGCCGAGGCGCTCGCGGGCTTGCGCCCCGCCTTCGACAAGGCGGGCAGCGTGACGGCCGGCAACTCGTCGGGCATCAACGACGGTGCGGCCGGTGTCGTCGTGATGACCGCCAAGAAGGCCGAGCAGCTCGGCCTGACGCCGCTCGCGCGCATCGCCAGCTACGCGACCGTCGCCCTCGACCCGGCGTTCATGGGCATGGGCCCGGTGCCGGCCTCGCAGAAGGCGCTGCAGCGCGCCGGCTGGAAGCCGCAGGACCTCGATCTGCTCGAGATCAACGAGGCTTTCGCGGCCCAGGCTTGCGCGGTCAACAACGAGATGGGCTGGGACACCAGCAAGGTCAACGTCAACGGCGGTGCGATCGCGATCGGCCATCCGATCGGCGCATCGGGCTGCCGCATCCTCGTGAGCCTGCTGCACGAAATGAAGCGGCGCAATGCGAAGAAGGGCATCGCGTCGCTCTGCATCGGCGGCGGCATGGGCGTGGCGCTCTGCGTCGAGCGCTGACGACGGTCCGGTCGCGGCGGCGGCGCGCCGTCGCGACCCCAGAGGAAGGCGGCGCATGACTCAGAAGGTTGCCTACGTCACCGGCGGCATGGGGGGCATCGGCACGACGATCTGTCAGCGCCTGCACCGCGACGGCTTTAACGTGATCGCCGGCTGCGGGCCGAGCCGCGACTTCGCCAAGTGGATCGGCGAGCAGAAGGCCCGGGGCTTCGAGTTCCGCGCGTCGGTCGGCAACGTCGGCGACTGGGATTCGACCGTCGCCGCGTTCGAGAAGGTGATGGCCGAAGTCGGTCCGGTCGACGTGCTCGTCAACAACGCTGGCATCACGCGCGACGGCATGTTCCGCAAGATGACGCGGGCCGACTGGGACGCCGTCATCGAGACCAACCTGACCAGCCTCTTCAATGTCACCAAGCAGGTCATCGACGGCATGGTCGAACGCGGCTGGGGCCGGATCATCAACATCAGCTCGGTGAATGGCGAGAAGGGCCAGTTCGGGCAGACCAACTACTCGGCCGCGAAGGCCGGGATGCACGGCTTCACGATGGCGCTGGCGCAGGAAGTCGCGTCGAAGGGCGTGACGGTCAACACCGTCAGCCCCGGCTACATCGCCACCGACCTGGTCAAGAAGATCCGCCAGGACGTACTCGACAAGATCGTCGCCGGCATTCCGGTCAAGCGGCTTGGCACGCCGGACGACATCGCCTCGATGGTGTCGTGGGTCGCCTCGGACGAGTCGGGGTTCGCGACCGGCGCTGACTTCTCGGTCAACGGCGGTCTGCACATGGGTTGACGGCGTCGCCACGTCGGACGATGGCTACAAGCGGACCGGGGTCAGGCCGATGGCCGTTGGCCGAGACGTTTCTCAAACTGGTGGGGTTTACGAATCAACCTGACCGTTATGACTGCCGCTACCGTTACTGCCCCCTTTCACACCCCGGCGCATCGCCCGCCTTCCAAGCTTCTCCAGCTCCTCGAATTTCGTGCGCTCAGCGAGTTCGGCACCTCGCTGGCGTTGCTGCCGCTCCTGCGCCGCGCCCCGCGCGGCGATGGACATCCGGTGCTCGTGCTGCCCGGCCTGATCGCCAGCGACAGCTCGACGCAGCCGCTGCGCGCCTACCTCACCGAGCTCGGCTATGAAGTCCATGGCTGGGGCCTCGGCCGCAACATGGGGCTGAAGCCCGGCCTTGAGGACAAGATGAAGGCGCGCCTGAGCGAGCTTCACGAGACGACCGGCCGCAAGGTCAGCGTCATCGGCTGGAGCCTCGGCGGCATTTACGCCCGCGAGATCGCGAACGAGGTGCCCGAGGCCGTGCGCAGCGTGATCACGCTGGGCTCGCCGCTGCACGGCGATCCGCGCGCGACCAACGCCTGGCGGATCTATGAGTTGGCGAGCGGCCAGAGCATCGACGACCCCCAGCTGAAAAAGCTGCGCGACGAGCCGCCGCCGGTGCCGACAACGTCGATCTTCAGCCGCTCGGACGGCATCGTCGCCTGGCGCTGCAGCGTCGAGCCGCCGACCGATCACAGCGAGTGCATCGAGGTGATGGGCAGCCATTGCGGCCTCGGCGTGAACGCGTCGGTGCTGTACGCGGTTGCCGATCGTCTGGCCCAGCCCGAAGGCGACTGGCAGAAGTTCGATCGCGGTGGCCTTCGGACGTGGGTGTTTCCCGATCCGTACCGCGCCTTCTAGTCGCATTTCCGGCATGGGGATTGCCAATTCTGATCACGGGCATTGGATCAACCGATCGGCCGAAGCCTTGAATCGGGCTCGACGGCGGCAAACTGCAATGCATCACCACTTCCGGATACAAGCGTCATGACTGAACAGAACTTCCAGAGTCGCGAAGGGCAACGCGTCCCTGACATCAATTTCAAGATCCGTCGCAACAACGAGTGGGCGACGGTGACCAGCGACGACCTCTTCAAGGGCAAAAACGTCATCGTGTTCTCGCTTCCCGGCGCGTTCACACCGACGTGCTCGTCCACGCACCTGCCGCGCTACAACGAGCTGGCTCCCGCGTTTCGCGAGAAGGGCATCGACACGATCGTCTGCGTCTCCGTCAACGATCCGTTCGTGATGGAGGAGTGGGGCAAGGACCAGGAAGCCGAGAACGTGCTCCTGCTGCCGGACGGCAACGGCGCCTTCACCGAGGCCATGGGACTGCTCGTCGACAAGAGCGACCTTAACTTCGGCAAGCGTTCGTGGCGCTACTCGATGCTGGTGCGCGACAAAGTCATTGAGAAGATGTTCCTCGAGCCGCAGAAGCCGGGCGACCCGTTTGAGGTCTCTGACGCCGATACGATGCTGCATTACCTCGATCCGAACGCGAAGCTGCCTGACCAGGTGGCAATCCTGACGCGGACCGGCTGCAGCTTCTGTGCGCGCGCCAAGAAGATGCTGGACGAAGCGGGCTATTCCTATGCCGAGATCCCGCTGCCGCACACGATCCGCAGCAAGGCGGTCGGTGCGATCGCGAAGGCGCAGACGGTGCCGCAGGTCTTCATCAACGGCCAGCTGATCGGCGATTCCGACGCGCTCGAGGCGTACCTGAAGCGCCAGCAGGGCCAGCGGGAACGCCAGCGCAAAGCCGCCTGACGAAGGCTTCTTCCACGCCGCCGACCGAGCCATGGACCTGAAAAAGAACTGGGAGCTCGTCAAGTCGGCGGCGTCTTCGTGGATCGACGACTACGCGCCCAGCATGGGCGCGGCGCTCGCGTATTACACGGTCTTTTCGATCGCACCGCTGCTTCTGATTGTCATCTCGATCGCCGGCCTCGTCTTCGGCGAAGAAGCCGCCCGCGGCGAGATCGTTTCGCAGCTTCAGGGCCTCATGGGGGCCGATGCGGCGAAGGCCGTCGAGGGTCTGCTCGAGTCCGTCAACAAGCCGGGCAAGGGCATCTTCGCAACCCTGTTCGGCATCATCGTTTTGCTGATCGGCGCGACCACCGTCTTCGGCGAATTGCAGGACGCGCTCGACCGCATCTGGCGCGCGCCGGCGCGTCAGGGCTCGGGCCTGTGGAACCTGCTGCGCGCCCGCATCCTGTCGTTCGGGATGATCCTGGGCGTCGGCTTCATGCTGATCGCGTCACTGGTCGTCAGCGCCGGCCTGTCGGCACTCGGCAGGTGGTGGGCGCCGCTCTTCGGCGGATGGGAATTCCTGCTGCAGTTCGTCAATCTTGCGGTCAGCTTCGCGCTCGTGACGGCGATCTTCGCGATGATCTACAAGATCATGCCGCGCGTGAAGATCGAGTGGCATGACGTCTGGATCGGCGCGGCAGTCACGTCGCTGCTCTTCACGATCGGCAAGTTCCTGATCGGCCTCTACATCGGCAAGAGCGGTGTGGCGTCCGGGTTCGGCGCCGCGGCCTCGCTGGTGGTGCTGCTGGTCTGGGTCTACTACTCGGCCCAGATTTTCCTCCTCGGTGCCGAATTCACCTGGGTCTATGCCCACACGTTCGGCTCGCTGAAAGGAAAGCCGATGCCTGAGCGCGCGGCCGCGGTGCCCAGTGCGGCCGGCGCAACCGCCGGTGGCTCCGCACCCACGACGGCCGCCGCGCCCACGGCGGCTGAGGGATCAGCGACGCCTCGACCGCAAGCGCCACCGGCACCTGCTTTGAACCCCGCTCCCGCCATGGCATCGAGCAGAGAGATCGAAGCGGTGAAGGCCGCCGCCAAGGTGCCGGCGACCGCGACCAACGCCGCCATCGCGCTGGCATCGACCGTCGTCGCCGCGATCCCGCCGGCACGACCGTCTCGTCCTTCGGAACTGCCGGAAGGCTCGTTCGCGCGCCGCACGGCGGACTACATGCGGCGCGAGCCGCTGAAGGGAGTCGGCATCGCGTTGGCGTCCGGCATCCTGCTGCGCTTCCTGCTCCCGCTGTCGGCCCGGTTGGCCGGGCGCCGCGTCCAGCGCCGGTTCGCGGGTCGCTAAGCCGCGAGCGGCTGCATCCGCGCGACGCGATCGAGCGCGCGCTTCAGCGCCGAGATCGCGAAATCGATCTGCTCACGCTCGATCGTCAGCGCCGGCGCGAGCCGGATGACGGTGCCGTGCGTGTCCTTCGTCAGCACGCCTTCCTGCATCAGCACGTCGCAGACGACGCGTGCGCCGGCGAACGCCGGATCGATCTCGACGCCCACGAACAGCCCCTTGCCGCGCACGTCGACGATCGCCGGATGGCGAACCGCGCGCAGTGCATCGAGCAGGTAGTCGCCCTGACGTGCAGCGCGTTCGCAGAGGTGCTCCGCTTCAAGCACATCGAGCGCCGCGGTGCCGACGGCCGCTGCGAGCGGATTGCCGCCGAACGTGCTGCCGTGATCGCCGGGTGCGAACTGCGCCATCACGTCTTCGCGCGCGCAGAACGCACTGACCGGCAGCAGACCGCCGCCGAGGGCCTTGCCGAGGGTCACGCCGTCCGGCCGCACGCCCTCGTGATCGCAGGCGAGCACGCGGCCGGTTCGGCCGAGGCCAGTCTGCACCTCGTCGGCAATCATTAACACGTTGTGCCGCGTGCAGATCGCGCGCACCGCGGCCAGGTAGCCGGCCGGCGGCACTACGATCCCGGCCTCGCCCTGGACCGGCTCGACGAGAAAAGCGGCAGTGTTCGGCGTGATGGCGGCTTCGAGGGCTGCGGCATCGCCATACGGCACGCTGACGAAGCCGGGTGCGAACGGGCCGAAGCCGTCGCGGTACTGCGCTTCGCTCGAGAAGCCGACGATCGTCGTCGTGCGGCCGGCGAAGTTGCCGGCGGCAACGATGATCTGGGCTTGCCCGTCGGGCACGTGCTTGACCTTGTAGGCCCACTTGCGGGCCGCCTTGATCGCGGTCTCGACCGCTTCGGCGCCGGTGTTCATCGGCAGCGCGCGTGCCATGCCGGTCAGCGTGCAGAGAAGCTCGAGAAAGCGGCCCAGTCCGGCGGTGTGGAAGGCGCGGCTGGTGACGGCCAGCTTGCCGGCTTGCTCGACGAGCGCGCGGACCAGCGTTGGATGACCGTGGCCGAAGCTGACGGCGGAATAGGCCGACATCATGTCGAGGTAGCGACGACCTTCGGTGTCGAAGAGCCACACGCCGTCGCCGCGTTCGAGCGTCACGGCGAGCGGGTCGTAGTTGCGCGCGCCGAAGCGGCGTTCGAGGTCGACCGGCGACAGAGAGATCGAAGTGGCTGCGTTCTTCATGGCGTTACCTCACGCTGACGAAGGCCGCGGAATCGGCCTTTCGATGCGTCAGCGTACGCCGGATGCCATGAAATGTGCTTTCGGTCGCTTGCGCTGGATGGCGGTTCAGCGCAAGAATCGTGCATGAGTGCCCGTCCTCCATCGCTATGACAGCGTCACTGGACGCCATTGACCGCAAGATCGTAACGGCGTTGCAACGCTCCGGCCGAGCCAGCAACGTCGAGTTGGCAGCCGAGGTTCACTTGTCGGCACCCCAGTGCTTTCGTCGCACCCGCGCGCTCGAGGAGCGCGGCGTGATCCGCGGCTACGCGGCGCAGGTCGATCCGGCCGCGCTCGGCTACGGCGTCACTGCGTACGTCAGCATGAGCATCGCAGGCGACCAGTTCGGTCGGGTCCGCGAGATCGAGCGCGAGATCGCGGCACATCCGCAAATCATCGAATGCCACGCGGTTTCGGGCGACTCCGACTATTTGCTGAAGGTCGTTGCGCACGACCTGCGCAGCCTTTCGCAGTTCCTGACCGATCGTTTGATGCAGATCAGCGGAGTCGACGACGTGCGGTCGATGATCGCGCTCGAGGTGATCAAGCCGTCCGGGCCGGTGCCGGTCGAGTAGCGATCAGGCTTCGATCGGGTCGGCGATCGCGCGCCGTGCCGTCGCGACCAGGGCCGGTACGCTGCCGTCCCAGTCCAGAGCTGCAGCGGACCGTGCCTCGACCTGCGGGAAATTGCGGCGCAGCGATTGTCGGTAGATCGGGTCGTAGTGCGTGACCAGCAGGTCGCGCACGACGCTGGCAACTTCGCCCCGACGTGCGGCCGCCTGCCAGCCGCCGACGACCTCGCGCCCGCGTAGTTCTCGCAGCGCGTCGAGGCGGCCGCAGAACGCCTCGATGTCGGTGACGAAGTGTTCGTACTCGGTCAGCAGCAGCTGCACGCGCCGATCGAGCGCGAGCTCGAGCCAGATGCAAGGCGAAGTGCGCATCCGTGCGATCAAGGCCTCGGGCACCCGAAGGTCGCCGATCTTCTTGCTCTCGCTTTCGACGAACACCGGCCGCGTCACATCCAGCCTGCGCAAGACGTTCCAGACTGCCGTGTCGAATGCTTTCTGCGACGGCTGGCTGCTGCCAGGCACGAGACCCAGGACTGAACCGCGGTGGTTCGCGAGCGCTTCGAGATCGAGCACCTGGGCGCCTTCGGCGGCGATCGCCTGCAGCAGCCGGCTCTTGCCCGAACCGGTCGGACCGCAGACGACGCGGAATGCGAATGCGGCCGGCAGCGTCTCGAGCGCGGCGACCACGGCGCGCCGGTACTCGCGGTAGCCGCCGGCGAGGACCCGGGTGCGAAAGCCGATCTGGTCGAGCACGAGCGCCAAAGAGCCGCTGCGCTTGCCGCCTCGCCAGCAGTAGACCAGCGGTGCCCAGTCCTTCGACTTGTCCGCCATCTCGCGCTCGAGATGGCGCGCGATGTTGGCGGCGACGAGGCCGGCGCCGCGCTTTCTTGCGTCGAAGGCCGACATCTGCTTGTGCAGGGTGCCGACCTCGGCACGCTCGACGTCGGTCAGTGACGGCCAGTTGACGGCGCTCGGCAGGTGGTCTTCGGCGAACTCGCTCTCCGAGCGCGCATCGATGACGGTGCTGAACTCGTCGAGGCGCGAGAGCGCCGAGGCAGCATCGATCGAGGCCAGCGGCATGGCGACAGTCGGCAGCTCGTAAGCGCCGCGCGTCACGGCGCGATCGCGTCGAGCAGCTCGGTCTCGATCTGCAGCTGCTTGCGGTTCTGCTGCAGCACCGGGCCGTCGATCAGGAACGTGTCTTCCACCCGCTCGCCGAGCGTCGTGATCTTCGCAAGTTGCAGGTTGATCTGGTGGTGTGCCAGCACGCGTGCGATGGAATAGAGCAAGCCCGACCGGTCGCTCGTCGAGACCGCCAGCAGCCAGCGCTGACCGCGCTCATCGGGACGCAGGGTGACGCGCGGTGTGATCGGAAACGACTTGACCCGACGCGAGATGCGGCCGCGCGATGGTTCGGGCAGCGGGCCGGAATTCGCGAGCGCCGACGCGAGCTGCGTCTCGACGAACGCGATCAGGTCGCGATAGTGCTGCTCGAACGGCGGGCTGGTGACCTGGAAGGTGTCGAGCGCATAACCGTTGGCGGTCGTGTGGATCTTCGCGTCGAGGATGTTGAAGCCGGCGCTGTCGAAGTAGCCGCAGATGCGGGTGAAGAGGTCCTGCCGGTCCGGCGCGTAGACCACGACCTGCAGCCCCTCGCCGAGCGACGACAGCCGGGCGCGCACGATCGGCTGCGTCGTCGCGACCAGCTCGTACAGCGAGCGCGCATGCCAGGCGATGTCGCCGGCATCGTGGCGCGCGAAGTAGCTGAGCTCGAGCGTCTTCCACAGCGGTCCTTCGACGCCGGGCGGGAGCGACACCAGGTTGAGCAGGTGCCGGGCTTCCTGCTTGCGCGCCTCGATCTCGGCATCGCGGTTCGGGCGGGCGCCGCCGAGCGCGCGCAACGTGAGCCGGTACAGGTCTTCGAGCAGCTTGCCTTTCCACGCGTTCCACACCTTCGGGCTGGTGCCGCGGATGTCGGCGACCGTCAGCAGGTACAGCGCGGTCAACCGACGCTCGGTGCCGACCAGGCGGGAGAAGGCCTGGATCACGTCGGGATCCGACAGGTCTTCCTTCTGCGCGATGCGGGACATCGTCAGGTGCTGCGCGACCAGGAACTCGATCAGCGTGGTGTCCTCGCGGTCGAGCCCGTGGTCGCGGCAGAAGTGCCGCGCCTCGCGCATCCCCAACTCGGAATGGTCGCCGCCGCGTCCTTTCGCGACATCATGGAACAGCGCTGCGATGTAGAGCACGTACGGCCGGTCCCAGGTCGACGCGAGCTGCGAGCAGAACGGGTACTCGTGCGCGTGCTCGGGTATGAGAAAGCGGCGGATGTTGCGCAGTACCGTGATGATGTGCTGGTCGACCGTGTAGACGTGAAACAGGTCGTGCTGCATCTGCCCGACGATGCGCCGGAACACCCACAGGTAGCGGCCGAGCACGCTGGTCTGGTTCAGCAGCCGAAACGAGTGGGTCTGGCCGGCCGACGCCTTCAGGATCTGCATGAAGGTCGCGCGGTTCATCGGGTCGTGCCGGAACTTCGCATCCATCAGATCGCGCGCGTTGTAGAGCGCGCGCAACGT
>Ga0207659_10001023_pt1 | contig 16624 bp, 13 predicted proteins | sample KBSM43metaG_FD_184330 | JGI IMG/M metagenome (GOLD analysis project Ga0207659, IMG submission 184330) | Miscanthus rhizosphere microbial communities from Kellogg Biological Station, Michigan, USA - KBS M4-3 metaG (SPAdes) (version 2) | ecosystem: Host-associated > Plants > Roots > Rhizosphere >...
GTGTGTACCGATCTAGGCCGCCACCACGACCACACCTCTTCGGTCACGAACGGAAGAAACGGCGCGAAGAGCCGGAGCAGCGTGGAGAGCGCCACCAGCATGGCACTGTTGGCGGACGCGGCGCCCTCGCTGCCGAAATCGCCATACCGTCGCGCCTTCACCAGTTCGAGATAGTCGTCGCAGAAGGCCCAGAAGAACGCTTCGGTCCGCTCCAACACGCGTGCGTAGTCGTACGCCTCGAACTGATCCGTCGATTCGTCCACGAGCGAGGCGAGCGCGGTCAGCATGCCGCGATCGAGCGGTTCGGTGATAGGGCCGCGAGGCTCCGCCTGCATGAGCGCGAAACGGGCGGCGTTCAGGATCTTGATCGCGAGCCGGCGCCCGACCTTCATCTGCGCGGTGTCGAACGCCGCGTCGGTGCCCGGACGCGCGCTTGCCGCCCAGTAGCGCACGCCGTCGGAGCCATGTTCCTCGAGCAGCGCCATTGGCGTGACCACGTTGCCCTTCGACTTCGACATCTTCTTGCGGTCCGGGTCGAGGATCCACCCGGACAACGCGGCATTGGTCCATGGCAGCGAGTCGTGCTCGAGGTGGGATCGCAGCACGGTGGTAAAGAGCCACGTGCGGATAATGTCGTGCGCCTGCGGACGCAGGTCCATCGGGAACACGCGCGAGAACAGATCGGGATCCTCGAGCCAGCCGCCCGCGATCTGCGGCGTCAACGACGAGGTTGCCCAGGTGTCCATCACGTCGCGGTCGCCGGCGAACCCGTTTGGCTTGTCGCGCTGATCCGCGCGATAGCCGTCTGGCACGGCTTCGAGTGGATCGATCGGCAGCTGTGATTCGTCCGGCACAATCGGGTGGTCGTAATCGAAACTTCCGTCGGCGCGGATCGGATACCACACCGGAAACGACACACCTGCAAACCGCTGCCGGCTGATGCACCAGTCACCCGCCAGTCCATTGACCCAGTTCTCATAGCGGTGGCGCATGTACTCCGGATGCCATTGAAGCTCGCGGCCGCGCGCGAGCAACCCGTCACGGTATTCGACCGTCTTGATGAACCACTGCCGGCTCGTGATGATCTCGAGCGGCCGATCGCCCTTCTCGTAGAACTTCACGGGATGTGTGATCGGCCGCGGCTCACCGATGAGATCGCCCGACTGGCGCAGCTCATCGACGATGACGGCGCGTGCCTTCGCCGGCTGAAGACTGGCGAGCCGGTCGTAGGATTGCTGTGCGCGCGCAGGATCGCGCGACTCCCACCCCGGTTCCCCGAACCGCACCTGGCGGAACGCGCCGTTCGGCAGGATCACCGCGCGCACCGGCAACGACAGCTCGCGCCACCACGTCACGTCGGTGATGTCGCCAAACGTGCAGATCATCGCGATGCCGCTTCCCTTTTCAGGATCGGCCAGCGGATGCGGCTTCACGGGCACTTCGACGCCGAAGAGCGGCGTAATGACACCTCTCCCGAACAGCGCCTTGTACCGATCGTCATCGGGATGCGCGACAAGCGCCACGCAGGCCGGGATCAATTCAGGCCTTGTTGTTTCGATCTCGACGTACGTGGGGCCTGTTCCGTCGGCGGCTGATTCCGGCGCCGACGGACCCGCCGTCCGACCCGCCACTTGAAATCGAATCCTGTGGTACGCGCCCGGCTGTTCGCGATCTTCGAGCTCAGCTTGCGCGACGGCCGTCCGGAAGTCGATATCCCACAACGTCGGTGCTTCGAGCTGATACGCGATCCCTCGCTTCAGCAGACGAAGAAACGAGGCCTGTGACACTCGCTGCGACTTGCGATCAATGGTCGCGTAGGTCATCGACCAGTCCACCGACAACCCGAGATGGCGCCACAGGTGCTCGAACGCCTTCTCGTCCTCGGCGCAGAGTCGATTGCACAACTCGATGAAATTGGGGCGTGACACGGAGATCGGAGGCTTCGGCGGCGTATCCGGAGGCTGAAACGTCGGGTCGTAGGCCACCGATGGATCGCACCGCACGCCGTAGTAGTTCTGCACGCGCCGCTCGGTCGGCAAACCGTTGTCATCCCAGCCCATTGGGTAGAACACGGCCTTGCCTCGCATCCGCTGAAATCGCGCGATGAGATCCGTGTGCGTGAACGAAAACACGTGGCCCACGTGGAGCGAGCCGCTGACGGTCGGCGGCGGGGTGTCGATCGCGAAGACGTCAGACCGCGACCGGCTGCGATCGAAGCGATAGGTGCCGGCGTCCCGCCAGCGAGCCTTCCACTTCTCTTCCAGACCTTCGAGCGCCGGTTTATCCGGCAGGTTTATTGGGTGAGTCGCGTCAGTTCCGTGGGGCATCCCTACGGATTCTATCGATTTCCTCGCGGACGAGCCTCTCGGCGACCGTGGAAACGATATCTCTGACGAGCGTCTGCATCTGGTCGGACGAACCGAGCGCCAGCTTCTGAATCACGCGACGCGCAACGTCATCAATCATGGGCTCGGTGATCGCCGGCGCAGATCCATTGCCGCCAAGACGAATCGGCACGACACCGGGCTCCCCCTGCTCCATCGCAAACAACGCGCTGAAGGCGTCGGCAACGATGCTGCGGCCGGCGACTGGGGCTGTGTCGGATAGCGCCGAGGTCGCCATCGGCGCCAGCGTCATGTTCGGCGGCTCGACCGGCGGCGGCGGAACGACGATGGGCGGTACGACGGCCGTCGGAGCTGCAAGGTCGAAGGAACTGTCTTTGGCCTGCGGTCCGGGCGCCATTCCGGCAAGAAGGTCGTCGAGCGTCGGAACCGCTGCCTCGTCAGGCTGAATGACGTCGAGAGCGCTGAGATCTCCGAACGGATCGGCTTTACTGGTGGGGCGCGCGTCCGGCAACGATTCAATCGGCGGCAACTCGTCGAATGAAACCAGCTCGCGTTCGAGCACGGGGCCTTCGCGACGCACAGGCGCGATCTCCGCAGGTACGGCTTCGAGCGGCGCCGACGTGGTGATCGTCGCAAACGCTTCGTCGAGTTTGTCGAAATAGTCGTCCAACGAATCGTCCAGGGCGAGCGGTGGCACCTCGCTGTCAAAAGATCCGACCGGCGGCAGGAAGTCATCGGCCGGCAGCAGTTGATCCGTGGACCGCGTCAGAGCCGGAGCCAGCAAGTCCGCGGCTCCAAAGTCCATCAGGTCTTCCGGCGCCGCCAGCTTTTCCTCACGCTTCGGTAACTCCACTGGCCGCGGCGCGGTGAAGACCGCCGCAGGGCGAGGAATATCAGAGACCGCCGGCTGCGTCGGGCTTCCTTTCGCGCCGCCGATCAGCTCACGCACCCGCGCGATCACCTGCTGCGGCTCGAACGGTTTGACAAGTACGCCGTCGCAAGACACTTCCTTCGCCTTCGCCTCGTCGACCGGCTCGAATGCCCCGGCGAGCAGTAGCACGGGGATATGCGAGAACTCGGGCCTGCCTTTGACAAACGCCGACACGTCGTAGCCGCTTCGCTTCGGCATGCCGATGTCGGCGAGGACGATATCCGGCTTGTCGGCGGCGATCCGCGCAACTGCCTCCTCGCCGTCGCTGGCGGTGAGCACGTCTACGTCTTCGCCCGAGAAGGTGAGCTCGATGACGCGCTGAATCGTGACGCTGTCGTCGGCGAGGAGCAGCTTCTTCATGGACTAGATGCCAACCCGGGAACGCGTGTTCCCCCTGATGAAATCGACAATCTCCTGCATCGGCGTGCCGGGCAGGAAGATGCCTTTGATCCCGATCGCATTCAGCTTTGGGATATCCACGTCAGGAATAATGCCGCCGACGACGACCAGCACATCGCTGAGACCCTTTTCGCGCAGCAGCTCCATCACACGCGGGCAGATGTGCATATGCGCCCCGGACAGAATCGACAGCCCGATGGCGTCGGCGTCCTCCTGGAGCGCTGCGGAGACAATCTGCTCGGGGGTCTGCCGAAGCCCCGTATAGATCACTTCCATGCCGGCATCGCGCAAGGCCCGCGCGATGACCTTGGCGCCACGGTCATGGCCGTCAAGTCCCGGTTTAGCAATAATTACGCGGATTTTCTGCACGTAGACCTGGAACCTGATACCTGCAACCTGCTGAAACCTAATACCCGAAACATGCCTGAAACCTGATACCTGAAACCTGAGACCTCTAAATTATCGGCGTTTCCTCGTATTCACCCCAGACGTGCCGCAACGCGTCGCACATTTCGCCTATGGTCGCGTACGCCCGGACGGCCTCCACCAGCAGCGGCATGGTGTTGGCGGCCCCGCGAGCGCCCTCCGAGAGCGCGTCGAGGGCGGCACGCACGCGGCCATCGTGGCGCGTCTGCCGCAGCCGATTGAGCTTGGCCAGCTGCCGGTCGGCGGTGGTCTCGTCGATGTACAGGATGCCAATCGGCCCGTTCTCGACGCTGGCGAACTCATTGACGCCGACGATGATCTTGTCGCGCTGCTCGACCGCCTGCTGGAACTTGTAAGCGCTTTCCGCGATTTCCCGCTGAGGATATCCGTTCTCGATGGCGGGAACCATCCCGCCCATGCGGTCGATGGTGTCGAAACAGGCGAGCGCTTCCTCTTCGAGGTCGGAGGTGAGTTTCTCGACGAAGTACGACCCACCGAGCGGATCGACAACGTTGGCCACGCCGGTCTCGTGCGCGATGATTTGCTGCGTGCGGAGCGCCAGCGTCGCCGCTTCTTCGGTCGGCAACGCCAACGCCTCGTCCAGTGAGTTGGTGTGCAGTGACTGCGTGCCGCCGAGCACGCCAGCCATCGCCTGCAGGGCCGTTCGCACGACGTTGTTATACGGCTGCTGCGCCGTCAGTGAGACGCCGGCCGTCTGCGTGTGGAACCGGAGCTGCCACGAGCGTGGATTTTTCGCTTTGAAGCGGTCGCGCATGACGTGCGCCCAGATGCGCCGGGCCGCACGGTACTTCGCGATCTCCTCGAAAAAATCGCTGTGCGAATTGAAAAAGAACGACAGACGCGGCGCGAACGCGTCGACGTCCAGCCCGGCGTCGACACCATACTGGACGTACTCGATGCCATCGCGCAGCGTGAACGCCAGCTCCTGCGCGGCGGTCGCACCCGCCTCGCGAATGTGATAACCGCTGATGGAAATCGTGTTCCACCGCGGCACGCGCTCCGCGCAGAAGGTGAAGACATCGGTAATGAGCCGCATCGACTGGCGCGGCGGGTAGATGTATTCCTTCTGCGCGATGAATTCCTTGAGGATGTCGTTTTGAATCGTCCCCGACAGCGACTCCCAGGCGACACCCTGCTTCTCCGCGACCACGAGGTACATCGCGAAAATCATCGACGCGGGCGAGTTGATCGTCATCGACGTCGTGATGCTGCCGAGATCGATGCCGTCAAACAGCGTCTCCATATCGGCCAGCGACGTCACATTGACGCCGCACTTTCCGACTTCGCCGAGCGAGAGTTCGTGGTCTGGATCGCGCCCCATCAGTGTCGGCAGGTCGAACGCGACGCTGAGCCCGGTGCCGCCCGCCTTGAGCAGTTGTTTGTAGCGCTGATTGGTTTCCTCGGGTGTCCCAAAACCCGCAAACTGGCGCATCGTCCAGAGCTTGCCGTGATAACCGTTCGTGTGAATGCCGCGCGTGTACGGAAAATCGCCGGGGTTTCCGAGGTCGCGCGCGTAATCGAGCGAGGCGATGTCCGCAGGGGTGTAGAGCTCGTTGATCGGGCGCCCCGATATGGTGGTGAAGCTGCCGCGTCGTTCGGTCGATGAGCCCCGGCCCGGAGTCGCGGTCTTCATTCCAGCTTCAATTGTAAGTCTTGAGATCTTGATCTCAAGGATTCCATTGGATTTGGGTCTTGGGATTTGGGTCTTGGGATTTGGGTCTTGGGATTTGGGTCTTGGGATTTGGGTTTTGGGATTTAATACAGACCATGGCAGAGCACGGAGCGATCTTCGGGGCGATGCTTCAGGAGTTCAACGTCGCCGCACGCATCATCAACCTCGAGCCCGGGATCTGGAACATCCTCACCCATCCGAAACGGCAGATCATCGTTTCGTGTCCGGTGCAGATGGACAACGGGGAGATCGAGGTCTTCACTGGGTACCGCGTGCAATACAACATCACACTCGGTCCGGCCAAAGGGGGCATCCGTTATCACCCGGATGTATCGCTCGATGAGGTAACCGCGCTCGCCGCGTGGATGACGTGGAAATGCGCGGTCGCGCACATTCCATTCGGTGGCGCAAAGGGCGGCATCGTGTGCGATCCCACGAAGATGTCACGGCGCGAGCTCGAAGCGCTGACACGCCGATACGTGGCTGAGATCGTGGACAACATCGGGCCTGAAAAGGACGTCCCCGCGCCGGACGTCAACACGAACGACCAAATCATGGCGTGGGTCATGGATACCTACAGCATGCACGTCGGCCATACCGCCACGGCCGTCGTGACCGGCAAACCGATTGAGATGGGCGGGTCGCTCGGCCGTCGCGAAGCGACGGGACGCGGCGTGATGATCGCCACGCGCGAGGCCGCCAAGCATCTCGGGCTCGACATCACAGGGCTGCGCATCGGCATCCAGGGGTTCGGCAACGTCGGTTCCGTGTCGGCGGACCTGCTGGCACAGGTGGGAGCGAAGATTGTCGCGGTGACCGATTGGAAAGGCGGCGTCTACAACGAGCGCGGCCTCGACATTGCGAAGCTGCGGGACTATGCGGCCGAGCACGACAAGACGGTCGATGCTTTTCCTGGCGGCGACCGACTCTCGAACGACAAGCTGTGGGGCCTCGACCTCGATGTCCTGATTCCCGCCGCCCTCGAAAACCAGATCACGATGGAGAACGCCGCCTCAATCAAGGCAAAGATCATCACCGAAGGCGCCAATGGGCCGACCACGCCGGATGCGCATTCCTATCTGCACGGGCGCGGTGTCTTCATCATCCCGGACATCCTGGCGAACTCCGGCGGCGTCACGACGTCGTACTTCGAGTGGGTACAGGACCGGTACGGCTATTTCTGGGAGGAGAAGGACGTCAACGATCGGCTCGAGAAGAAGATGTGCGAGGCGTTCGATGCCGTCCTGAAAACCTCAATCAAGTATCAAGTCGATATGCGGACCGCCGCCTACATCGTCGCCATCCAGCGCGTCGGCACGGTCACGAGGATGCGCGGGATGTACGCCTAAGACATTCAATTCGCCGATCATTGCGCGAGTCGAGCGGCCCGGCTCCTGTCGCCGGGTCTCCCCACGCCACCCGCTGGACAAAGCTGCTCGACTCACGCGAACACCCGCAATGATCGCCTCAGACGACCGGCGGAACCTCCAAATGCCGTGGGCGGCTCCCCGTAGGTCGAGGGCGCAAAACGCGAACTTGCGAAATTCGCTCTGCAAGTCGCGTTTCGTCGTGGCCACAGGCTTGTCTTTTCCACGACTTCATGAAACGTATTGCCGTATTGCTGGTGGCAGTTGCGATGACCGCCGCCGCTCTCGCTGCCCGCGCCCAAACGTCTACACGCAACGATGTAAAGTCCGCGCCTCAGAGCGCGAAGGAGGTCCGCGGCGCCTCGCCCTACCTCGAAATCAAGAACGAGCCGCCACCCAGGCTCATCGTCGACGCGCCGCTTCCCGACTTGCTGGATCGAGGCGTCGTCTGGATCCAGTGGCGAGCGGAGAACGTGAACATCGTTCCCGTGTTCGGGAAGGGGGCTCTCAACGTGTCCCCAAGAGTCGGGCATCTACACGTTCATATGGACGATCTGCCCTGGTTGTGGGCAGACGCGAGCAACATCAATACGATCGACCTCGCGGGGGTGCCGCCCGGTCCGCACAAGATCTTGGTCGAGCTGGTGGACGCCAACCATGAGGTTTTCCCGGGGCAGGCCAAGACAGTGACCTTCACCGTAGGTAAGGGAGAAGGCTCTCACCCTCACTGAAAATCCAGGCGGCGTCACGTGAGTCGAGCCGTATTCTCCGGCGGGTGGCGCCGGCGACAGGACCCGGGCCGCTCGACTCACGTGAGCGACAGGACTAGCGGGTCACGTTGATTGGTTTGAGCTCCGGCTGAGTGCCATCGGCCACGGGATATTGATCGACGTTGAGCATCATCGACACGATGCTGTACCAGCCCGTCACCGCGATGATGTCGACGACGCCCTTTTCACCGAACGCGTTCTTCGCGGCGGTGAAAGCCGCATCGCTCACCTGCTTCGTATTCAGTAGTTGGGACACGAAGTCGTAGACGGCTTCCTCGTCCTTCTGCATCGATGCGGGGCGGCGCCCTGCCGCAATCGCGTCGCAGATTGCCGCGCTCAGGCCGGCCTGAAGTGCCGAACGATGATGTGCCTGCCACTCATACTGCGCGGTCCAGTGCCGAGCGGTAACGAGAATCGCCAGCTCGTAGAGTCTCTGTGGCAGCGACGATTTGAAGCGCGTGGACGCGCCGAACTCCTGACCGAGATCGCCGATTTCGGGGCTGCGCAGCAGCACGTTGAACGGACCGTTCACGCCACCGCGCGGACCCGCAATGAGATGCTCGACCATCGCCTTCTGCGCCGGTGTCATCGCATCGTATGTGAGGGGCTTGAACCGATTGCCGCGGAGCTTGATGCTGCGTGGGTCTGGACGCTGGGCCGGGGCCTGCGCTACCGCCGTTCCCACCAATGCGAACGCACACGCGCACGCGATCAACAGTCGAATCATGGCGCCTCCTGTGAGCGCGAATGATACTGCCGCAGCAGGTATCAGGTATCAGGTTTCAGGGGTGGTCAAGGAATCAGGCCGTACATGCAAAGGCGGACCTGAAGGTCCGCCTTCTACACGTTGCAGTAATCCAGCCTTAGCCGACTACACGGAAGGCCACGAGTTCTTTCGCAGTCTCTCCCGTTGCGCCCTTCACCGAGATTTCGACCACGTATTCGCCGGCCGGAATCGTGGCGAGGCTCATATCGATCTGGTGCGTGCCGCCGGCCGTGGCCGCGGCGACGGGAACGTCCGTGAACTTCTGGCCGTTGTTGTTGAGAAGCGCCGCCGTCGGGGCGGGCACTTCGTTGCCGGGACCGTAGCTGTCGAACCGGATCAAGAGCCGCATGGTCCGCGAGAACTCGCGGTTCGCGGGCGGCACGGCTGCGGCGTTGCCGGCGATCGCCTGGAATTCGCGTGGCGTGCGGACGGCGTACACGCGCGGCGTGCTCAGCGCGGGGCGCGCAGCCGTCAGGTCGGGGATAGTTATGGTGCGAATCTCCTGATCCAGCACGCCGCCGCCTGCACCTTCGACCGTCATCCGCAACTCCAGCTTCCCGGGAGCCGCTTCAAACGTCAGCGCCTGAGGGGCGGCAGTCGTCGTCGCGCTTGCGGACGCTGCCGGGAGCGATGCGCTTGCACCGGTCGCCTGCGGATTCGCGCTCGCCAGCTGCCCCGCATCCGGTGTGCGGCCGCGGAACACGAGATCGCCCTTCTCGGTCGCCGCAATCACCGACACGCGCCCGGGCGTCGGATCGTTGCGCAGGTTGCCACCCGACGGCTTCGGCAGCGGCTCCCACACGAGCGTGACCTTCGTCTTGCCGTTCTCACCCCGCTCGGTGCCGAGCCACGTCCGCACGTACTTCGCCGATTGCACTGGCGCCGCAATCGATGCAAGGGCAGCCATCACGGGCTTCGCGGTATCGGGCACTCCGGGTCCAGTTGCCTTCTCCGCCTTCTTGACATCCTCCATCGTCGCGGCCCAGTAGCCGCGACGGGCACGCACTTGGAGCCCGCGCTTCTTCGCCGCAGCACTCAACTGCACCTTGATCTGATGGAACTTGCCATCAACCGGCGTCTGTGCCGACGTGTAGCCAATCAGGTAATACGCGCTTGAATCCTGGAGCGCCTGCTGCAGCCCTTTCGCAAGGTCGTTGCGTCCGACGATGGCGCGGCCATCGGTTTCTTCGGCGATCGAGCGCAGCGTGTTGGTCGACGCCTGGAGCATCGTCTGGTCCTGCTGCGGCCCAACGTTCTCGTCGATGTCGAATTCATTGGTCGCTAGACCGCGGGGGTCGACCGTGTAGATCGCCGTGTTGTTGCGGGTCGCGGCAATGAACACGTCTCTGAGCTGCGAGTAGAGGTCCGCGGTGGCAAAGGTCTGCGCCGTCTGCTCGCGCGAATCGTTTTCACCTGCCAGCGGGTTGAACGCCTGCGGGTTGCCAAGCTTGCCCGTTGACGCATCCGCGTTGCGCAACTGCGGCGGCAACATCGCCTGCAGGCCTTCGCTCACGTAGATGATCGACTTGCGTCCCTCGCGAATCGAGCCGAGGCGGACCGACAACCCGCGCAACGCAGTCATCACGACCTGATTTCGAATCTGTTCGACAATTTCTGTCGGCGCGCGCTGGTACTGCTCCTCGAACAGGTTACGCGGCTCGTAGCGGTATTTGCGGCCTTCGAATTTCTGGATGGCGCCGATGATGCGCTCGTGGTTCCGCGTGAAATCCACGTCGGTGACCGGCGTCAGCGGATACATGATCGCGACGAGGTCGAGCGGCCTGAGCTGGTTCTGGATGAACTCGCTCAACGGCTGCCGGACGGCGAGCGAGCTGCCGAGACGGGTGTGGTAATCATCGAGGAAGATGACGAACACGCGGGTGTCATCACGCGCCGCCTCTCGCTCCTCGTCGTCTCGATTCCGGATTTCCTGCGGCGGCGGCTCACCGGGCTTCGGATTGCCGTCAACTTTGATGAAGCGGAACTGCTCGATCTTCTGCGGCTTGTTGTCTTCTAGAATTTCGAAGTCGGATTGCTTGAGATCGGTCGCCGGCTGCCCCTTGGAATCGGAGACGTACGCATCGACGGTGACGAAGTTGATGCCTGACCGGAAAGTGAGGTCTGTCTGATTGGTCGGCTGCCCGTTCCCCTGTCCGGTCGCCGCCTGTTGTGAGCCGGCCTGCTGGCCGTAAAGCGCGACCATAGCGGAGGCCGCCAGCATCAACGTGAGAACAAATGCGGCAAAAATGCGCTTACGGCTCATGGTGCCTCGCTTCTGGTGATCCTAGCAGGTATCTGGTATCGGGTTTCATCAGCCTGATACCTCGTGAAACCTGAAACCTGATACCTGATACCTTTTCCTGGCATGCAACAAACTGACAGCCTTTCGATGCCTCTCTCGCAACTCAGCCAGGACGAGGTGCTATTTCGCGACAGCGTTTACGAGTTCGCCGACCGCGAGATCCGACCGCTCGTCCGCGAGATGGACCAACACGCAAAGATCCCGCCGACTCTCCTCCCTCGGCTGTTCGACCTGGGCGTCATGGGAATCGAAGTTCCCGAGGCCTATGGCGGCGCTGGCGCGACGTTTTTTCATTCTGTGTTGGCCGTCGAGGCACTCTCGCGCGTCGATCCTTCTATCGGCGTTCTCGTCGACGTTCAGAACACGCTCGTCATTAATGCGCTGCTCCGTTGGGGTAGCGAGGCACAGAAATCCGCCTATCTACCGACGCTCGCGTCCGGAACCGTCGGCGCGTATGCGCTGTCGGAAGCAGGCTCCGGCAGCGATGCGTTCGCGATGGCGTCGCGTGCCGCGTCGCGCAGCGACGGGTTCGTGCTGAACGGACGCAAGCTCTGGATCACCAATGCGAACGAGGCCAGCCTCTTCATCGTCTTCGCCAACGTCAATCCTGAAGCCGGGTATCGCGGCATCACCGCGTTTCTCGTCGAGCGCGGCTTCAAGGGCTTCACTGTCGGGAAGAAAGAGGACAAGCTCGGCATCCGCGCGAGCAGCACCTGCGAGCTGCTGCTCGAAGACTGTCATGTTCCAAGTGGGAATGTGCTCGGCGAAGTCGGCAAGGGCTACAAGGTGGCCATCGAAACGTTGAACGAAGGGCGAATCGGCATCGGCGCGCAGATGGTCGGTCTCGCGCAGGGGGCACTCGACGCGACGATCCACTACATCAAGGAACGGAAACAATTCGGGAAACCGATCGCCGATTTTCAGGCCGTGCAGTTTCAGATCGCGCGCGCCGCGACCGAGGTCGAAGCGGCGCGGCTGATGGTCTACAACGCCGCGCGTCTGCGTGATGCCGGCCAGCCATTCCTCAAGGACGCGGCGATGTGCAAGCTGTTCTCGTCGGAAGTGGCTGAACACGTCAGCTCACTCGCCGTCAATCTGTTCGGGGGATACGGGTTCGTGAAGGACTACCCGGTCGAGAAATTCTTCCGCGACGCGAAGATTGGTCAGATATACGAGGGGACATCCAATCTGCAGTTGCAGACGATCGCGAAGGCGATTCTGTAATTACACGCGCGGCAACTCCGCCTCCGCCACCGCTTCACGGAGAGTTTCCGTCCGTCCGGCGAACAACTCGATCGCGCGAACATCCTGCGTCAGCCGTTCGATGACGTGGCCACGCCGGAAGCTGTCGGCACCGACGACCTGGGTGGCACGCACGACCGCGGCCTGCGCGGCGGTGGTCGCGGCGAGCTTTGCCTGCGACGCCTCGGCAAGCGACACATCGTCACCACTGGCCGCGGCTTTCCATGTCAACATCCGCGCCGCTTCGAGCTCCGTTGCGGTATCGGCGAGCAGTCCCTGGACGGTCTGCTCCCCGCCGGCGCCGTGCTCACGACGGACCACGGCGAGTGACTCGCGAAGAGCACGATTGCAGATGCCGAGCGCCACGGACGCAATGAGCGTCCGCGCACGGGACATGATGCTCGTCGTCTCGGCCGCCGCAACGTATGGTGCACCCGAGAACGCCAGATATGCCCAAACGAAGCCATGCAGTGCGGACGTCTCCACTTCGCTCACATGGACGCGTTGATCGCCGAGCACAACTCCACACGCGACGATCTGCGCACCCTGACGCGCGCCGATTACTGCAACTCCCCGCTCGGTGATCGGCCCTACCCAGGACGCCCGTCCGTTCAGCCGCCCGTCCTCCATCGTCGGAACGTCTTCCGACGACAGCACCAGCGCGCCGACGGTCTCCCCACGTGCGAGCGAATCAACCAGCGAGCCCTGGGACAGGTGGGCCTTGAGGGTGGTGGTGTGAAGCGCCAGCGTCATCCCAGCCGCAGGTGATTCACCCGCGAGCGCCTCAACGGCCAGCGCCGCAGCCAGAAGGTCAACCTCGGGGTCGATGATTCCGACGCGTGCCGCGCCCATCACCACGTCCGCGGCCGCCGCGTCTTCTGGGAGTTCGCGGGCGAGAGCCTTTCCCTTCTCGCGCCACGCTCGCTGGACCTCTGTCCATTCGAAATTCATCGGAATAGTGTTACCAGATTCCCGGCACGAGACGGTATCTCACCTTGTTCTGATAGTCGATGTAGCCGGGCAGCTTTTCCGCGAGAAGCGTTTCCTCGTCGAAGAGCCGCCAGATCAGGAAGGGGATCGTGGCCGCAAGCGGGACCAATCCCCAGTACGAACCGAGCGCCAGCGGAGTGCCCGCCAGATACAGGAGTGCGCTGGCATACATCGGGTGCCGGACGATGGCGTACGGTCCGGTCGAGATGACGGTCTGACCCGGCGCCACTTCGATCGTGGCGGACGTGAACGTGTTCTCCCTGTACACAAGAAAGATGAAGTAAAAGCCGACGATGACGAGCACATCACCGGCGACAACGGCCCATAGCGGAACATTGGACCATTGGAAGCGGTAGTCGAGAGCCGGTACGACAAGAAGCGCGATGAAGCCGATTGAAGTGAACACCATAATGAGGCGCTCGACCGGCCGCTTCTCCGCCGTCGGACCACCACGCATGCGTCGCTCGAGAAGTGCCGGATCCCTGTGGATCAGAAACGCCGTGGTCAACGCCGACGCCCCGAAGAAAATTCCGAGATACACCCACGCCTGCCAGTAGCGCAGAGTCCCGGCGGGGATGAACAGCAACAGTCCCATCACTACCGCGAGTGCCGCGAGCGCAAACCAGGCCCTGAGGGCGAGGTGTGTCACGCCATACTTTTATCCGAGTTTCGCGAAAATTGGTTTGAGCCGCGCCGCGCTCTCGTGAAGATCCTCTGGCAGCACGCGCGTCGTTCCGACGACGGTCATGAAGTTCGTATCACCGTTCCATCGCGGCACCAGGTGTACGTGCACGTGCTCGAGGACCCCGGCGCCTGCGGGCTTCCCGAGGTTGATGCCGACGTTGATGCCGTGCGGCTGGTAGGCCTCGACGAGTGCTTTCTCACACAGCACCTCGAGATCCGCCATCTCGTGCAGTTCTTCGGGCGTGAGGGTGGCGAGCGATGGCGTGTGCCGATACGGAACGATCATCACGTGACCGTTGTTGTACGGATACAGATTGAGGATGACGTAGCAGGTCTTGCGTTCGAAGACGATGAGGGAATCGGGATCGGGAGGACGAGGTGCGTCGCAGAAGACGCACCCCGTATCAGGTTTGGCGCCGGTCACATATTCCAGACGCCAGGGAGACCATAAATGGTCCACTTCCTCAGACTGTTTCGACCGGCCCCACGACGTTTCCGGTGATCGATACCGCTTCGGCGGCTTCGGCGGCCTCGGCTTCGCGGTTGATCAGTTCCTTGAGCTCCTTGCCAGGCTTGAAGTACGGCACCTTCTTCGGCGGCACATCCACTTTGTCGCCCGTCTTCGGGTTGCGCCCCTTGCGAGGCTCGCGCTTGCGTAGACGGAAACTGCCGAACCCGCGCAGCTCGATTTTCTCGCCGCGGTGCAAGGCCTCGATGATGCTCCTGAACACCGTGTCGACGATGACTTCCGAGTGCTTCTTGGTGAGATCCGACACGCGCGACACTTCCTCGACGAGTTCCGCCTTGGTCATGCTGCCGCCAGGAGTATTCAAAGGATGGCTCCTTATCAGGGTCTGGGGATCGGGGACTGGGGGCTGGAAAGACTCGTCGAGTCCCCAGTCCCCAGCCCCAAGTCCCTACCGGTTTCTAAAGTGATCGCCGAGCGTCGCGGTGCCCGTGCCTTCGCTCTCCGAATACGCTTCCCAGTCCGCACGATAGTCGTCTGACTTCAACGCCCGGATGCTGAGGCCGATCTTGCGCTCCTGCGGGCTCAACTTGATGATTTTCATCTGATAGTTGTTGCCCACCTGGAGATCGATCTTCTCGCCGCCGTGCGTGTCGTCAAACTCCGAGACGTGAATCAGCCCTTCGATCCCTTCGTCGAGCTCGACGAACGCACCGAAGTTGGTCATGCGGGTGACCTTTCCTTCGATCGTGTCGCCGACGTGATGGCGTGAGAAGAAGTCGTCCCAGATGTCAGTGGCCAGCTGCTTGAGCCCGAGCGACAGGCGCTGGTTCTCGGCGTCGATGCTGAGGACCATTGCCTCCACGACATCGCCCTTCTTCAGCACCTCGGAGGGATGCTTGATGCGCTTGCTCCACGACATGTCGGAGATGTGGATCAGGCCATCGATGTCCTCTTCGACTTCGACGAACGCGCCGAACTCGGTCAGGTTGCGGACCTTTCCCTTGATGCGCGTGCTGACGGGATACTTCTCGGTCAGCTCGTGCCACGGGTTGGTTTCAACCTGCTTGAGGCCCAGCGAGATGCGACGCGCCGCGGGATCGACGCCGAGCACCATCGCATCGACGCTGTCGCCGACGTTGAGAATCTTCGACGGATGCTTGACGCGCTTGCTCCACGACATCTCTGATACGTGGATCAGGCCTTCGACGCCCGGCTCCAGCTCGACGAACGCGCCGTAGTCGGTCAGGCTCACCACCTTGCCGCCCATGCGCGCCCCGACCGGATAACGCTCCTGCACCGTCGCCCAGGGATCCTGAACGAGCTGCTTGTGGCCGAGCGAGACACGCTCGGTCGCCGGATCGTACTTGAGCACGATGACATCGACTTCGTCGTTCACTTTGAACAGTTCGGAGGGATGACCCACGCGCCCCCACGACATGTCGGTGATGTGGAGGAGGCCGTCGATGCCGCCAAGGTCGATGAATGCGCCGTAGTCGGTGATGTTCTTGACGGTGCCGCGGAGCACTTTCCCTTCCGCAAGCGTTTCGAGCGTGGTCTTCTTCTTCTCGGCGTTCTCTTCTTCGAGCAGCGCCTTGCGCGACAGTACGATGTTGCCGCGCTTCTTGTTGACCTTGATGACGCGCATCCGGAGCTCCTGCCCCTTCAGCGCATCGAGGTTTCGAACCGGACGGACATCGATCTGCGAGCCCGGCAGGAACGCACGGACGCCGATGTCCACCGCGAGGCCACCCTTGATCCGCTCGATGACGCGACCGATGACGACCTTGCGCTCCGCGTAGGCCTTCTCGACCTCGTCCCAAATCTTCATCTTCTCGGCCTTCTCGCGCGACAGCACGATGTGGCCTTCGCGATCTTCGGTGCGCTCGAGCAGCACGTCGACCATGTCGCCCGCTTGCACGGTGACCTGGCCGTTCTCGTCGAGGAACTCGTGAATGGGAATCAGGCCTTCGGACTTGTAGCCAACATCGACGACCACCGCCGTGTCGGTCACCTTGAGCACGGTTCCCTTCACGACTTCACCTTCCGCCATGTTGCGGAAGCTGTCGTCATAGATGTCGAGCATGGCCGCAAACTCCTGCGGATCCATGTCCTCATGATGCATCGGCTTGAAGGCCGGCCCGGCGGGCCTGCCAGCCCTGGTGCGCGCCGGTGCTCCGGGCTGTTCGCCCGGCCTTTCGGGCACAACCAACCCGTTTTCTACGTTCGCCATTCCTTACGCG
>Ga0207659_10001027_pt1 | contig 16603 bp, 14 predicted proteins | sample KBSM43metaG_FD_184330 | JGI IMG/M metagenome (GOLD analysis project Ga0207659, IMG submission 184330) | Miscanthus rhizosphere microbial communities from Kellogg Biological Station, Michigan, USA - KBS M4-3 metaG (SPAdes) (version 2) | ecosystem: Host-associated > Plants > Roots > Rhizosphere >...
CGTTCGTCGAAGAGGCGGGGCGTCATCGGCTTCTCGGGCAGCAGCACCATGCTGTAGTGCATGACCACGCTGGCGCTGCCGGGCCGGAACGGCGCGCCGCCGCGCCCGGCCGCGGGCGCACCGGCCGCGCCGATCGGCGGATCGGGCGGCGTGTTGTAGGTCTGCGTTGCTTCCACCTCGACGTTCTCGGGGAACGACACCGCGCGGTCCACGAACGAGCGGGCCGGGTCGAAGGTGCGCGCGCCCACCCGCGTGCGGGCGCTGAACTCCGGCACGTCGCTCGTGAAGAGACGCGTCACGTCGATCACCGGCGCCTCGTTGCGGCCGACGGCTTCGACGTTGAACGCCATCAGGATGGCGTCATGGTTGGCGGCCTGGACCGCCCGCGCGATCGGACTGGCGCTCGCCGCCACCACCTCGTACGACACGCTGCGCAGGAGGATGCGATCGCCGCGGCGCTCCCACTTGACGACGCGGTTGCCCAGGGCCTGCCCGCCGTAGCCGACGCCGAGCGTCGTCTTGGCGATCTGGCTCACCCACAGGAATTCCTTCCCGAGCTTGTCCTTCGGGATTTCGTAGAACAGGCGGTCCTTGAGGCGGTGCACGGTGAAGACGCCGGTGTCGGTCACGGCGTCTTTGGTGATGACCCGCTCGTAAGGCCGGATCTCCGGCTCCCGGAGGCCACGGAAACCCACGTCGGGCACCGGCGCCTGCGGATCAGGCCCGCCGGGGGGCGGCTCCTGTGCGAATGCCGGTGCCAGGGTCCACGTGATCGCCGCCGCAACTGCCAACGCCGCCAGCCGCCTGTTCATCGGTTCCCTCATGCGCCTCGCGGGCGCTCTGCCGCCCGCACATTGTACGCAGGCGACTGCTCGTCGGGCAGGCCTAAAGACCTGCCCTTACGACGACGGTCGGTCTGAAGACCGGCCGCTGCGTTCCTGCACGGTCCCCAGTGGCCGCGGGTCCTTGGACCCGCCCCTGCGACGCCCTGCACCAGCGCGCTGCACTAGACTGTGGGCCGCTAACCCGTCGTGTTCTCGAGGAGGCGTCGTGCGCAATCGATTGCTGTTTCTGCTTGCGGTGATGCTGCCGGCCGTTGCCGCCGAGGCGCAACCGGCGCTGCCGCCCGACATCCACCCCGTGACGCTGTCGCGGATGCCGCCCATCACCCGCAGCGAGCTCGACGCCGAGGGCCAGAAGGCCTTCGACGCGCGCGCCACGCCGCCGACGCCCGGTCCTGGCCCGGGGCACGTCACCATCTACAGCCCGCGCGTGGCCGAGGGGCTCGGTCTCATGGGGCGCGCGCTGGGCGTGCCGCGCGGCGACGGATTTCCACTTGGCGCGCGGATGTTCCAGCTGGTGGTCCTGATCACCGCCCGCGAGATCGACCAGCAGTACGAGTGGTCTGCGCACGAGCCAGCGGGTCTCCGGGCGGGGCTCGAGCAGTCGGTCATCGATGTCGTCAAGTACGATCGCGACGTCGCCGGGCTGGCCGACAAGGACGCGACCGTGATCCGGTTCCTGCGCGCGCTGCTGCGCGAGCACAAAGTGAGCAGCGAGCTGTGGGCGAAGATGGCGAGCGACTTCGGCCGCCAGCGGACGATCGAGATCATCGCGCTCATGGCCGATTACTTCACCGTCGGGACGATGATGAACGCGGTCGATCAGCACCTGCCGCCGGATCGCAAGGCGCTGCTGCCGCCGAGGAAGTAGGCCCCTACTTGATCATGTGCGCCCGGGACTTCTCGTTCTCGTTGCAGATGAACTCGAAGAGCTCGGTGCCGGTGGTGTAGCGCGCGTTCACCGTCGTGGTCCAGGGCCTCGTGTAGTAGGCCGGATCGTTGATGGTGTATTCGATGTCGAGCCGGCCGATGTTCGGGCGGCTGAACTTCTCGATGACCACCAGCTTGTCGCTGGCGGGCAGCCCGTTGTGATCCAGCCACGGCTTGCCGTTCAGGCCTCGCGTTTCCACCACCAGCGTGTCGCCCTCCCACCGGCCTTTCGAGAAGCCGAGCCAGCTGGGATTGAGGTCGTCGGCGAACTCGCGCCCGTCGAGGTGCACCTGGCGCCACAGGTTGAAGGCTTCGTAGACGAGCAGCACCAGGTTGTCGGTCTGCACGATCTTGAACGGCACCGGGGCCTGGTTGATCTTGGGCACGCCCTGCGGCAGGCAGTGCGCGTCGGGCTCCTCGTAGCCCAGAAGCCCGGTGGCGCGCGCCGCATGAATCTTCTGCGCGCCTGAAGTCATCGGCACGTTCTCGAGCCCGATGTCGGCCGCGAGGTTCTGGAAGTAGCGGTAGTTCGGCGTGTAGATGCCGTTCAGATCCGGTTTGCCGGAAGCCGTGCGCGGCGTGGGCGCCGACAGGTTCGGCTTGCCGTCGGGGCCGTTCGGCACGGGGTTCGGCAGGTTGCGCCACTGGGCGCCGGCCGGAACCGCGACGAGCAGCACCGCGAGTACTGCAGGACAGGCGAGGATGAACGAGAAACGAACACTGGACGTACGGACTCGTGACTTCGGCATGACCACGACATTGTACGTGCGGTGCGGGCCGTGGACGTGGCCCCCCAATCGAGGGAATGGACTAGGGCGCGGAGATGATCTCCAGCATCACGTTGTTCGGGTCGCGCAGCACGACCAGCGTGAGCGCACCAACGGTCACGGGCTCGCCGCCCGCGGTGACTACCTCGCCGCCCGCCTTTTTCCACGCATCGGAGGCCGCCTTGACGTTGCGGGCGAGGAGCTGGAGCACGGCCGTGCCGGGATCCTGAAAGCGGCTGCGCAGCGGCCGCCGATCGATCCCGGTGAATTCGTGGAAGCTGATGGTCACGAAGGTGCCGGGAACACGAGCCATGCTGAATCGCACTTGCGCGCCGGCGGTGCCCGCGATGTCCATCAGCAACGAGGCGGCGTTCCATGGCGTTGCCGGCCGCGCCTGGAAGCCCAGGGCCTGCTCGTAGAGTCGAGCCGTCCGCTCGGCGTCAGCGGCCGCGAGACTGATGCTGCTGGCCACGACGTTGTTCGACGCGGGCGCCGACGTCTCCGGAAGCACTGACGGCTGGACGAGCGCGACGAAGAAGCCGTCGGGATCCTGCAGGACGATGATGCGCGTCCCGTCGGGCGCCGTGACCGGCGTGCCGCCCGTCGTGCCGATCCGGACAGCGGCCTGTCGCGCCCGCGCCAGGATCGGGTCGAGGCTTCTCACCGTGAACGTCATGATGGCCGCGCCGGGGTCCTGCACCCGAGGAGCGGCCGGGGTCCGATCGACGCCCTGGTACTCGACCAGTTCGACGCCGATCGAGCCTGGCACCGGGAAGCTGGTGAAGCGCGACTGCGCGCCGGGCGTCGAGATGTTCACGACCTTCATCGCCTCTGTCCCGCTGAACAGCCGCGGCTCGCCGTCCGGCTGCAGGCCGATCACGTCGCGATAGAAGGCGATCGCGCGATCGAGACTGCCGATGATGTGCGTGAAGTTGCGGACGCCGGAGATCGGTTCGGGAATGGCTGGCGCCTGGGCACGTGCCGGCGTGCCCGCTGCCAGCGCGATCACGCCGGTGACCACCACGAGACACATCCCCCGCAACCCGAGCCTTATAATCGGCCGCACGCTCATGTAGGGAAGGTATGTGATGACGCTTCGTACGTCCATCCTCAGTTCGGTCCTGATCGTGCTCGGCGCCACCGCGGCGTATGGCCAAAGCCGGCCCGCGAGTGCCGCGACATGTGACTTGCCCTATGCGCCGGGTGTGTCGTCGCAGCAGCTCGTCTCGGGCGAGCGTCAGCGTGCATACCGGCTGTTCGTGCCGCCGGGGTACGACGGGCGTCAGCGTTTGCCGCTCGTGCTCGATCTTCACGGCAGCGGCGGCAATGCGGCCGCTCAGGCGGGCAATAGCGGCTTCGAGACGCTGAGCGCCAGCGAGCGATTCTTCGTTGCGACGCTGGAAGGGGAGGGCAACCGCTGGAACGTGCCGGTGCGTGACGGCCGTGCCGACGACGTGAAGTACGTCAGCGACGTGATCGCGCACATTGCCGCGCGCGTGTGCACGGACGAGGCGCGGATCTACGCGACCGGTTTCTCGGGCGGCGGACGGATGACGTCGCTTCTGGCGTGCAAGCTCGGGTCGCGCCTCGCGGCCGTCGCGCCCGTGTCGGGGCTCCGCTGGCCAGGCCCGTGTGACGGCCGGTCCGTGCCGGTGCTGACGTTTCACGGTCTCGCCGATCCGCAGAATCCGTACGACGGTCACGCGGCTGGCCGTGGCGGGGAATGGGACGAAAGCGTGCCCGACGCGCTCGCGGGCTGGGCGCGTCACAACAAGTGCAGGGGCGACGCGATCCTGGAGGACCCTGCGGGTCCGCTGTCGACGATGCGCTACGACGGCTGCGGCGACGCCGAGGTCCGCATGATTCGCATCGACGGCCTCGGCCACACCTGGACCAAGGTGGAGGTCGATACGACCGCCGTGATGTGGCAGTTCTTCAAGAGCCACCGCCTGAGCCGGTAGGGAAGTCTACCGGCGGCGGGGACCGCTCTCGTCGCCTTCGGCGTAGTGGAGGAGCAGGTTTATGCCGCCGTCGGCCTGCGGGAAGAATTTCATGATCGTCCCGGACCACGAGAACTGCGTCGGTGACAACGCGATCAGCGCCTCCTTGCCCTTGCCGTCGTAATCGAGCCACAGCGTCGTGCCCGAGAGCGTAATCGCGGCAACGGTCTTGTTACCGTCCGCGTCGGTGACGTCGTACACGCCGACGTAGCCGGCCAGCGTGGCGGCCGGCACCTCCACCGGCTTCACCGGCTCCAGCTTCGTCATGCGCGCCAGGCTCGTGTTGTTCTCGCACACCGCCTCGAGCAGCTCGGTGTCGGCCTGTAGCTTCATCGGCATCGTGAAGGCGATCGGCCGCGCATACACCTTCGGATCGGTCATGGTGACCTGCACCTCCATCTGACCGATGTTCTTGCGGGTGTAACGCTCAACGATCCGCAGGTCCTCGGTGTGCGGGTGACCATCGAAGTCGAGCCACACGCGATCGGTGTAGCCGTTGCTCTCGACTACCAGGACATCGCCGTCCCAGCGGCCGACCGAATACCCCATCCACGTGGGATTGGGATCGGGTTCCAGCGCCCTGCCATCCATGAAGATGGTGCGGTGCGTCATGTCGTCGTAGGCGAACATTATCAACGTGGGCGTCTGAACGATCCGGGACCGTCGATACTTGGTGGTCGTCAAGGCGGGGCCGAGCGGCAGGCACCGCGTCTCCATGCTGTCCTTGCCGAAGGCCAGCTTCCGCTGCAGGTGGAGGGCGTCGGCCCACGGCGCCACGTCTTCCGGCCGCATGTCCACGGTGATGTTGTTGTAGTAGCGGTCCGCGCCGTCGTTGCGCCAGATGCCCGACAGGTCCGGTTTGCCGTCGGCCGTACGCGCCACCGGCGCGGTCAGGTTCGGCTTGCCGTCGGGAAGCCGCGGCAGCCCCGGCGTCGGCAGCTTCAGCCACTGGGCGTCGAGGTCCGGCGCGGTCGCGACCACCGCGCCGAGCAGCAGGAGGAACCTCACCGTCGTCTTCATCACACGCCTCTCGAAGTCTGATTGCCCGGTTCGCGGAATGACCGAGATAATACTCCGCGGCCGTTCGATTCCCGGCGGCCCGCACGGTTCTTGACCATTCGAGCGCGAAGATGCCACGACACATCGAGACGCCCACCGTCGTCCAGGCGGCGGGCAACAAGCCGAAGCAGATTCAGGAATTCGTCGGCCGCGTGAACTCCGGCCACGAGAACGCCAGCGTGGCGCGGATGGTGTCGCCCGGCGGCTGGGTCGAGCCAGGCCAGCGGCCGCAATTCGAAGAAGTCACGCTGGTGCTGCGCGGCCTGGTTCGTGTCGAGTACGAGGGCGGCGTGCTCGACGTGCGCGCCGGACAGGCGGTGGTCACTTCCCCCGGCGAGTGGGTTCGCTACAGCAGCCCTGAACCGGACGGGGCCGAGTACATCGCCGTATGCCTGCCCGCGTTTTCACCCGCGACCGTGCACCGCGATCCCGGGTAGACCGGGCCATTGCGGCGCGCGCACGCGCCTCATGCCGGCCGGTGGGCGCGCAGGAACGACCGGATGTGGCGCACGGCGAGCGGAATGCGTTCCTTGGGTTCCTTCCAGGGATACAGGCTCACTTCGGCCTTCGGCGCCAGCATGGCCGCTTCCATGGCCACGGCATAGGGGTGTGCGGGGACGTCGTCCGGCAGGATCAGCACCGGCGTCTGACACGTGCGCACGAAGTCGCGCGTGACGGTGAAGACGAAGTCGGTGTTGGTGCGGTACATCCGGGTGAGGAACTGGTCCACCATCGCCATCGTGATCTCGGGACGCCGGGCCGTCAGCTGCGGCCCCCACCCCTTCATGTTGTTGTCGTAGAAGAGGTCGCGCATCTCCGGCCGCGATCCGCTCGGCTGCGCCAGCACGGCCGCCACGACGCGATTGGGCGCGCGCTCCAGGAGGTTCCAGATGAACGGGCCGCCAATACAGAAGCCCAGCACCATGAACTTGTCGATGCCGAGGTGATCCATCAGGCCGATCTGATCGTCGGTGTAGGCGTCCCACGGACGATCGATCTCGAGCGGGCCCGAGGACTGCCCGCCGTTGGCGTTGCGCAGGTCGGCGCCGATGCACCGGAACTCGTTGGAGAACTCCCCGAAGGGGTCGAACGGGTCGCCCCGGCGCAGCAGCTCGATCGTCGCGTTCAAGCCGCCGCCGGCGATGAGCAGCAGCGGGAATCCGGTTCCGGCCTCTTCGTAATGAATGCGCACCGGGCCGCGTTGATAGAACGACGGCGCCGACCCTGACTGTGCCAGCGCGCGCGGCGCGGCAGCCATCGCCGTGGCCGCGGCGCCGGTCGTGAGCATCTTGCGCCTGATTGGATCCATCGCCGGCTCCTCTCCGGCCCGCTCTGGGAGGGCCGCACCGAGTCGCCGGAACTATACCTTCAGCCCTGCGTGTTGGCCACCGTCACCACCGGAGCCTGCGGCGGCGTCGCCGGTGCCCGATAGCCGTAGACGAACTTCTTGAACTCCGGGTGCAGGAAATCGGGCCCGAAGTTGAACCGCTTCATCTCCCTGAACGCCTGGTCGGCGGTCCACGATTCCTGCGTCATGCGATAGACCGCCGTCATCACGCCGGTGCGGTGCTTGCCCCCGACACAGTGCACGTACACCGGCTGGTGGGCCGGATCGTTGACGATGGTGAGAAACCGCGCGAGCTGTTCGCTGGTCGGCTCGACCCGTGTCGTCATCGGCAGCGACACGTAGTTCATGCCCGCCTCTTCGACCATGCCCGGCTCTTCCGCAAGCGCGTCGTCGCTGGTCAGGTTGATGACCGTCTTCACGCCGAGTGCCGCCAGGTCCGCATAGTCACGGCCTTCGGGCTGGGCGCCGCGGTAATAGGCGGGGCTGATCCGCCCGAAATTGTCGATACGAACGCGCGCGGTGTCGACGACCGCCGCAGCGGCCGTGGCCCGGCCGGAGGCGGCCCCCGCCGCTTCGATTGTTGTGAAGATTGACAGCGCGAGAACCGCGGCAGCGGACGTCCGCGCAAGAAGGGCTGGTAACCGCATTTCACCTCCGGGAGTTCAGAGTCAAAGCACCTGACCTAAAGACGTCACGGACAGCGGCACAGTTTGAGATGGGCTTTAAGCTCTGCTGTAGGTAGCTCGGCCAATGCGGCCGGAGTGGGTGGGCCTACAATCCGGCCCATGCGCCGACTCTGTTTCGCCGCCGTCCTGCTCGCCACCGCCGCGATGCCGGCGGCGCAGGCTCCGCGCGTGATTCCGCGGCCGCCCGCGCCGGCGCCGAACGTGCCGCCGGACGGCAGCATCGCGCCCGACGGCTACGCGCCGATTCCCGCCTGGCTCGGGCAAACCCGTGCGCCGCGCCCGGTCCGCGCTGAGGCATATGCAGTCGAGACGGTAGCCAGCGGCCTCGCCGGCGCGTTCGCGTTCCACTTCCTGCCCGACGGCCGCATCATCGTGAGCGAGCGCCCGGGCCGCATCCGCATCGTCGGCAAGGACGGCAAGCCCTCGGACCCGCTCGCGGGCCTGCCCGCGATCTGGAACCGGGGGCCGCAGGGATTGTTCGAGGTCCTGCCGGATCGCGACTTCGCCCGGAACCGCGTCATCTACTTCACGTACACCGCGCTCCCCGGGGGCACCAATCCCGAGAGCCCGCCGCGGCTTGCCGGGGTGCTGATGGTGGCGCGGGCCCGTCTTTCGGACGACTCGACCCGCCTCGAGGACGTGAAAACCATCCTCGACGCCGAGGGCATCGGCGGCCGGGCGATTCAAGCGAGCGACGGTACGCTGCTCGTGGCGTCCAGCATTCCTGCGGGCGTCGGCATCGATTCCGTGGACTGGCCGCAGCCGCAGCAGTTGGACAGCCTCATGGGGAAAGTCCTGCGCATCAACCCCGACGGATCGATTCCGAAGGACAACCCCTTCGTGGGCCGCGCCAACGCCCGGCCCGAGATCTACGCGCTCGGCATTCGCGACGATCAAGGCCTGGCCCTGCACCCGCGCACTGGCGCCCTCTGGGTGAGCGAGCACGGCCCGCGCGGCGGCGACGAGATCAACCTGATCGAGAAAGGCCGGAACTACGGCTTCCCGGTCGTCGGCTACGGCCACGAGTACACCGGCAAGCCGATACACGGCGACCGCACGTCGGCGCCGGGCATGGAACAGCCGATCTATTTCTGGACGCCGGACATCGCGCCGGCCGGCACCGCCTTCTATTCCGGACGCCTCATCCCCGGATGGCGCGACAACCTGTTCGTGTGCGCCCTGGCCGGCAAACACCTGGTGCGCCTGGTGCTCCAGGCCAACCGCGTCGTCGCCGAGGAGCGGCTGCTCAGCGAGCTCGAGGCGCGCCTGCGCGACGTGCACGAGGGGCCCGACGGCGCGCTCTATGTGATGACCGACGGCAACGAAGGCAAGATCCTGCGCGTCACCGCGAAGCGCTGAACGGGTGGAACCATGAGCGCGCGCTGTCCGTGGGCGGGCTCCGATCCGCTGTATCTGCGCTATCACGACGAGGAATGGGGTGTGCCGTCGCACGACGACCGGCACCTGTTCGAGATGCTGATTCTCGAAGGCGCGCAGGCGGGATTGAGCTGGATCACGATCCTGCGCAAACGCGCCGCCTACCGGAAGGCGTTCGACCGCTTCGACCCGCGACGGATCGCCAAATACGACGCAAATAAGCTGCATGCGCTGCTCGCCGACCCGGGCATCGTTCGCAACCGGCTCAAGATTCACGGCACGGTGACGAACGCCCGGGCGTTCCTGGCTGTTCAGGAGGAGTTCGGCTCCTTCGATGCCTACCTCTGGGGATTCGTCGGCGGGGCGCCGAAGATCAACCGGCCGCGGGCGATGGGCGACGTGCCCGCGCGCACGGCGGAGTCCGATGGGCTCAGCAAGGATCTCAAGAAGCGCGGCTTCACCTTCGTCGGCTCGACCATCTGTTACGCGTTCATGCAGGCGGTCGGCATGGTGAACGATCACCTCGTCGGCTGCCCGAGCCGAAGGGCTGGCGGTCACGAGAAAACAAGGAGCCGGGCATGACGGAGGACGTTGTCCCGCGAGTGCCGCAGGGCGGTCTCTCGCAGGTGCGCGGCGAGACCGATGGCGCGCTCAGCGATTCGACCGTGCACGCGCTGCTCGCGGCCGCCGCGCGCCGCTGGCCTCAGCGCGACGCGGCGGTGTTCGTCGCTCAGGCCGTGCGCCTGACCTGGCGGGAGCTGCTCGACGAGGCCGAGGCCGTGGCTGCCGGCCTGTGGGCGCTGGGCGTGCGGCGCGGCGACCGCGTCGGGATCTGGTCGCCGAACCGCGCCGAGTGGCTGCTGACGCAGTTTGCCACCGCCCGCATCGGCGCCATCCTGGTCAACATCAACCCGGCGTACCGGCTCGCCGAACTGGAACACGCGCTGACGCTGTCGGGGGTCGTGCTGCTGGTGACGGCGGCGGCGTTCAAGTCCACCAACTATCTCGAGCTGCTGCGAAACCTGGGGGTCGGCAGTGACGAAGGGCCGTCGAGGCTGCCGTCACTGCGCCGCGTGGTGCGCCTCGGCGACGAGGCGACGGCGGGTATGACCAACTGGCGACAGATGCTGGCGCTCGGCCGGCAGCCGGCGGAAGCGCTGCCGGATGAACGCGAGCTGCGCTGTCACGACGCGATCAACATCCAATACACGAGCGGCACTACCGGCTTGCCCAAGGGCGCGACCCTGACGCACTACAACATCGTCAACAACGCAATCGCGACCGGGCGCTGCATGCATTTCTCCGAAGCCGACGCCCTGTGCATTCCGGTGCCGCTGTACCACTGCTTCGGCATGGTGCTCGGGGTGCTGGCCTGCGCGGCCACCGGCGCGAAGATGGTGTTTCCGGGCGAAGGCTTCGACCCGGGCGCCACACTGGCGGCGGTGGAAGCCGAGCGCTGCACCGCGCTGCACGGCGTGCCGACGATGTTCATCGCCGAGCTCGACCACGCCGACTTCGCGCGATTCGATCTGTCGTCGCTGCGCACCGGCATCATGGCCGGGGCGCCGTGCCCGATCGAGGTGATGAAGCGGGTCGAGCAGCAGATGCACATGCACGAAGTGACCATCGGCTACGGGATGACTGAAACGTCGCCCTTGTCGTTCCAGGGCGACACCGACGACCCGCTCGACAAGCGCGTCACCACGGTGGGACGCGTCCTGCCGCACCTGGAGGTGAAGATCGTCGACGCCGACGGCGGCGTGGTGCCGGTGGGCGAAAAGGGTGAGCTGTGCACCAAGGGGTATTCGGTGATGCAGGGGTACTGGAACGATCTCGAGCGCACCGCCGAGGCGGTGCGCGACGGCTGGATGCACAGCGGTGACCTGGCGACGCTGGACCCGCAGGGCTATTGCCACATCGTCGGCCGCGTGAAGGACATGGTGATCCGCGGCGGCGAGAACGTCTACCCGCGCGAGATCGAGGAGTTCCTGTTCCGCCACCCCAAGGTGGCGGCGGTGCAGGTGTTCGGCGTGCCCGATGCCCGGTACGGCGAAGAGGTGGCGGCGTGGATCATCGTCAGGTCAGGTCAGAATTGTACGGAAGACGAGATCCGTGACTTCTGCCGCGACCAGATCGCGCATTACAAGGTGCCGCGCTACATCCGCTTCGTCGAAGCGCTGCCGGTGACCGTCACGGGCAAGGCGCAGAAGTTCGTCATGCGCGAGGCGATGATGCGCGAGCTGGGGTTGACGGCCGCGGCAACGGCGTGAGGTCGTAGGGCGGCGCTTCAGGCGCAGCCCGCAGACAACGCGGGCTGCGCAACAGTATCTGGCAAACCGCCTTAACGGCGGTTCGCGATCAGAAATCGAACTGCACGTTGAACCGCACGAACCGCGGCTGCAGCACCGCCGTCGGGCGCAGCCAGCGCGCGCCGAGCGCGGCGGGATCGGCCGAGTAGGTCTGGTCCACGGTCGTGTGCGTGTTCGCGTTGGTCAGGTTGTAGAAGTCGAGGCCGATGTTGGTGCGCGTGCCCTTGATGCGCACCACCTTCGCCACCCGCATGTCCAGGTTGTTCACCCGCTCGCCGTAGAGCTGTCCCGGCAGCAGCAGGTTGACGGTCTCCGTGGTGACTCCTGGCCGCAGCGCCTGGCCGGTTGCCGCCTGGAACTGGGCGGCCGTCATCAAGTAGTTGGCCGCGCGCGACGCGCCGTTCGTGGCCACGTCGGCGCCCGGCTGCACATTGGCCTGCGAGCGGACGATGGCGCTCACCAGCACGTCGATCTTCGGGACGGTGTACGAGGCCAGGCCGCGGAACGTGGTGAGCCACGGCTCGGAGGCGTTGCAGGCGGGCTGGCCGTCGACGACGCCGCTCGCCGCCGTCGTCGTCGCGCCCACCGTCGTGGTCGGCGTCATCGGCCGGCCGAAGCGGCCGATCAGCACGTCGCAGGTGTCGTTGGCGCCACGGCCGGTACTGGTGCCGCCCTGGAACTGCAGCCCATTGTTCAGGCGCGCGTTCAACGCGAAGTCGACGCCGTGCCAGTAGTGGCTCTCCTCGCCGAAGTCGTCGGTTGTCGTGTAGTACGGATCGGAGACGCCGAGCACCGAGTTGTTGTTGCGGACCAGGAAGCTGACCGGGTAGCCGCCGCCGCCCGGCAGGCGCGCGTCGACCGGCGCGGTGAGCGTGACCTCGTCGTAGTCCTGCGGCCCGAGCGCGCGGTTGTGGGTGGCGAAGAAGTTGCTCCACCACCGGCGGCTGTAGCTCACGTCCACCGACACGCGCGGCAGCAGCTCGTGCTGCACGCCGGCGCTGAACTGCCAGTCCGAGTTGCGCGTGCCCCAGCCCTCCAACACGTCGGGATTGACCTGCGTGGTCTGACCCTGCTGGCCCCAGTTCAGATTGGTCCAGGCCTGGCACTCGCCGTTGACCAGCGGGTTCATGAAGTCGCAGTCGGCGACACGGTCGTTGTTCAAGTCGGTCCAGCCGCGGCTCGTCGTCTGCTGCAGCGTCACTGCCGGGTTGTTGATGGTGTAGACGTCACCGTTGTAGGCGGCCTGCAGGTACTTGCTCATGCTGACCTTGATCGCCGTCTTCCCGGTGCCGAACACGTCGTACGAGGCACCCATCCGCGGGGTGATGTCGTTGATGCCCTTCACGCCGGTCGTGCGCGGGAACGTGAACGCCTGTCCAAAGCGGTGGTCCTCGACGACGCCGTTCTCGCCGTCGGGGAAGAAGCTGCGCACGTGCTCGTAGCGCAGGCCGCCTTGCAGCGTGAGCCGCGAGCGCGTCCACTGATCCTGCACGAAGAAGGCGTCGGGCACCGTGCGGTTGCTGGTCAGCGTCGGGCCGAGCCGCTGCGTCAACTGGTTGGGAACGCCGTTGTTGAAGCGGTAGCTGATCTGCTGGCCGAGGAACGTCGGCGTCTTGGCGACCATGTAGGCGCCCTGGTAGCCGGCCTTGAAGCTGTGCGAGCCGGTCACGTAGGACACCGCGGCGCGATACTGCGCGTTCTGCTGCTGCGTGCCGCCGGTCGCCGGCCACCCGTGATAGATGAAGTTCGACGTCGGCGTGCCGGTGGTTGCCGACGAGGTCTGCTCCGTGACGGCGATCTGATCGATCGCGGCGCCGGCAGGACGGATGTCGCCCCACTCGGTCCAGAAGGACGAGTACCCGGCTTCGACCAGGATGCGGCTGGACCACGGCGCGGAGTAGGTGGCCTGCATGATCTTCGCGGGCGCGTCCCAGATGGTGCCCGACTCCGGTGAACTGGTGGGCACGCCGGGGCCAATGCCGGGACCCGAGGCGGTCCAGCCGTCGCCGGGGCCGCGGCACTGCCCCCCGTCGCCCGCGAACGAGCCGCCGGAACAGTTCTTCGTGTAGTCCATGTAGAAGCCGATCTTGTCGCGCTGCGACGCCTGCCAGGTGAGCCGCGCGGCGCCAATCTTCTTCGAGTTGGAGTTGCGCACCTTCACGCTCTCGTCCTTGGCGTAGGTCCAGAGGTTCGGGTTGCCCGCGTTCAGGTTGCCGTAGTTGTTGGGCACGTCCTGGTAGGTGCCGATCGTCCGCGCGTTGGCGTAGAACCAGATGCGGTCCCTGAGAATCGGGCCGCTGAAGGCGAAGTTGGTGTCCCAGCTCTTGATGAGCGCCGGCAGGTCGGTGAAGCCGTAGGCCCGCAACTCGTCGTCGATGTTGCTGCCCTGGCCCCACTCGCCGGCCAGGCTGGCGAAGTAGAACCCGCTGAACGTGTTGCCGCCGGTCTTCGGCACCATGTTGAACGCCGGGCCGCCGCGGTCCACTTCGGCGAGGCCGCCGGCGATCGTCACCTGCACCTCGGAGGCGTTCGACATGTCGTACTGGTAGCCCGACACGCCGCCGCCGCCGACCGAGGAGCCGACGTTCATGCCGTCGATCTGGATGTTGCCCTCGCTGCTGCGGCCGCCGCGCGAGGTGAAGAAGTTGTTCGAGGTGGCGGCGCCCGAGCTGAGGCCGGTGCCCGAGATGCCCGGCACGCCAGCGAGGTAGTTGCCGTAGCCGCGCGCGGCCGGCAGCGAGCGGATGAACTCGTTGCTCAGCACCTGCTCGCGGCTCGTGCTGGTCTGCACGTCCACGACCGGAGATTCGCCGGTCACCGTGATAGTTTCCTGGACTCCGCCGACCCGCATCTCGGCGTTGACGGTGGTGACCCCGCCGCCGCTCAGTTCGAGACCTTTGCGCGCGACGATCACGAACCCGGGCAGGGTGAAGGTGACGTCGTAGGTGCCCGGGCGCAGGTCGATGATCTGAAACTGGCCGTTGGCATCCGTGACCACCGCGCGCGTCTTTTCGATGAGCGCCGGGCTCGAGGCGTCGACCGAGACGCCGGGGAGGACGGCACCCGAGCTGTCCCTCACAGTTCCTGCGAGCGACTGGGCATCGGCGACGGCGGGGAGGACCAGAGCGACGAGAACGGCAACGACGAGACGGACCGCCGGGATTCTGCGCATACAGGCTCCTATGGTGCGCGGCATTCCAGTCGCGCGAACGCACAGACTGTAATCGAATTACGGGAAGACCGGGGCCATGCCGGCGCTTCGAACTCATCGTTGATGGAAATTTGCCCGATCGGTTCTCGGCCTCGGCACCTCACACAGCGCTGTAGGATGGTGCCGATGGCGCGGCTCCGGTATGCGTGGACGCTTCTCCTCGTGTCCGCCTGCGTGGAAGGCGGCGCCGGACTTCAGCGTGCCGAGGGGAGCCTGGAGGCCGAGCGGCTGGAGATGGTCGACGAGCAGCTCAGGCGACGCGACATCCGCGACGCCCGCGTGCTCGACGCCATGCGCAAAGTGCCACGCCACCTGTTCGTGCCTGAACCGCAGCGCCCGCAGGCCTACCGCGATACGCCCCTGCCGATCGGCTACGACCAGACGATCTCGCAACCCTACATCGTGGCCTTCATGACGCAGGCGCTGAACGTCGAGCCGAGCCACCGCGTCCTGGAGATCGGCACGGGTTCCGGCTACCAGGCCGCGGTGCTCGGCCTGCTGGTCGATCGCGTGTACACGATCGAGATCGTCGCGCCGCTCGCCGACCGGGCACGCCGCACGCTGACCGACCTGGGCTATCCCAACATCGAGGTCCGCACGGGCAACGGCTACCTGGGATGGCCGGAGCACGCGCCCTACGATCGCGTCATCGTCACGGCCGCGCCCGACGCCGTACCGCCGGCGCTGGTGCAGCAGCTGAAGATGGGTGGATTGATGGCGATCCCTGTCGGCACCGGCGAGCAGCAGTTGCTGATCCTCCGCCGCACGCCGGCCGGGATGGAGACGCTCAGCACGCTTCCGGTGCGGTTCGTGCCCATGACCGGGAAGCCCTGAATCGCCGGATCCCCGAGGCGGTCGGTGTCGTCGTTACAGCCGCCCGACGAAACGGAGAATCGAGTGAATCATCTCGTCTCCGGTGAGCAACGCGCCGTCGTTGTGATCGGCGTCCGGTAGTTCGACGAGCGTCTTCGGGCCCGGAATGGCCGCGTAGAGACGTCGTGTGTACTCGATGGGCACGATGGTGTCGCGGCCGCCGGCAATCACGAGCACCGGCGATCGAAGCTGGTGAGCGCTGTCGAGGGACGCATACCGATCGCGAAGGAGCAGACGCACGGGCAGCAGCGGGTAATGATGCCGTCCGATGTCGGCGAGCGACGTGAACGGCGATCGCAGGATCAACCCCTTCGGCGGCTGCTCGAGGGCGAGGCGGAACGCGACGGCCGAACCAAGGGACTCACCGAAGTACACGATGCGCTCCCGATCGACGTCCGGCCGGCTCCGCAGATATCGTAGGGCCGCACGGGCATCGGCCGCGAGTCCCTGCTCGCTTGGCGCTCCGGGGTTGCCCCCATAGCCGCGGTAATCCGTGAGCAGGACCTGCAGTCCATGCCGGCGGAGCGAGGCCGCCAACGGCGCACGGTAGGCTCGATTGCCGGCGTTTCCACTGAAGACCACGATGGTGACACGCGGTGGAGGTCCGGATCCGGATGCAGGGACGAACCAGGCGCCAAGCCGCAGCCCGTCAGACGTATCGAACGTGACCGGCTCGCCCTCGTCGAGACCGGCGTCGACCAGTGACGGCAGGCCGGTGGCGGGAAAATAGATCAGCCGCCGCTGCGCCAGCGCGATGAGCGCCAGGACGGCGCCGGCGACGGCAAGGAAGACGAGGGCCGCGATCACGTGCCGATTCATCTCCTTCGCTGGCGCAGGACGAGCTCCCGAGCGCGCGCGCGCGCTTGCTGTCGAGCTGCCATCTCCACCATCCGGTTTCACAGCGCGTAGAATCCGGTCACGGGCGGTACCCAGACAGAACCGGATTCCGGCCCTGCGATTAGCCAACGATGTTACCCACGATCAGAGGCATCCTTGCCGCCGCGCGGTGCGCCGTGACCTTGGTGAGACGCTCGCCCGCGTACCGGTCCAGGACAGTCCGGACGGCGTGACCTATTCGCCCATCCAGCGATAGAGAATAGGACCGTGCGAGCAGCCGGCCGTCTGGTCGTGGCGATGCTGATTGCGTCAGCCGGCTATGCCTATGCGCAGTTCGGGCGGGACTTCGGCGGCTTCGGCACGC
>Ga0207659_10001028_pt1 | contig 16602 bp, 11 predicted proteins | sample KBSM43metaG_FD_184330 | JGI IMG/M metagenome (GOLD analysis project Ga0207659, IMG submission 184330) | Miscanthus rhizosphere microbial communities from Kellogg Biological Station, Michigan, USA - KBS M4-3 metaG (SPAdes) (version 2) | ecosystem: Host-associated > Plants > Roots > Rhizosphere >...
TTGGCAAAGCTGTGGCACGCGGCGAAGGAAAATCCTGACATGATGCATCGACCGTGGGATTGCGCGCAGCCGGATGAATGGTTGCCGCAAAGCCTGCGGCTATGCTGGGGCGGCGGCGGGGAGAGCAGCGGCGACGGCGGCGGCGGCTGGGGCGGTGACGGCGGATTTGGCGCCACCACCGGCGGCGGCGATTGGGGCAGTTCGGGCTCCTACGATGCGTCCGGCTTTGATGCTGGTGGCATCGGGGCCTGGGGCGGCACCGCCTACGATGCGTCCTATATGGGCACCGGCATGGGCGGCGGTGGCGATTGGAGCAGCTTCGGCGATACCAATTACTCCGGCTTCAATGCCCCCAATCCGACCTTTGCCGACGTTGCCGGGCCTAATCCCGGGGTGACGACCGGCGGCGGCGATTGGGGCTCGGCCGGCACGTTCAGCGCGGCGGGCACCGGCGGCGGGCCTGGTGGCGCGATGTTCGGCGCGGACACGGGCGCGGGCAGTGGTTTCTACGGCGGTGGTGGCGGGGGTGGTGCGTTCGGCGACTATGGCGGCGGCGGCGGTTACACCGGTGGTGGTGGAGGTGGCGGCGGTTACACCGGCGGCGGCGGTGCGACTTACGGCGGCGGCGGTCACTCCATGGGTGCCGGCTTGGCCTCTGGGGCGGCCGGCTCCTTCGGTAGTTTCGGCAGCGGCACCCTCGGCGGCAGCAACGCGGTGAGCTCGGTCACCGGGTCTGGCATGACCGATACGGCCGGCGCTGGCTCGCTGGCCGGTCCTTCGGCCGGAAAGGGCGGGTCAGAGGCGCCAACGACCGAGGCCCCCTCAAGTCAGGACACATCGGAAAACGACACTTCGGTAGCGCCTTCCGAGGCAGATTTTGGTACGCCGGCCGCGACCGAGGCCGCGCCGGAAGCGGAGGCGGGCCCTAGTCTAAGCGATGGCGCCCCGGCAGGAATGATCGGCGGACCTAATGACGCTGCGCCGGCGGCGCAACAGACCGCCGCCCCGACTGAAACAGAGGCGGCGCCTTCGGCCTTCGGGCCGCAAAGCCTCAACGCTGATTATCAGGGTTCGCCCTACGCCGACATGGGGCAACCGGACAGCTTCGACAGCCGTTTTGGCTTTGAAACTGCCGCGCCCCAAGACAGTTTTGACAGTCGCTTCGGCTTCGACACTTCCGCGCCGGCGCCTGCCGTCGATGCGTATATCTCCGGTGGCAGAGAAACAGACTTCGATTATGGACCGGGGCAGCAGACTGCCGGGCCGAATTTCGATCAGGCGTTCCAGACCTTCAACGCCCCGGGCTGGAACCCGTCAGAACAGACGGACGGCCGAGCCGGCCTCGCCGAGCCGACCGATTGGGCCGGAAACCCGTACCAGCCGAGCACGGACGTTTCAGTCGGCCGTGATTTCAATCAGGTGTTCGCCGATGTGAACAGTCAACTTACTAACTATGAAGGTGCTCCTTATGCCGACATGGGCCCGCCGACTGCTGGGCCAAATTTCGATCAATCGTTCCAAGCCTTCGACACGCCGACCGGCATGGATTTGGCGGGCGATTTCGCTACTGGCAGGACAACCGACCTCGCCCAGCAATTGGGCCTCCAGGATCTTACCGTTGGCCCGGGCTCGCCGACTGGCCCCGCCTTTGGGATTAGCGGCCTGAACCTTAACCCCCTAACTCATGACGACCAGACCGTAAACGTAGAGGTAGTGCCAGCGGACCAGATGCCGGCGCCGCCGCCTCCACCCCCGCAGGAGGCCCAACCGACAGAGGCGCAGCCACAGGAAGCGCAACCGGCACCACCGCAAGAAGCACAACCGCAGACGCCACAGGAGGCAGAGCAAGCACAGCCGCAAGAGGCGCAGCCAGCACCGCCCAGCTTGATCGAACAGGCGCAGACGCTGCCGTCGGAAGTGCAACCCACCGCGCCACCTAGCCTGATTGAACAGGCGCAGCCGACGCCGGGTACGCCGCTGGCCTTTCCGGGAACGCCGCAGACGGGCCTACCGCCCGTCGCTGTGCCGCAGCAGCAGCCGGGACAACAGGGCGCCGAGCCGGCCGAGCCGGCCGAGCACGACGACGCGCCGGAACCCCAGGACACCAGCCAGCCGCCGCAAGACCCCAACGCGCCCCGCCCGCCGGAAAACATCCCCGGTCAATTGATCGGTTCAAGAGGCACCTACCAGAACGAGCGGGCTGACAATCCGCGGACCAACCGGAATTATCTCGACAGTGGCCGCCTCGATAATCCGCAAGGGGAACCCGGCGTTACTTTCCGCACTGCTCGGCAAGCCGGTGTTGAGCCGCTTTTCCGCATCGAGGATATCAACGTCCGCGATGTGGATGCCAAGCTGGTTGAGAACATCAACCGCGCATTGCGGGATATGGAACAGAGGACGGGTATCCCTGCTAATAGTCTGGTAGCCACCAGCGGACAGCGTTTTGCAACTCGCGGTGGCGCTATAATACACGGGATGGACCCGCGAACGGGGCAGGAAAGCGTCCGCAGCCGCGGCAATCCTTCGTCGGGGGGAGGCGGTTTTCCCGCTGCTCCACCCGGCCGTTCCAATCACGGTGCTGGCCGCGCCCTCGATTTCGCTGCTTCCCCCGCTCGGACTTGGCTGCGCCAGCACGCCAGGGAGTATGGCCTCGAAACCTTGGGCGGCAATTTCGATATGCCGCACATCCAACTGCAGCGCGGACAAGGTGGGGTGCAACCGAGCGCGCAGGAGCAGGCGCAGCAGCGGGCTATCAACGAGCAAAACCGGCAAGCCGCGATCGATCGTGGCCTGCTTGGCCCCGGCCGGGGAAATCAGCAGGCGGCTACTCCGCTGCCGCGGGCCCGGCCCAGCGATGCGCCGCAGCCGGAGGTAGCTCAACCGCGACCGCCGGCCGATGTACCTGCGGCGCTGCCGCCGGTGGCCCCGCCTGATCCGGTCGCACCTCGGCCGCCAGCCGATATTCCGGCGCCGACATTAACGCCGCCCGCACCTCCGGCCCGCACAGAGCGTGCGGCGATGCAGTTTGCCAAGTTCCTAGCGGACAACTTGGCGAAAAGCGGAAAGCTACCCAGTAACAGGGAGGAGGGGCAAAAGGCGCTGACTGATCTTGCGCGAGAACTGGCCAAGGCAGGTTATCCCGCCAGCGTTGCACAGAGGACGATCCTTGAAACTGCGACGCAAGGATCGATCAAGGCAGGATACGGGCCCAATAGTTCATTCAACGTGCTCGGCCATGTCACCCAGGCCATCAACGAAATGGCCGCCACGGCGATGCAGGGCTACCAGCCGGCCAAGCCCGGCGAGGTGCAAGGGCCGCCGTCGCCCAGCGCCGCGCCCGGCAAGCAGGGCGCATTGCCATTCGGACAGCAATTCGCGGGCCTGTCGCAATCGCTCGGTGGCCGCGAAGGTTTCGGCGAAGATTACGGCCGCGAAGGTGATGTCGGCGCCGCCTCGCCCTATTTTGGTGCGACCACTCCGACCGTTCCACAATTGTCGCCGCTCACTGCGCCACCCGCACCACCTCCGACATGGGGCCAGCCGCCCGCGCCACCGCCGCCACCGCAGTACAGGCCAGGCGATCCGGGGATGTTCAACCCGTTCCGCGGCAATGAGGCGGCGCTGCCGTTTGACACCCGATTTCTGGCCAAGGGCGGCCACGTCGCCAAGGACGAGAAGGTGGTGGTGGGCGAGGAAGGGCCGGAATTCTTCATACCGGACGAGCCCGGCACGGTGGTCCCGCACATGCCGCAGACGGGTGGGGGAGGCGACTTCGGTCGCTGGCCCAAACTACCAACCCCGGATTATCCGGGCCGGTATGCCGGTGTTGGCCGTGAAATGAAACGGCAGATGCGCGAAGCTCAAAACCCCGCGCAGAGCTTGATAGACCTAATCGACAGCGGGCGATTGCCGCTCAATGCGGCCAATTGGCACGCAATGCTGAACGATCCAAGCCTGATCGCCCTCGGGCGATCGCGCATCGAGGATAGGGTTAACGGCGGCCCGGAACCCGCGGCCATGGCTGAGGTGCCTCCCGATCCAACAAGCCCGATGGCGCAGGCGCTAGGCTACGGCTCGATCAAGCGTCGACCCATGCAGATCGGCCGCCAGAGCTACCAACCATAGGAGATCGCCATGCCTTTACGCGGCGGACCGCCACCGGAAATAGGGTTGGGGGGAATAGGGGGGGCACAATCTCCCCAGGTGCCGGGCCTGCTGCAGATGGCGCAAGACGCCATGGGTGATGGCGGTGGCGGTTTCAGGGGTGGCGGTCAGGGGCAGGGCCTGCCAATGGCGGCGTGGGAAAATCCCGCCAACTGGGGACCGGCACCGACACCCACCGCCCCGATGCCCGCCGTGCAGCAGGGGTGGTTCCCCGATGTCTTCAGCCATGGCCGTGATCCCAACGGCAAATTCTGGAGCATGGGGGACTACATGCGGCAGTATCAGCAGAAATACGGGGGGCAACTGCCGGAAGTGATGGACGAGCGGCCCAATACTCTCAATTCGAATTTGCTCGGAGGCGAACCCGGCGCCTTCATGTATCTCGGGCATCACATCAGCCCCGGCAAAATGCTGCAGGATTTCGAGCAGGGCAAAAACCCGCCCGCCGGCGCCGAGGGCGGCGGCAACCGGCCACCCATTCGGCACAATACCCGATTTGGAGGCGAATTCCCGGCGGCGTTCCCTTACGGTGGGGTGACCATGCTTGGATTGCCCGGGCAACTGGAAAACTGGGCGACCGGATATTAGGAGCAGCCATGTCGGGCCCAAACCTAGGCGGAAAACTATTGCTACGTCGGCGGCAGATGAAGTTTCACCCCGACGAGGTGCGCTCCAAAATCCAGGCGATCCGGCTGGTGGATGTTCTGCACCAATTCATCTTTAGTGAGGTAGATAAGGACGGCCGCAAACTTGCCAATCTGAGCATGGCGCAAGTGCGTGCGATCGACGTGCTGCTCAAGAAGGTGGTGCCCGACCTGACCCGCACGCTGATCAGCGCGGATGTGAACGTCAGGTACGTTGCGGAGCTTCCGCCGGTGCTGACCCGCGAGGAATGGTTGCGGAAATATGCTAACCCAGAGCCACCGCGTATGATCGAAGGTACGGTCACAAACGGTGGAGGCGATGATGGCAAGGGCACTCTACAGTGAGCGGTTTGAGGATTGCATATCGCCTGAACCTAACTCCGGGTGTTGGTTGTGGGATGGTGGGCGTAGCAAGGGGCAACGAGGATATTATCGTATAGATTTCAACGGAAGGACCATGCTGGTTCATCGCTTTGCGTATGAACGCTATCGCGGCCCCGTTCCATCCGGGCTTATTGTTTGTCACCACTGTGATGTTCGCTGTTGTGTGAACCCGGATCACTTGTTTCTGGGTGAGCCAGTAGACAACACGGCAGACATGATCCGAAAAGGGAGAATGCCGAGAGGTGAAAGACGCGGACATGCCAAGCTGACCGATGAGCAGGCAGCAGCAATCAAGGCATCCCCGCTATCGTCGCGATTAATTGCGGCTCAATACGGTGTTGGTTCAAGTACGATCCGCAAGCTTCGCCGTGGCAAAACATGGACACACATACACCAACAGAACAGGTAATTTGGAGCCCAGGAGCGAATTTTGCGCAGTGGGCACTGCTGCAATCTGATGTGTTTGAGATTTTCTTCGGTGGTGCGCGCGGGGGCGGCAAAACCGACGGAATGTTAGGCGAGTGGATGGCACACGCCAATCGCTACGGCATCAATGCTTCCGGTCTGATGCTACGACGAACGCGCACTGAGTTGATGGATACGATCGAACGCTCGCGCGCAATCTACGGGCCGCTCAAGTGGACCTACAACGAGCAGGAGAAAACATGGCGCGATCCCAGGGGAGCCCGCCTCAAGTTCGCTTACTTGGAGCGCGACGCCGACGCCGAGCTTTATCAGGGCCACAGTTACTCCAGGCTCTACATCGAGGAGGCGGGCAACTTCCCCTCGTCGGTGCCGATTTTCAAGCTGTTGGCGACGCTGCGCTCGGGCGCCAACGTGCCAGTGGGTATCAGGCTCACGGGGAACCCTGGTGGACCTGGCCATATGTGGATAAAACATCGCTACATTGACGCTGCCCCACTGGGAAACAAGATTATCGTTGATCCCAAGACGGGATTGGAGCGCATCTTCATCCCGTCAAAAGTCGGCAACAATCAATTCATCGATGGTGAAGCTTACAAGAACAGGCTGCGCGCGTCAGGCAGTCCCGAGTTAGTGCGCGCATGGTTGGATGGGGATTTTTCCGTAACACTCGGCGCGTTCTTTGCTGAATGGAATACTGATCGACACGTCATAACACCATTCGAAATCCCGAAGGAGTGGATGCGCTTTCGTTCAATGGATTGGGGTTCGGCTTCACCATTCTGCGTGCAGTGGTGGGCGGTAGTGTCGGATGAATGGCAGGTACACGGTCGGGTGCTGCCACGCGGATGCCTGCTGATGTATCGCGAATGGTACGGGCATCGACCAGAAGAACCTGACATCGGCTTGAAGCTGCACGCCGGCGAGGTCGGTAAAGGAATTTTGTCGAGAGAAAAGAACGAGGAAATATCTTACGGCGTTCTGGATCCATCTGCCTTTGCACAAGATGGTGGCCCTTCAATCGCTGAACGTATGGGCACCGACACGGGTGGCAAGGTCTGGTTCCGCAAGGCCGACAACAAGCGGGTGCGGGTGTACGGCCACCTCGGCGGCTGGGACCAGATGCGGGCGCGGCTAAAGGGAACCGACGACGGTCTGCCGATGCTGGTCGTATTCTCAACTTGTGTGGATTTCATCCGCACATTTCCGTTCTTGCAGCATGATCCAGATCGATATGAGGACGTGCAGACCGACAGCGTCGATCACGCGGCCGATGCCGCGCGCTACGCCTGCATGTCGCGACCGTGGATTGCGGTGAAAGAGCCGCAAAAGCCGGCCGACGTGTCCGGCTACGAGGTCTATCGCAAGAGCACTGCGGCCGAGGATTGGCGGCAGTTCTGAATAAACCCCCCACTTTTTTAGCTTGCAATCTTTGAAATCATAGGAGCGGCCGATGTCTGTCGTGGAAAAGTTCGCCGCGTTCGTCGGCTCGTTGTCGCCGGAGGAAACCGGTGCGGTGATGCCGATGATGATCTCGTTCATGCAGAGCAACCTTGGGGCCGGGATGACCGGACCAAACAACGCCGGTCCCGATGCCGTGCTACCGCCCCCACCTCCGGGTGCGGATGCTGGCCCAGGCGCCCCGCCTCCCCCCGGCATGTCACCTGGGCCAGAACCCTCGCCGCCGCCGCAGATGCCCGGCCTGCAGCCCGGCGGGCTGATGGGCCGGCCGCCGATGCCGCCGACGCAAATCGGCTCGAAAAGCTACTGAACATGGCAACACGGCTCAGAGGAAAGATTGCTTACGATCCTTTGACGGGGACACTCACCCGTCAGGACAAAAACGGAATAGCGCGCGCTGTCACCGAGAAAAATAAGCTCGGATACGTTCAACTGAGCGTGGATGGCAAATACTACTACGGCCACCGGCTGGCATGGTGGTTTGTCCATGGCGAGTGGCCGAAGGGTGATCTTGATCACATCAACGGCGATCCATCAGACAATCGGATCGCTAATCTTCGATTAGCTGCCAAGTGGCAGAATTCCGCTAATGCCAAACGTCGTGGCCCCGGCCTAAAGGGTACGTGGTGGATGAAGGATCGGCGTAAATGGCACGCCGCAATCCGCCATGATGGTCGTCAGATACACCTCGGGAGTTTTGACGATGAACAGAGCGCGCACGCCGCCTATTGCGATGCGGCCCGTCGGTTCAAAGGCGAATTTGCGCGGTTTGATTAGTCGGGGTTTCTAATGGCCGTAACAAATATCGTTAATTTCACCGGCTACAGCCAGACCGGCGGTGGCGGCACGCGCGGCCGCGGGCCGGCCGACCTCGACCCGCAGGACGGGAAGGACGGCTTTTGGGAATTGGAAAAATGCGTCAAGGCCTACACCACCTACCTCGACAGCAAGCGGCTGGAGATTGAGGAGCAGCAGATATCGCGGCGCTATCGCCACGGCGCGCAGTGGACGAATGAGCAGATAAAGACGTTTAACGACAGGAAACAACCAGTTGTTACATATAATAAAATCGGCCAGAAAATTGACGGCATTGTCGGCACGGTTGAGCGGCTCAAGCAGGACCCCAAGGCGTTTCCGCGCACGCCGCAGCACCAGGCCGGCGCCGACCTGGCGACCGCGGTGCTCAGATATCTAATGGACAACAACCGCTGGGATGCGGTCACGCCGGTGGTGACCGAGAGTGCCGCGGTGGACGGCCTCGCCGGCATCGAGCTTGATCTCAAGACGGTGCCGCCCAAGTCCCGCATGATGGGCCACAACGGCGGGCCACCGCTCGAACCACCGCAATCCGACTACGATGTGATGTTCTCACCCGTCGACAACGACGGGTTTTTTTATGACCCGCGCTCGTTCAAGCACGATTTCGAGGATGCGCGCTATCTCGGTATGGGCAAGTTCGTGGACGAGGAGCAACTGATTGAGTTGCTGCCCGGCATGGAAGAGGACATCAAAGCGGCGTGCGACGCCAACACCGAATTAATGAGCAATAGTGACCGGGATAACAGGTGGTTTGCGACCAATGGCGACTTTAAGCAAATTCGGCTGGTTGATCTTTGGTACAAATCAAAGGGTGGATGGAAGTGGGCGCTGTTCACGGGCTCTAAAATCCTTATGCAAGGCGAGTCGCCGTTCGTGGACGAGCACGACCGGCCGATTGCGAAATACATCATGTTTTCGGCCGCGGTGGATCATGACGGTGATCGCTATGGCTTCCCGCGCAATCTTATGTCGCCGCAGGACGAGGTTAATCAGCGCCGATCGAAGGCGCTACATGAGCTAAACAACCGCCGCATCATCGCCACCAAGTCGGCGATCGCCGACAACAACGTCGAGGCATTGCGCCGCGAGGCCGCGCGCAGCGACGGCATCGTGTTGGTCAACACATCACTCGACGACATCCGGTTTGACGACCAGGCTAAGCAAGCCGCGGTGATGGGGCAACTGCAGTTCATGCAGGATGCCAAGCAGGAGATCGAAACCTTCGGTCCGAATTCCGCGATGATCGGCGGCGACCAGAGAGCGGGCGCCTCGTCTGGCCGCGCCATTGCGTTGCTGCAGCAGGCCGGCCTGGCCGGGCTCGGCCCCTACATGTTTAATTTGCGCGGCTGGAAGGTGCGGGTGTATCGCGCGCTGTTCAATGCGGCGCAGAAATACTGGACCAACCAACGCTATATCAGAGTGACCGACGCCGAGGGTGAGCCGCAGTTCGTGGTGATCAACGAAATGGTCAACGGCCCGGACGGCATGCCAACCGGCATGATGCGCAATGCAATCGGCGAGTTGGATGTTGACATCATTCTCGACGAGGGCCCCGACACCATCACGCTGATGCAAGACACCTACGAAGCGATTTCCCAGGCGCTTCCGGCGGTGGCGCCGATGCTCACCCCCGGCCAGGCCACCGCGGTGATGCGGGTGCTGATCGAGACTTCGCCGCTGCCGGCCGACGTGAAGAAGACATTCCGCGAGGCCGGCGAGCAGGAGGGGCAACAGCCCGATCCGAAGATGCAGGAGGCGCAGGCCAAGCTCGCCCTGCAGCAAGCTGAAGCGCAGGCCAAGATTGCGGTAGAGCGCGAGAAGATGCAGGCCGAAAACGCGCACAAGGAAAAGGCCGCAATGATCGAACTCGAAATCGAGAAGAACCGCTCGGCCAACGATATCCAGATAGAGCGCGAGAAGGCGTACGCGCAGATGGAGATCGAGCGATTCAAGGCCGAGCAACAGACGCAATTGGCAATCGCCAAGGCAGATGTAGAGTTGCGGCAGAAAGCGGCGGTCGCACAGCAGCAGCAGCAGCCAGCCTTTGATTTCGGGCCGCCCGACGACGAGGTGACCCAGCAGGCGCTGCACTATCGCCAAGGGCTGGAGTTTGAGCGCAAGCGTGAGAGCGAGCGCAGCAAGGCCGAGGAACGCCGCATCAACCAAACCGATGCCGCGTTGTCTGCGCTGGCCGCAGCGATCGCGCAATCACACCAGGGCGTGCTGGCGGCGGTCAGCAAGCCGCGCAAGGCAACCATTCACCGTGATCCGAAAACCGGCAAGGTGATCGGCGCGTCGTCGGTAACGGAGGATTAAATGGCTGACAATATCAACGTCGATCCCGGTACTGGTGTAGGTGCGGTTCCCGTCGCAACCGATGATGTCGGCGGCGTGCAGTATCAGATCATCAAGATTGTCACCGGGGGCGACGGTGTTGCCACCCCGCTTTCCAATGCCGCCCCGCTGCCGATCTCCGACGCCGGTGGATCGCTGACTGTCGATGGCACCGTGGCGGTCAGTGGCACCGTACCGGTTAGCGGCACTGTGGCCGTCACCGGCATATCGAGCACCGCACCGGATCGCGGTGCCGGCGCTACCACCTCGCAGACGCTGCGGGTGTCGATCGCCAGCGAGCAAGTCGAGGTTGGCGAATACGAGGCCGTACCATCGACCGTCAGCACCACGACCACGCTCGGCGCATCCGGGGCGCTGGGCGATTATCTCTCATCCCTGCTGATCGTTCCGTTGACCGTCAATCCCGGCTCGGTCAGCATCAAGGACGGCTCCGATACCGCTATTCTGGTGTTTCAGGGCGGCACCGCCAGTGTATCGAACCTGGTGCCATTTTCGGTCAATGTCGGCCTCACGTCACGTACGGGCGCTTGGCAAGTTGTCACCGGCTCTGGCGGCAACGTGCAGGCCCTCGCTTCGGGAAATTTCACCTAATGCCGATAATTTCCAAGCGCAAGCTCATCACCAATGTTGCCGCCTATGCCCCTGCTGCGGGCGGTGGCGGTGGCGGCTTCACGGCTAACGGCGTCCAGTTTGGCGGCTCGACCGACTATATCGTTGATCCCCCGCCTGCATCGTTTACCGGTCTTACGAACAGTAAGACCGGCACAATCTCGATGTGGATCAACGTCGCTGCCAATGGTGAAATCGTTTCAACGCAAACCACAGGCTTTGTCCCTGCTGGCATCCAAGTTCGCAGCCTCAACACTTTTATACAGTGTAAACTGTTTAACAGTGCCGGGACTGAGATTGCGAATATTGCCCCCAATTCCGGCTTTGGCAGCGGCGCCGGCATTCCACCTGACACGACATCATATGACTGGCGTACGCTCGGCTGGCGCTGGCTGGCGTTCTCATGGAACTTGGCAGGCACCGCCCGCATGCAAGCGGCATCAAATGTCTATACGACAGCCGGTAGTCTTGATTTATTCGACGGCAGCAGCATCACCGACGACACCGTGAGCTATCCCGTGGGCTATTCATTCGTCGGTTCTCATGGTTTTGGTTCTGCCGGCTACAGCGGCGGCCTGGCCGAACTGATCTTTTTTGGTGGCACTTCGCTCGATCTTTCTAATTCTACAGTCAGAAGCAAATTTATCAGCGCGTCAGGTCATCCAGTTGACCTCGGTAGTACCGGCTCCATCCCGACCGGTTCCAACCCCACCTATTACTTCAAAGGCCCCGCCGCCAGCTTTGCCACTAACGCCGCCGGCACCGGCAACTTGGCGCTATGGGATGGCAGCGCCGTGACCAACTCATCGACAAACCCATGACCGTCGTTCTTGGAACATACGGAAACAATGGTGCTGGTGGGTGGACGACCTTCACTCAATCGGCCGGCGGGCGACTGATCTACGTATCGGCCAGTGGCAGTGATGAGGCCGACGGCCTAACGACCAGCACACCCGTTCAAACGCTCGCCCACGCATGGACGCTGGTTACATCAGGCCAAGACGATTGGGTGCTGTTGAAGAGGGGCGATACGTGGACGGGCGAATGGTTCTTCCTGAACAAGAGCGGGGCTAGCGCCAACGCCCCGATCCTGATCAGTGCATATGGGACCGGTGCTCGGCCCAAGTTGGTGAACGCAGTCCAGATCCTGTTTAATTCAGGAACCACAGTCGCTGACTTCATTGCGGTCACTAGCATCGACTGTACGGCTAAATCTATAGTCGATCCCAGCGTCGGGGGAACGCCCGCAAGTGTGTCGTCGGCTATTTTCATCGGGTATCGTTACACCTGGCTGCTGTTCGAAGACCTCAACATTGAGTGGCTGGGCGGCACCTACCCCGGAGCAACCAATTCCGCCTCTGTCGCACAGTCCGGCAGTTTGATCTTTCGTCGTTGCACAGTCCACGACAACCCCGGCATTCTCACCGAAGGCTGTATGGGACTGATTGTTGGCAATGTTCACGATCTGCTGATTGAAGAAAACGTCTTCAATAAGAACGGCTACCATTCTAGTTGGAGCAGCATTCGCAATTCGAACTATCACAACTTCTACATCGAGGACGACTGCACCATCGCTACCGTTAGAGGCAACATCATCGCTAATGCGGTCTATGACAATCTGAAGTGCCGATGTGGCGGGAATATCACCAACAACCTGATCCTGCGTTCCGCAGAAGCGGTTCGGTTGTACGAGATCAACGCCGGCAATCCCTACGGCTGGTATTCTGGGTCGGTAGACGTTTCGTACAACGTAATTCTGGACAGTCGTGCATCAGGGCCGAGTTTTCCGACCAATGGCGGCGGTGCCTTCGATCTTGGTGAAGTACACAGTGCGCCCTATCCCAACCCGATAAGCTGTTTCAACAACATCGTTGCCAACTCAGACGCCGCCGTCAGCAATTACGCCTACCTGCTGGCAGATGGCTTCCGAAGCGGCAGCGTGACTGGCAACGTGGCCTATAACTGGGGACAGGGGCTGCTCGACAACGGGTCAGGCAACAACACGACATCGCCGGCCAATAAAATCAAACTGGTCGAGGATGGAAGTAATCCGTACTCTTGGCCCAATCGGTTCGTTACTCCCGGCACCTACTACGCAACGATTGGCGGCACCAACAACACCGATGCGTTTCTGGACCGCGCCAGCTTGCAGAACAAGGGAGATTGGAACGCGGCTTATACCGCACAGGTCGTCAATAATTATTTCCGTACAAATTTCGGCATGGCAACACTCAGTGCACACAACGGCGGTCGTACCCAAATTGGCACGGCCGGCGTGGGGCTGGATGCCACCTTTCCGTTCCTGAACGCCCTAAAATACGCGCAGCAATGGGCATTTGCAGACCATTCGGCATGGGATCCATCCCTGCAAGACGCCAATGGATATATGACCAGCTTGGGCGGCCATTCGGGAGGGGTTGAAATCGGTCTGAGCTTGCCGACACAGGCGGAGCGCCCGGGCAACTGGGTGCTGAAATGGGATGGCGGACAAGCGGGGGTGACCACGTTCTCAGTTGGTATAGGTTGTTCGCTGGTTTCGGGCTCCCTCACGGGAGCATCCGGCAGGGCAGTGATCCTAAACAGCGCCGCCTTCATTGTCCTTGGCCTTTCGGTACTGGGCTCGCCCTATCCTACGAATATACGTTTTGTGCATGTGGACGATGAAGCTTCTCTGGCGGCCGGCGGCATCTTCACCGAGGAATTTCTTGCCTTGATGCGCAACGTCGGTGTTATCCGCTTTATGGACTGGCAGTCCAGTAATACGAGCAGTGTTTCGCACTGGGCTGATCGCAAGCCGGTTACGTACTACAACTACGCAACGAATTATTTTCCTCCGAGCCTTGTCACCACTAACCAAGCGACCAACGGCGGCAGCGGCAACACCTTTACGCTGTCTCGCCCCGGCTTTGTCCTGACTGACAAGGCACAGGTGATTTGCAGGTTCCAACAGGATCAGACTGCTACGGGCACTCTGAATGTTAACGGCACAGGTGCAATCTCTATCGGAGATCCAAACGGAATACCTCGCCCTACGGTTAATGCAAATGACCCGATTGTTGCCGGTCAGTACAATATGTGTACCTATGACCAGAGCCTTAATCGCTGGATGATCGCCAATACGTACAATGCGGAAAACGGCATCAATGGCGGGGTGCCACCGGAAATCTGTCTTGAGCTTTGTATTCAGACGGGGGCCCACCCATGGTTCAACATTCCGTATATGACTTGCGACTGGGGGACTGGGCAACTCCCGAGCTTGGGCGACTATACGACACAGCTTGCGACCTACTGCAATGCCAATCAGCCGTCGTGGATGGTGCCACGCTTTGAAACGGTCAACGAATGCTGGAACTCAGGGCCTGGTTTCTTCGGAACACAATATGCCTGGAACAAACAGGAGGTTCGCAGTGGCAGTCGGGATGACAACCAATGGATTGGCACGACCGGCTCTTTGATCGGGCAGGCGGTTAGCGCGGCGTATAGCGCCGACCGCTCTCGCTATCAGATGGTGATGGGCTATCACTTCGATAGTCGGCCGACCGAGCGGCTGACCTCATCTTACTATGTCAGTCAAGGAGGCAGCGCCGCCTCCAACTGGACAACGCATATCTGCTACGCCAGCTATTTCAGTTCGTGGTACTGGCTCACGACCGCGTTTCCGACCCTGTGCCATCGCTGGAATTTGGCGGCTCCTGGGGCTGCCAAGGACGCGATTGTAGACGAATATATCAGCGGCATTGGGATATGGGATGGGGTGTTCGAGCAGGGCGGCTACTGCTTGCCGCAGTTCTATACGCAGGTCGATGCGTTCGTGACCTTGGCGGCGACCTACAACGTCGGCGTCACCTTCTACGAGGGCGGCTATTCGCCAGATGATTACAATGAAGCCTATCTCGGCATCACCAGCATCGCCAAGGGCACAACCACAGTCCTGACGGTGACGCAGGGGAATGTCTATACCAAGCCGACAATAAACGCGGCCATAGCTGGGATGACCGTAACGATCAGCGGTGTAACCGGCCTGACAGCATTAAACGGTAACAGCTACACAGTGTCGTCAGCGACACCGACCACAATCACGCTCAACGTGAACTCGTCCGCGATGCCTGGGACCGCTTCCGGCGGCGTCATGACTTATGACATATCGCCCTTGCTAACCTCGTTCCAGCGGGTGTCGAAGTGGCGGCCGGGGATTGCCGATTTTGAGATTGAAAACTTCACGTATCTGCTCAACAGCGGAGCCGAGTTCCCGAGCGAATACCAGATAGCGGGCCAGTCGGCGTTTACGATCTGGGATCCGAACACATACTCCCCCTCTGGGGCATCGGTGCCGCCGCGCTGGCAGGCGATGATAGACTTCAACGACGCCGCCGAGCCTGAGCCTGAGCCCGAGCCCGAGACCGATGTGAGCACGCGAAGGCCGCGCATCCGGCTGCGCTAGAGGGCAACTCATGCTGCTGGCCCTCAACTCATTCAAGGCTAGCAGCGGACCACCACCAGCCACCGGCGGCGGGACACCGCTAGGGCTGCTGCTGGCACTGACCCGACCGGGCGTGACAACAACGCCGCCATCGGCCACTGCTCGCACGCCAATCGGCCTGCTGCTGGCGCTGACCCGCCCGGCTGTTCCGATCGAGCCGCCGACCGAGTTGCTCGGCCGCACGCCGATCGGCCTGCTACTGGCACTGACGCGGCCGTTTGTTCTGGAAGAACCACCGATCGAGCCGCCGATCGAGCCGCCGGTCGAGGTACCGGCAACGAGCTACACCGGCGCCCGTGCCGGCCGCGGCCGGATGATCCGCCGCCGCAAGCCCGGCGAACTGGACCTTGAGGCGCCGCCGTTATCACCGTACCCGCCGGATCTGGCACCGCCAGCGCCGGGGCCAAAGCCACCGGATTTGCTGCCACCGCAACCCGGCCTGATGGCCGACATGGTCATGCCGGTGCGCAAGCCGCTCCCGCCTCACGTCGACGAGGACGAGGACGAGATCGCGCTTCTATTGGAATTGCTTTCGTAGCTGACCACGACACGGTCAGGCGCACGGGCCGCGCACCAATGGCCCGTTCCGCATCGTCCAGGCGACATTGGGCGTCATCGTAGCGCGGCCACGACACGGCCGAAGGAGAACCTATGAGCACAGAACCAGCAGGCGGCACGATCAGCGGTAACAGCACGGATACTAACACGATCACTGATCGGCAGCTATTCGACCACGCCACAGCCCCCGATCCGACGCCGGCATCAGCACCATCTTCACCGCCGCCGTCATCGGAGCCGTCGTCGCCACCGTCGCAAGGCGCGCAAGCGTCCGAGCAGCCGGCATCGACGCGGCCCGATCTGCAGCAGCAGCCACCCGCGCAAGCGGACCAGCAACCGCGCGACCCGCAAGGGAAGTTCGCGCCCAAGCCGCAGGGACAACAGGGACAGCCGCACAATGTGCCGCTGGCGGAATTGCTAAAGGAACGCGACGCAAGACAGCGTCTGGAAGCGCACGCGCAAGAGTTAACGCGGGCGGTGATGGACCTGCAACGGCGCCTCGATCCCCAGCAAGCACCGCAGCAGCCGCAAGGACCGGAAACCATCTTTGACGATCCAAGAACGTATCTGGATCAGAATGTCATGGCCCCTATGCGTGCAGAAATGCAGGCATATGGCATGAAGGTCAAAGATGACATGAGCCGCACGCAAGCCAACATGCAATTCGGCGAGCAGGAAGTGAACGCCGCATTGCAGCAGATG
>Ga0207659_10001029_pt1 | contig 16556 bp, 11 predicted proteins | sample KBSM43metaG_FD_184330 | JGI IMG/M metagenome (GOLD analysis project Ga0207659, IMG submission 184330) | Miscanthus rhizosphere microbial communities from Kellogg Biological Station, Michigan, USA - KBS M4-3 metaG (SPAdes) (version 2) | ecosystem: Host-associated > Plants > Roots > Rhizosphere >...
AACGCGGCCATCGCCGATTCTGGCTGCAACCCTTCGGGCTGGCACGAGTTTTGGCCTGTAGCTCCCGGCTCTCGGCGAAAGGATTTTGTCATTGGGGCGGAGACGTGAGCCAAATGGCGCATCGGGATTCCGGCAGCTACGGCGCCGTTCCCGCAAACGGGCCTGCGGCTAACGAGTCTCGGCGCCATGTTGTCGAAAAGCCCCTTGCTTAGAATGACTAAGCCGCGGGACTTTCTTCTAGCCCTGAGCCAAAATCGTGACAGCGCATCACGCGTTTCATGATGTTAGGGACTCTTAACTCACCTGCCGTCACGCCTCGACGCGCCTTCATCGATCGCTTCACAACCTCGTCGCGCTCGATCCCCTCACCCCCAACCCCTCTCCCTCTGCGAGGGCGAGGGGAGCTTCGAGCAAAACCGCTCTGTCGCGCGGTTTCGTAATTTCAACAAGCCTTGGAATCATCATGCTGTGGATCGCCTTAGACTTCCCCTGCCTTCCGCTCGACACGTTCGCGCTATCATCGGCGCACACTGAACCGTGGGCCATCGCCGACGGCACCGAGGTGCTGGTCTGCAATGCACCGGCCCAGGCGCTGGGCGTGCGCAGTGGCATGCGCCTGTCGGCGGCCAGCGCGCTTGCGCCGCAGCTCAACTATCGCTTGCGCGATAAAGCCGCGGAAGCGGCCACGCTCGTGACGCTCGCTGCGTGGGCAAACCAGTTCACGCCCAACGTTTCGCTGGAGCCGCCGCGCGCGCTGCTGCTCGATATCGAAGGCAGCCTGCGCTGCTTCGGCGGCATTCGTCCCATCCTGCAGACGCTAAAGCGGGAGCTCGACGACATGGGCTATGCCGCGACGATGGCATGCGCGCCGACCGCGACCGCGGCCTTATTGCTCGCACGCGCCGGCATGCAGAAAGTCGTCAACTGCAAGCGCGCGCTCGAAGCGGTCGTCGCGAGCCTGCCGCTTGCCGCCCTCGACTGCGATGCGCAAACGGCGCAGATGCTGCAGGCGGTCGGCGTCAGGCACGTGGCCGAACTCATGGGGTTGCCGCGCGACGGGCTCGCGCGGCGCGGCGGCCGGCCATTGCTCGATACCGTCGACCGCGCGTTGGGACGGCTGCCGGCGCCGCGCCAGTTCTTTGTCCCGCCCGCGCAATTCAGCGTCAAACTCGAGCTTGCGGCGCCGGTCGCGCACAGCGAAGCCCTGCTGTTCGCGGCCCGGCGCCTCATCAATCAGCTGACGGGGTTTCTGGCGGCGCGCAACGGCGGCATTCAGCGTTTCACCCTGACGCTTATGCATGAGCGCAGCGCCGCCACCCGCGTCGACATCGGACTCGTGGCGCCGACGCGCGATCCCGCGCACCTTACGCTGCTCGTGCGCGAGCGGCTGGGAGCGCTCGCGCTGAACGCGCCCGTGCATACGCTGGGCGTCGAGGCGGACGATATTCTGGTGCTGGCCGAAGCCAACCGCGAATTGTTTACGGATCGCGCCGAGGGGCAAGGCGAATGGCAAAAGCTGGTCGAGCGCCTGCGCGCGCGATTGGGGCCGCAAGGAGTACAAGGCGTGGCCGCGGAGGCCGAGCACCGGCCCGAGCGCGCGTCGCGCGCCAGCGAGCCCGGCACCGTTAGCGCGGCGCCCGCGCGCGGGCCGCGGCCGTTATGGCTGCTCGCCGCGCCGCAACCGTTGCGCGAAGTCGCCGCGCGCCCGCATTACCGCGAAACCGCGCTCGCCCTGGTCGCGGGACCCGAGCGCATCGAATCCGGCTGGTGGGACGACGATGACGTCAAACGCGATTACTTCGTCGCGCAGACGCCCGATCACGCGACGTTATGGATCTACCGCGACAGCCGCGCGCCCGGCGGCTGGTATTTGCACGGCGTCTTTAGCTAAATGCGCAGTTAAATGGGCAGTTGATGTTGTATGTCTTCCGTACTACCGGCGTACGCCGAGCTGCATTGCATCAGCAATTTCACTTTTCTGCGCGGGGCTTCGCGCCCTGAGGAACTCGTCGAGCGCGCCGCCCAGCTTGGTTACGCGGCGCTTGCCATCACCGACGAATGCTCGCTCGCGGGGATAGTGCGCGCGCACATTGCAGCCAAAGAATACCAGCTGAAACTGCTCATCGGCGCCGAGTTCCGGCTCGCCGATGGCTTGAAACTCGTGCTGCTCGCCACCGATCGCGAGTCGTACGGCGATTTGTCGCAACTGATCACCACGGCGCGGCGGCGCAGCGCGAAAGGCAGTTACCAGCTCGACTGGAGCGACGTCGAGCGCGGCGCCGGCGCCTGCCTCGTGCTGTGGATTCCCGGTCAACCGCCGGATCCCGCCGTCGCGCAGCGTATCGCAGCCCGTTTCAAGGAGCAGGCGTGGATCGCGGTCGAGCTCCTGTGCGGGCCCGACGACCGCGCGCAGCTCGAGCGCCTGCATGAGTTGAGTCTCGCCTGCGGTTTGCCGCTCGTCGCCGCCGGCGACGTGCACATGCACGTGCGCTCGCGGCGCCCGTTGCAGGACATGCTGACTGCGGCGCGCCTGAATACGACGGTCGCCGATGCAAAGCATGCGCTGTATCCCAACGCCGAGCGTCATTTGCGTTGGCGCTCGCGGCTGGCGCAGATTTATCCGGACGAACTGCTGGCCGAAAGCGTGCGTATCGCCGCGCGCTGCGACTTCTCGCTCGACAGCTTGCGCTATGAATATCCGGAAGAGCTGGTGCCGGCCGGGCACACGCCGGCGTCGTGGCTGCGCTATCTAACCGAACAAGGGCTGCGCGAGCGCTTTCCGGAAGGCCCGTCCGCCAAGGTGCGCGACCTGATAGAGCACGAGCTCGCGCTGATTGCGGAAATGAAATACGAGCCTTTTTTCCTGACCGTGCATGACGTCGTTAAATTTGCGCGCAGCCAGAAAATCCTGTGCCAGGGGCGCGGCTCCGCCGCTAACTCGGCGGTGTGCTATGCGCTGGGCATCACCGCCGTCGATCCCGCCCGCATGAGCGTGCTGTTCGAGCGTTTTGTTTCCCGCGAGCGCGACGAGCCGCCCGATATCGATGTCGATTTCGAGCATCAGCGCCGCGAGGAAGTCATTCAGTATATTTACCAGAAGTACGGCCGCGACCGCGCAGCACTCGCTGCGACGGTCATCAGCTATCGCGCGAAGAGCGCGCTGCGCGATGTCGGCAAAGCGCTGGGCTTCGATGCCGGCCAAATCGACCGTCTCGCCAAATCGCTCGCGTGGTGGGACAACCGGCAGGCGCTGCCCAAGCGGCTCATGGAAGCCGGCTTCGATCCCGCGAGTTCGCAAATCGCGCGCCTGATTTCGCTCGTCGATACGCTGCTCGGCTTTCCCCGCCATCTGTCACAGCACGTCGGCGGCTTTGTGATCGCGCGCAAGTCGCTGCCGCGGCTGGTGCCGGTGGAAAACGCCGCGATGCCGGAGCGCACCGTGATCCAGTGGGACAAGGATGACCTTGAAGCGCTGGGCTTGCTGAAAGTCGACGTGCTGGCGCTCGGCATGCTGTCGGCCATCCGCCGCGCGCTCGACATGATCGGCGCGTGGCGCGGCAAGTCGCTCCCAATGGTCGATATCCCGTCCGAAGACCCCGTTGTCTACGCCATGATCCAGCGCGCCGATACCGTCGGCGTGTTCCAGATCGAGTCGCGCGCGCAAATGAGCATGCTGCCGCGGCTGAAGCCGGATAAATTCTACGATCTCGTGATCGAGGTCGCGATCGTGCGCCCGGGCCCGATCCAGGGCGGCATGGTGCATCCCTATCTGCGCCGCAAGCAGGGGCTCGAAAAAGAAAGCTATCCGAGCGCAGCCGTAAAGCAAGTGCTCGAGCGCACGCTCGGCGTGCCGATTTTTCAGGAGCAGGTCATGCAGCTCGCGGTCGTTGCCGCCGGCTTTACGCCCGGCGAGGCCGATCTGCTGCGGCGCTCGATGGCGGCGTGGAAGCGCAAAGGCGGGCTCGAGCATCTGCAGCAGCGATTGATTTCGGGCATGCTCGCGCAAGGCTATAAGCGCGAATTCGCGGACCAGATCTATAGCCAGATACTCGGGTTTGGCGAGTATGGTTTTCCCGAATCGCACTCGGTGAGTTTCGCGCTGCTCGCTTATGTCTCGGCGTGGCTGAAATGCCACGAGCCGGCGGCATTTCTCGCCGCGCTGCTCAACAGCCAGCCGATGGGTTTTTACGGCCCGTCGCAGCTCGTGCAGGACGCGCGCCGCCACGGCGTCGACGTGCGGCCGGTGGATGTCGAAGCGAGCGCGTGGGAATGCACGCTGGAGCCGGATGCGCATGGCAACCCGGCGGTGCGCCTGGGTTTCAGCCGCATCATCGGCTTGGCGGAAAAATCGGCCGAGCGGCTGATCGCTGCGCGCAGCGAGCGCAAATTCGAATCGGTTGACGATCTCGCGCGGCGCGCGCGGCTCGATGCGCGCGATCTGAAGCTGCTGGCCAGCGCCAATGCGCTCGCTGCACTGGCGGGGCACCGGCGCATGGCGCGCTGGCAGGTCGCCGGCGTCGAGCCGACCACGCGTTTGCTCGAGCCAGCACCCGTGCTCGACACGGTGCCCGCGCTCGCGCCGCCGGACGAAGGCGAAAACCTGGTCATCGATTATGCGAGCACCGGGTTGACGCTCGGCCGTCATCCGCTCGCTTTGTTGCGCAGCCGCTTAAGACGTTTGCGGCTGTCGACCGCGGCGGAGTTAAACCAGTTTCCGCACGGGCGGCTCGCGCGCGCGGCGGGTATCGTGACCGGCCGTCAGCGTCCGGGCACGGCATCGGGCGTCGTCTTCGTCACGCTCGAGGACGAAACCGGCAACATCAATGTCGTGGTGTGGAACAGCCTGGTCGAAAAACAGCGCCGCGAATTGCTGGGCTCGAGCTTATTGGGCGTCTATGGGGTTCTCGAGCGGCAGGGCGAAGTCGTCCATCTCATCGCGCAGCGGCTCGTCGATTACAGCGCGCTCTTGGGACGGCTGGAAACCACCAGCCGGGACTTTCACTGAGCGCGCGCCGCGGCAGGTTCAGGCGCCTATAAGGTCAGACGCCGGGGCGAGTTTCGCGCCGCGCAGCTGGTTGATTGCCTGAGCCGCTTCATCGAGCGTGCGCAACGTTCCCTTATCGACCGGCAATGCGCTGGCGCGCTCGACCCGATAGCGCCGCTCGGCATCCCCGGGCACTTCGATTGGCGCATCGGGCGCAGTGCGCCGTGCCGACTGCACGTACGCAATAAACTCGCGCGCCTCGTTTTCGAAGTGTTCGCCCGCGCCGAACCGCGACGGGTCGAAGACGATCGCGAGCATGTTGTTATACAGGCCGGGCACGCGCAGGCGCGAGGGCTGCGGAGTCGTCCCACCAAACAGCGCGCTGCCGAGCAGATCGCACACCATCGCGAGCGCGTAGCCTTTATGGCCCGCCGCCGTGAGCAGCGCGCCCACCGGCTCCTCGTACATCACCGCCGGATTGGTCGTCGGTTGTCCTGCATGATCGAGCAGCGTGCCGGCCGGCGCCTGGCCTTTGCGATTGTAGGCAACACGCACCTTGCCCACGGCGATGGCGCTCGAGGCGAAGTCGAGCAGAATGGGCGGCGCATCGCGGCGCGGCAGGCCAACGGTGAACGGATTGGTGCCGAAGCGCCCCTGCGCACCGCCATGCGGTGCGACCAACGGACGGCTCACCACGTTCGTAAAATGGATCGACGCCAGGCCGGCGGCGATCGCCTGCTCCGCCCAGTGACCGACGCGGCCGAGATGATGCGAATTGCGCAGTCCGATAATCACGACGCCATGTTGCCGCGCCCGCTCGATGGCGAGCTCCATGGTCTGATAGGCGATCGTCTGGCCCATGCCGCGATTGCCCTCGACAACGAGCAGCGTATCGGTATCCGTGATTACGGAAATGTGCTGATTGAGCTGGAGCTCGTCGGCCAGCAATGAGCGCACATACGGGCCTACCATGCCGATGCCGTGCGAATCATGGCCGGCAAGATTGGCGGCGACCAAATGGTCCGCAACGCGCTGCGCTTCTTCCGCTGTGCTGCCGGCCGCAAGCCACAAGTCGCGCACCCACGCCTGCGTCTTGGCGGTCGGTAATAAAACTTCTGCTTCCAAGGTCTGTGCTCCCTCGCTTAACGATAGGTGTGCGGCAACTCGGTGATCATTCGAGCTGCAGCTTTATGTCTTTGACGATCTGGCGCCAGCGCTCCACGTCCGCCAGCACGTACTTGGCGAATTCGTCCTGCGTCATCAGCACCGGCTCGCCGCCCTCGCGGGCAAACTGCTCTTTCAATTGCGGCGTCTGCACGGCTTTGCGCAAGGTCTCCGCCAGGCGGTTGACGATATCCGGCGGCGTCTTTCCCGGCGCGGCAAGCCCCCAGAACTGCTCGCTCACGTAGGGGACGCCGGCTTCCACGATGGTCGGGATCTCCGGCGCGAACGCGGAACGTTGCGCGCCCGCAATGCCGAGTGCCTTCAACCGGCCGGCCTTGACCTGGGTCAGCGCGGAAGGCAGCGTCGTGATCACCATCTCGACCTGCCCGCCAAGCAGGTCGGTCAATGCAGGACCCATGCTCTTGTAGGGAACATGCGTGATCTTGATGCCAGCGAGCTTCGCGAACAGCTCAGTCGTCAGGTGATTGCTGCCGCCCGTGCCGGATGAACCGTAATTGAGCTCGCCCGGACGCTTGCGCGCCAGCGCGATGAGCTCCTTCAACGACTTGATGGGCATTGATGGGTGCACCACCACGATCATCGGGCTTTTGGCGAGCATGCCGATATACGCGAAATCTTTGTACACGTCGTACGGCATTTTGGCGCGGACGGCAGCGTTCGTCGCGAACGACGTCTGTATGGTGAGTATGGTGTAGCCGTCCGGCTCGGCGCGCGCCGCGTATTCGGCGCCGATCATGGCGCCCGCACCGGGCTTGTTGTCGACGACGAATATTTGCCCGAGCATGGGCCCCATCGTAAGCGCGGCCGCCCGCGACAAGGTATCGTTGCTGGCACCCGGCGCAAATGGCACGACCAGGCGTATGGGCTTACTTGGATACGTTGGCGTTTGGCTCGATGCATCGGCAGTGACTAATACTCCAAGCGCCAGCACGCTACGCAGTAATCGCTTGCTCATGGGGATTCGTCATTCGTGCGCTGGAAACAGAGCGGAAGAATACCAGCAGTCGGCCGACACGCGGAACTCTGAGAGACGAAAGCACGGTCGACGGTCGACGTCGACGGATATTGACGCCGGTTAAACTCCAGGCGTTGACCACCAGTTCCAGCTTCGTCGGCTGTTTCATCCGCAGACACGCCCTGGAGCGGCGTGCGTGGCGGGACTCTGGGACATGCCCCGCCCTGCTACGTGCAACATGTTCAACGACTGTCGCAGGAGTTACACAGTCTGTGAAACCCGCTAAACTTATCCACAGCTAACTATCATACGGACAGCCTCAGAGCGCCAGTCCGAAATGGATCGGCGGGTGGCACGATTACCCCGGCGCGAGCAGTTGTCCTCCGGAATTTGTGCGAGGTAATGTTACAGGCCCGAACAATCGAATGCCTAAAAAACTGAACGAAGAGTTCTAACAACCAAGAATGAAATAGAGGCGCGAAATGAGGGTGGGGATTATTTCAGTGTTCGTCGATTATCACCGGCGCGGAAAGAAAATTCCTTATTCGCTTCAGCCTCAGATCGGGCCTTTGCTCGCGGGGCTGCTTCCAAGAACGATTGAGATCGAAATTATCAATGAGACGTCGCAGGATATCGATTGGAAGCGCGACTATGATCTGATTTTTATTTCGTCGCTGCACCCGGATATGGATCGGGCGCGGCAGATTTCCCACTATTGGCGTTGCCGGGGGGCAAAGACCGTTATTGGGGGATCGTTCGCGAGCAGCTTCCCGCACCTCTGCGAACCATGGTTTGATGCCATAGTCATTGGCGATCCGGAAGGCTCAGTGCCGCAGCTCTACAAGGACTTTTGCGCTAATTCCCTCAAGAAGCGGTATGTATCTCTGACATATGATCCTGAGTTAGTGCCGACGCCACGTTTCGACCTCTTTGCGGGAGAGCGACACCACACCGTATGCTTCGAAGCCACACGGGGCTGCCCGTTTTCTTGCGAATTTTGCGTGCTTACCGGACTTGGCACGCGACATCAAACCCGCCCGATCCGAAATGTGGTGCGGGATATCCTCGCCGGTCAGCAAGTGCTCGCAGAAACGGCACCACGCTACAAGCGCCGAATAGTGGGTTTTTGCGACAACAATATCGGTGGCAACCTGCCATACCTCCGCTCGCTATGCGATGCGCTTACGCCGTTGCGGGTTCTTTGGTACGGCGCAGCCACCTTCAACGTCATTGCAAACCCGGAACTCGTACGCACGATGGCCAAGTCCGGCTGTTGCGCCTTGTTTGTCGGGTTGGAGAGTTTCAATCCAGCCACAATTGCGGATATGCGCAAATACCAGAATGTAATTCATAAAATTCGTCTCGCGCTGGATACCTGCCGCGAACACGGGATCTTGATTGTGTCCGGACTCATGGTCAGTCCCCAATTCGATTCGCCGGAGGACATCCGGCGCATTCCAGAAAACCTGAACCGCTGCGGACTTCGCGTGCCAACGTTCGTCGCTTTTGAATCACCTATCCCCGGAACTCCTCATTTCAACAGGCTTGGGCGCGAAACGCGTCCTCACGCATTCATGCCCAACGTGCTGCTGCGGGATCTGGCGGGATACACGCTGGCGGTAAGGCCCCGCAAATCCGCGGTCGACGAATTTGTCGCGGCGTATCGAGAGGTGGTGCACGAGGTGTTCTCGGCAAAGCGGCGGCTGGCAAAAATCGCCTTCGATGTGCCGAGATTCCTCGCCAGGGGAAACTGGCTTCCTGCAGTCATCGATACCATGGACATGCTCACAATGCAGGCAGGGATGCCTGACTTCCCCGGCCGCACCTACATCGCGGGCACGGATGTTCTCCCTCCGGAATCAGTGCCCCTCAGCACTGCCGACTTCAATTCAGAAACGCAGCAGCTTGAAGTTATGGAGCCGTGGCGGGTGACCAACGAAGAGGGCGCTCTCCTGCCCGACTGGCGGGGTTCCCGCGTTGTATTCGACACCCGTCTGCGCGCGTCGGGCGGCAACGGTAGCGCGGCCGAGTCGGCCTATACCTGAGAGCGGCGCACGGAAGTGATACCCGCAGAAACAAAATTGGCAACGCCCATGGGTGATTGCGCTCACCTAGACCTCGACGAACGCGTGCGAGCTGAACAGATACGCATGGTGTATTCGCAATCGCCCACGACAACCGGCGGCTCGCTGGTTGGCGGCGCGTTCCTAGTCGCCGTGATGTGGAATGTCGTATCGCATACCACCCTGTTTGCGTGGGGAGCCGCGCTTCTCATTCATCAAGCTTTTCGCATCTACAGCTATCGACGGTATATCGCCGCCAATCCGGATGTCTCGGGGTCGCGAACGTGGGGACGTCTCTACATCCTGGCCACGACGATCGCCGGCTGCATTTGGGGAAGTGCGGGCATATTGTTCTACGCGCCGGAAGCCATGGTCGCCCAAGTTTACCTTTGTCTGATTCTTTTTGCCATTGCAGCGATGACGATGCCGGCGCTTTCCATGTTCGCGCCCGCCTATTATCCGTTGGTCGTATTGCTGCTGCTGCCGTTTATCGTGCGCTCTATTGCAAGCGGCGATGCGGAACACATAGCCCTCGCGGTTCCGCTCGTCATAGTGCTGGTTATGTCGATAACGTTCGGGCGCAGAATCAATCATTGGTTTGACGAATCCATCCGGCGCCGCTTCGAGATCCAAAGCGTAAACGAGATGACCGAGCGCGCGCGCCTCGAAGCAGAGCGCTCGCTCGAGATGACCGAGCGCGCGCGCCTCGAAGCGGAGCGCAGCAGTCGCGCGAAATCCGAATTCCTTGCGACGATGAGTCATGAGTTGCGCACGCCTCTAAATGCGATCATCGGATATTCCGAACTGATGACGCAGCACCCGGCGCGATTCGCCACGGAATCGGCAAAGGACCCTCTTGAGCGTATCTTGCGAGCGGGCCGACATCTGCTCAATCTCATCAACGAACTTCTGGACATGGCGAAGATAGAGGCAGGGAAGACAAGCTTCCTGTACGAAGACGTGGACGTGGCGGCTCTGGTGCGCGACGTCGTAGAAACTACGCGGTCACTTGCCGAGCAAAACGGCAACGTTGTCCGCGTGGTCAGTCCCGTCGCTCTCGCTCCGCTTCACACCGATCCCAAGCGGCTCATGCAAGTCGTTCTGAATCTGCTCTCCAATGCGTGCAAGTTCACCGAACGCGGGCAGGTGGACGTATCGATCGTGCCGGTGCAGGCGGACGGGCGGAAGTGGGTAGACGTGGCGGTGACCGATACAGGCCCCGGCATGACGCGTGAGCAGCAGGAACGACTGTTCGAGGATTTTTTCCAGGGAGATGGAGCAACTCAGCGAAAATTTGGCGGGACCGGCCTCGGACTTGCTATCAGTCGCCGCATCTGCCAGGCAATGGGTGGCAACTTGACTGTTACAAGTGAATTCGGAAGAGGGTCTACATTCACCGCGCGGCTTCCCGAGCACCCGGCGCCGTCTCCGGATCGGGCACCAATCAAGCCGGAACCCGCTTTGCCCGTCGTCCCGAAAAAGCTGTTTGCGCACAAACCGGGCATCATTCTCATCATCGATGATGATTCTGAGGCGCGTGAACTCATTGTCGATCGCGTCACCCGACTTGGGTTTGAGACGGCGACGGCCGAGGATGGCTTGGACGGGTTGCACCGTGCGCGAGAACTTCATCCCGCCGCGATTACACTTGACATCGCGATGCCGGGCTTGAACGGATGGTCGGTGCTTGCGGCGATGAAGGAAGACCCCGAACTATGTGCCATACCCGTAGTGATCCTTGCGGCCTTCGGTAGCGAATTGAAGAGGGGCTTTTCTTTGGGGGCGGCCGCGTGTCTGACTAAGCCCGTCGACTACGGTCTTCTGGCCGACACACTCAATCATCTGACCGGGCGCAGTGGGCCGTCACCGGTCACTTAACCCGCGACGCTCCCGATCCGTTGCGAGTTCCGCCGCGCAAAACCATGCCCAAGATCCTTTGTGTCGAAGACAATGATGACAACATCTCATTGCTCAAGACTTGGTTCGAATTGGAAAGCGGATTTGAGATAATAGTCGCCACTGATGGCGATCAAGGCGTGCAGAGCGCAGCCCGCGATGAACCCGATCTGGTGCTGATGGATTTGTCACTGCCTGTCATGGATGGCTACGAGGCGATTCGACTCATCAAGGCAAACTCCGTTTCGCGTCGTATTCCGATCATCGCGCTGTCCGCACATGCGATGGCGGAGGAGCGCGCCAACGCATACGCAGCGGGCTGCGACGACTTTGAGGCCAAGCCAATTGATTTTGCCCGTCTGCTGACCAAGATTCGGCGGCTTCTGGCGACGTGAACGGTGAGGCTCGGTTGGTCAAGGCATTAGAAGAGTTTGGCGTGTGCTCCGTGATTTCAGCTTTCTCAGCCAGATCGGATTCAGCATGTTCTTCCTATAAAATATCTCGAGGCGGGATCGGTTGTTCTGCCGACCGTTAGGCGGCTCGAGCAATCCAAGGTATTGAACCGCATTGTCGCCAAAGAAGTTCTGCTCAAAATTGCTCCAGTCGCTGCCAGTCTCGTTTGCGATCTCTGATCCCAGTTTCGCAATGATGCGGCGAAAATCTTTTTGGTATCTCCCCCAGTAGCGCTCAGCTACGATCATCTGGTAGTCCGTACCATACATCAGCCGTTCGCGCGCGAGGCAGTTTTGCTTCAGAAGCATCTTGAGGGCGTGCCTCAATTCACGGGGGTAGTCCACCGCATCGAAGAAGTAAGCAAGGTCGGCGTATGCGTTCACGGCCGGTGGCTTCTGGTCCGGCGACATGAGGTCCACGAAACCCTGGGCACGCGGTGCACCTTGATTTTCTGGGTTACCGCCAATATGCCCGAAATTGACTCGCAGGTCAGAATGTTTTTTGACTGCCTTCCCCCAATATATCGGGCCGCCGAGCTCTTCAAAGTCTTTGTCCATTGCGTTGGTGAGGCTGGTATGCGCCATCACGGGCACGTTTTCCTTCTCACACCATTCATAAAGCAGGTCTAGCGCTCCGTCCAGCCTCTCGCCAAAATCCGGTCGCTTCGCGGTTGCGGGTAGCCACGACTTCTGCCATATATCGGGTTTATCGTGTTGAAGTTTGGCATTGCCGTAGGGCGCGAACCCCATCGGCGGATACAGCTTTACTCCAATAAAACCACGATTCATGATGGCGTCCTTCAGGCACACCATGGCTTGACCATCCTGGCCGCGTACGCCACCGCCAGTTTCCAGCTCGCGCAACGGGCAATACGGCACGAATGCGTGCACGCGTCCCCCGCTTAACACGCAGATACGTTCCATAACTTTAATCTGATCCCGTATGGGTGTAGGTGTCTGCCGACCTTGACTGATCCAATGATCGAAGTCGAGAAAGCTCGTCACGACTAAATCCGCCGATTGCCCAACGCTCGTTTCATATGTCGCCAGATATTCGATGGCATTCACGAAGCGGTACTGGAAGTGCTGTATGACGAAATCATAAAGTGAGAAGAGCGTCTTGTGCAGAACCCTGGAATTCCCGGATGGGCGCCCGGACGCGCGGTCTCGGCGTTGCCGTTCATATGTCTCATATGGGGTTTGGTTAAGCTCCTTGAGAGTATCTTGAGCGGCAAAAGTGAAGTAGTGACGGCGTGGCAACGAATCCCGAATCCTGGTGAACTCGATCGATGCGTTATTCAGTGCAGCCAGCGCTGTCTGATAGGATTGTTCGCGGAGGGCGCGTACCCTATTCCCTAACTCGGCATCGCAGGTGACGCTGGCGAGCACTTCCAGCTCTTTTGCACCGCATGGTGCGCGGTTCCACTCGACCTGTTGCAATAGTCCACCGATTTCTCTCAGCACATCGCTCCAAACGCCGTCCAGGTACCCGCCAAGGTGTGCGATGAAATCCGCGATCTGCAAGTCGCTGCCATTAAAGACATGCGCATGTATATCAATAAGAAGCGACGCGCTCCCCGGCGTTGTGCCCGGCGTCGAGCACAAATCCGTGGGCAGGTATCGCATAAATCCGCAGCCACCGAGAGCCGCGGCTGGGAAAGTAACAGCTAGCTTCTTGAGTGCGCGTCTTCGATGAAGATTCATGCCCCTTATCACCTTCTGGTGTTCGCGAAATGCCAGTCCAAGCCGCTTCGCTGGCGCTGGAGACGCAACAATGTCCCCTCATTCGGCCGCGGAAAGCCGAAACGCCTTGACCGGATCTCGAAATCCCTTGAGAGTCAGCGGGCCGAGCGGCTCCGTGCGGAATGACTCGGGCAGTTCAGCAGCAGCGCGAGCGCTCACGATGATTTCTCCACCACCGGCTTCGCCGCATAGCCTTGATGCCAAATTGGCAACCGTGCCGACAACACCGTAGTCATAGCGATCGCGGAACCCGATCGCTCCAATTGTGGCGTACCCGTACGCCATGCCGCACCCTATGTGCAGCTGCAGCCCCTCGCGGCGCCAGCGTTCCAACGGCAGCGCACACGCTTCAAATACCGCCAGTGCAAACTTCGCTGACACTACGCAAGGATCGGATACGGGCTCCGGGGCGTTGAAGAATACCATGGCGCCGTCGCCGACAAAGCGTTCTATGGTGCCGGCAAAACGCTGGGCCTCAGTCCCAATCGCGTCATGAAATTCCTGCAATACCTGCATTACGTCTTCGGGCTCACTACGTTCGGAAAATGCGGTGAAACCGCGCAAATCGAAAAATACCACGGCGATCTGCGCTCGCTGCGACGCAAGCACTGCTTCCATGTCATTACCGGCAATGCGCGCCGCCACCTGCGGTGCAAGGAAGCGCTTCAATTTGGAAAGACGCTCCACTTCGGCAACCTTGACGGCCACGCGCCGCTCAAGATCGCTATTTAATTCCTTAAGTTTCACAGCCTGCGCTTCAACTTGGTCAAACAGATGCTTGACCCGCATCAGGGTACGCACGCGCGCGAGCAATTCCGGCCCGTTGATGGGCTTGGTTAAAAAGTCGTCAGCACCCGCTTCGAGGCCGTTGATGCGCTCGGTATCTGGATCGAGCGCGGTTACCAGCACTATGGGCAGCATCGCGAATCGCGAGTCGGCACGCAGTTGACGCAGGACCTGCAGGCCGGACATTCCGGGCATGACCACGTCGAGCAGAACCAGATCCGGTGCGCATCGATCTACCGAATCCAGCGCGGCCCGGCCGCTGGACGCCGTCTCGACCGAGTATCCGTCGCAACTCAACAGATCGGCGAGCAGCCGGGTGTTGTCCTCCTTGTCGTCGACGACTAGGATGCGTGCGCCCTCGCTGCTGCGGTCGTTCATGCCACCCGTGTCATTGCGGGACGGAGACTACAATCAGCTTGGGGCAAAGCGCAGCCATGTGCCGGGAGCCGGTAGTTTGTAGAAGCTGCTAGGATTGTTATCCTTCAGCACTTTGTCCAAGCGCTCCAAGAAACGCTCGGCGTTTAGGGTCGGCAGTGTGTGCAAATCTTTCGGATCATCGGGCAGCCGACGAAAGAAATTTTCCCAATGAATGACAAGTGCGTAACGCGGCTTCAAGCGATTCACAATCTGCTCCGGAAATTCTTCCACCTGATCAAAACCGGGCATGCAAATAATTGCGAGGTCGACGGACCGCGCGTCCTGAAGCTGGTCCAATGGTGGCGGAAAACCCAGCGGATGCGTGCTCGCTGCATCCTGGTAGTGGATACGAAAGTCGACCTTGCCGTCAGTGTTTAAAAAGTCGATAAGATAACCCAGTGTCTGCCCTTCGACCCAGCCAGACGCGCGGCGAGGCAGTTCACTCAGCGGTTGATCGTAGTTTCCCTCGAAAAACTTCAGATGGAGAACTACCGGCGCGTGTTCGGACTTGAGAGCCATGAAGCGTATGCGGTTGTTGCTGACGTACCACCACTTTCCTGCTTTGGTGGAATCCCCTATCGGCTTCTCCTGCACGGATTGGACCTCATTGCTTTTGAGCGCCGCCAGCAGGGTGTTAGTGGCGGCGTCGCTGCCGTAAATCTTCGCGACAGGAAGATATGTAGTCTTGATGTGGGGAATATCCATCAAGTGATCGTAGTGAGCGTGCCCTACTAGCACGGCCTCCACAGGCAATAAATACTCGCTGACAGGCTTAAGAAAATGGTCGATCTGTTCGGGCAGCGCCTCGATATGTCCGAATGCGACACGCGGAATCGACGGATTGGAAAAGAAAGGCGCCGTTAGAATAGCGTCATCCCCGCGCTTAATGAGCACTCCGCCGGCACCCAGATACCTGACCTGAACCTCTGTTTTATACGCCAGGTCATCGTGTGCTAAGGGTGTACCACCTGACGAAACGGGTAGCCCGGTGGCCAGGTTGCCACACCCGGGCAGGCTTACCAAGGCAATAGAAAAGCATGCCAGAAGTGCATACCGTCGCCAATTACGCATGTAACCACCGCGGATTGCGATTTGCTTCGTTTCGGTTATAACGGCGCGCGCGCGGCTGCGCCAGGCGCAGAGTCCGGTTCATCAAATTCGACTTGAAGCGACCACCATCGAATATCATCTGAGCGCCTCTTGCTGCGCGGTCAACAAGCTAATCTCACGCGCATTGGCGGAACGATAACTATCTGTCATCAGTAGCGATGCGACCGTTAAATACATGATAGACGTCGAACGGCAAAAAAACAATATTTGAAGATGCTTCGGCCTCACACTTGCACAGCTCTGGTGGCGGGGCTTCGTGCACTGCCTTCACCGGGTCGCCGTCAACTGGGCATGAAATCCAGATTTGATGATTCGTTTACGCTGGCGGCAATCACAGGTGCTCGAAACTTCTCACATCCGAGATAAACAGGCCGCGACATGTGGGCGCATGCGTTCGTCATCGTGAGGTGCTCGACGGGGTCTATCGGCGCACCGAGAGCGCTTGGCCTTCCAGACAACGCGCGCTCCCTCCCGCACTGATTTGGAGGGTCTACTCGCTAAGATCATCGCGCGCCTCATGAGAAAATGTTGACCCGCCAGCGCAGCTTGTTTGAAGAGCAGGGCATGACCTACATAGCCGACATTGATCCCGATAGTCCGCTCAGGTCATTGCAAGCCGCCCCGTGCGCGTTCGGATGCCGCCACTAAGAGTGCAGGAAAAGACGCTATCACTGACCGCGCAACCAATAGCTTCGAAGCGATCGCACGGGAATCGTTTGTTGGTCGTGTGAAGACTCGTGACAAGTAACCACCCAATGGCCAAGGCCATGTGCAAGCAGCACACCGGCAGGACCGCGGATATACCGTTAGCGATCAAAAATGCGGAAAACAAGGAAAGATGGTGGCCAAGGGCGGAATCGAACCACCGACACAAGGATTTTCAGTCCTCTGCTCTACCAACTGAGCTACTTGGCCACTTTTCGAACAACGACAAAAATGATTACTGCAAATTCGGCGCACGCACG
>Ga0207659_10001031_pt1 | contig 16521 bp, 15 predicted proteins | sample KBSM43metaG_FD_184330 | JGI IMG/M metagenome (GOLD analysis project Ga0207659, IMG submission 184330) | Miscanthus rhizosphere microbial communities from Kellogg Biological Station, Michigan, USA - KBS M4-3 metaG (SPAdes) (version 2) | ecosystem: Host-associated > Plants > Roots > Rhizosphere >...
AATCATCACGTGCGCCGCAAGGATCTTCGACTTGTCGCTGCCCGCGAGCGCGAGGCGCTCGTCGACGCGCTTGAGCATCTGACGGGTCTGCACGCCGATCGATGCGCCCGGGTCGAAGGGGCGGTCGGGTGTCGCGGCGAAGTAGACCGTGCCGTTGTGAACCGTGATCTGGCTGCCGCGGGAACGGGAAGGATCGGTGGCCGGATTGCGGCCGATGCGCTTGATGTCCATCTTTGTCTCCAGTGAGGTCGACCGCGCGAGCCCGGCGGGTCGTGTGAAGGGAGCGGTGCCGGGAACCGTCGTCGATCGGGTCAGGGCCTGTCGGCAGGCTAGAAGCGGTTGCAGGCGTACGGCGCCGGATCGATGCCCGGCGTGGCGCCCTTGACGAGCTGCGAGACGAGCCGCGCGCTCGGCGGGCTTCCGGTCATGCCGAAGTGGCCGTGGCCGAAGCAGAAGAAGAGCCCGGGTCGCCCGGGCGCTTCGCCCAGCACCGGCAGGCTGTCCGGCGTCGACGGCCGGTGCCCCATCCAGTAGCTGGGCTCGCCGGCTTGCAACTTGGGAAAGATCCGCTTGGCGTGCGTCACCAGCACCATGGCGCGCTTCTCGTCGAGCGGCGCGCGCAGGCCGCCGATCTCGACCGTGCCGGCCACCCGCAGGCCGCCCTCCATCGACGTCATACCGAAGCCGCGGTTCTTCACCGAGATCGGGATGGGCAAGGTGAGGTTGGGCGCGGGCAACATCGCGTGATAACCCCGCTCCGTCTCGAGTGGCACCCGGACGCCCAACGGGTCGATCAGCTCGCGCGTCCAGGCGCCGGTCGCGACCACGAGCTTCGGCGCGCTGCGGTTCGAGATGTTCGTAATCACGCGATAGCCCGCCGCAGCCGGGTCCGGAACGATCTTCATCGCACGTTCGGCGATGATCTCGCCGCCCGCATCGACCAGCAGCGAACCGAGCGTGCGCACCAGCCGTTGTGGGTTGACGGTATAAGCGTTACCCGGGACCAGTAGGCCATGCGTGACGATCGGCGAGATATCGGGGTAGAGCTGGCGCAGCTTGTCGGCATCGAGCCGCTCGACGCGGATGCCGTGGCGCTCGGCGACGGCGAGTTCGATCCTCGACTCCGCACCCTCTCCTTCCCAGATCCGCACCTGGCCGACTGGCCGGATCAGACTGGCAAAGTGTTCGTCACCGAGCAGCTCGCGCCAGCAGGTGAGCGAATCCTTGTGCAGCGCGCGCATAGCGTCCGAGATGCGCAGCACGTTCTCCATCCGGCTCGCCGCGATCCAGCGCAGCAGCCATGGCAGCGCGGTCGCGAAGTACGAGGGATTCACAACCAGCGGGCCTTCGCGGTCGGCGAGCCAGCGGGGCACCTTCCCGAGCATGCCGGGTAACGCGATCGGCACCGCCGTGTCGCTGCTGATCAGCCCGGCGTTGCCATAAGACGTGCCCCCGGCCGGTGGCAGTGGATCGATGACCAGGACCTGCTCGCCCGAGCGTTGCAGGTACAGCGCCGAGGACAGTCCGGCCACGCCGGCACCGAGCACGATTAGGGTGGGTGGTCGGGAGTTCATCGCAGTGGCTCGGGTTGGTGGAACAGGATGCGGGACGGCGGTCGGCTCAGCGCCCCGCTGCCGGGGTCGCCAGGCGGGACGCGCGTGCGTGCCGCACCAGCGCGTCGAGGAGCAGCACCAGCCCCGTGACGGCGATCAGGAACGCGCTCACGGCCGCGATCACCGGCTCGACCTGCAGGTGCAGGCTGTTCCAGATGCGCACCGGCAGCGTTTCCGAGCGCACGCCGGCGAGGAACAGCGAAATGATGAGCTCGTCGAAGGAGGCGAGGAACGCGAACAGCGCCGCCGAAAGGATGCCGGGGAAGGCAAGCGGGATGACGACCTTCGTGAAGACGCCGACCCGGCTGCTGCCCAGGCTGAGCGCGGCGCGCTCGAGGTTCACGTCGACACCCTGCAACGACGAGAGCAGGATCAGCAGGACGATCGGCAGGGCGATGGTGGCGTGGCACAGGCCGATCCAGAACACGTTGCCGACCAGCTTGAGCGGGCCCGCCATGAAGTACATCGCGATCGCAGTGATGACGTGCGGGATGATGATCGGCAGCAGCATGAACGAGAGCAGCAGCTTCTTCGCCCGCATCTCGCTGCGCACGAACGCGTACGCCGCGAAGAAGCCGAGCACCGTGGCGATGACGCAGGCGATGCTCGCGATCAGCACGCTGGAGCCGAGCGCACGCTGCCAGCGCGGGTCGCCGAAGAACGTGGCGAACCAGCGCAGCGAGAGTGACTGCGGCGGGAACCGCATGTAGGTCTGGTCGCCGACGGCCAAGATGAGCACGATGATGATCGGCATCATCAGCAACAGGCAGGCGGCGCCTATATAGACAGAGAGGGCGCGGGTCTGAACACGAAGCGTCATTGCGTCAAGCCCCCATCATCCGGCGCACGTCCGTGACGCGGTAGTAGATGCTGTAGAGCACCAGCGTCGCCGCGAGCAACAGCAATGACATCACGGCCGCGCCGCCCCAGTCGAAAGTGATCTCGATCGAGCGCTCGATCAGCATCGCGATCATCACGTCGGCTGGGCCGCCCATCAGCGCCGGCGTAATGAAGAATCCGATCGACAGGATGAAGACGATCAGCGAGCCGGAGATGACGCCGTGCATGCTGAGCGGCAGGTAGACACGGGTGAACGCGTAGAAGCTGCCCGCACCCAGCCCGCGGGCCGCGCGCATGAGGCTCGGGTCGATCGCCTTCATCGCGGCGAAGAGCGTGAGCACCATGTAGGGCAGCAGCACGTAGACCATTCCGATCAGCACGCCGGTCTTGGAGTAGAGCAGCGTCAGCGGCTGGTCGATGAGTCCGAGCTGGAGCAGGACCTGGTTGACGAGGCCCTGACGGCCGAGCAACACCATCCAGGAATACGTGCGGACGATGATGCTGGTGAAGTACGGCACGACGACGCAGAAGAGCACCAGGGTGAAGCGCAAGCCGCGGTTGTTCGCGAGGTAGTACGCAACCGGGTAGCTGATCAGTAGTACCAGCAGCGTGACCAGCAACGCTATCCAGTTGGTGGTCGAAAGCGCCGTCAGCACGGCTTTGGAGCTGACCACGGCCCACGCATGCGACAGGATCTCGCCCGGCGTGCCGAGGCTACCGAGCGAACGCGCGAAGAACCAGATCAGAGGGCCGACGAAGACCAGCGCCAGCAGCAGGACGGCCGGCACGATGAACAGCCTGCTGTCGTTAAACCGGCGCGGGGGCATCACGATCACCGCTGCAGGATTACGCCGTCCGCCGCCAGCCACGAGAGCGTGGCGGGCCGGTCGGCCGAACGGAACAGGTCCGCGCGCGAGTTCTGCACGTCCACCGTGACCTCGATCCCCGGTTCCATCCGGACCGCGTGGCGCAGGATGTTGCCGAGGAAGGACGTCTGCAGCAGCTGCGCGGCGACCACGTTCGCGGATGCCGCGCCATGTGGCTCCGCGCCTGCCGGCGCGATCTCCAGCCGCTCGGGGCGCACGAAGAGATGAGCCTGGGCGCCGGCGCGCAGGTCGGCCTCGGCACGCGCGCGCAGCCGCAATCCACCGGCGGTCTTGAGCGTGGCGACGCCGGCATCGACCGATTCGACCGTGCCCGGGATCAGGTTGGCCTCGCCGAGGAAGCGAGCGATGAAGTTGGTGGTCGGGTTCTCGTAGATCTCGGCCGGGGCCCCGACCTGCTCGATGCGACCGCCGTTCATGATGGCGATGCGGTCCGACATGTTCATCGCCTCTTCCTGATCGTGCGTCACGTAGATGACCGTCATGCCGAGGCGGCGCTGGATCTCCTTGATTTCGACCTGCATCTGGAAGCGCAGGTTCTTGTCGAGCGCTCCCAGCGGCTCGTCCATCAGCACCACGGCCGGCTGGAAGACGATGGCGCGGGCGATCGCAACGCGCTGCTGCTGGCCACCCGATAACTGCCGCGAATAGCGGTCGGCATACCCCTGGAGCCGCACCAACTCGAGGGCGCGACGGACGCGGATGCCGATCTCGTCCGCCGACAGCTTGCGCGCGCGCAGCGGGAAGGCGACGTTGTCGGCCACGCTCAGGTGCGGAAAGATCGCGTAGTTCTGGAACACCATGCCGAAGCCGCGGCGCTGCGGCGGCATGTGCCCGATGTCGGCGCCGTCGACGAGGATCTGCCCGCCATCAACTTCGGCGAAGCCGGCGATCATCATCAAGGTTGTCGTCTTGCCGGAGCCGGAAGGCCCGAGCAGGGAGAAGAACTCGCCGGGCGCGATGGTCGCGCTGACGCCGTTGACGACGGTGTCCTTGCCGTACCGCTTGGTGACCTGCTGCAGCTCGATCGCGCCGCGCCCAGGCGCGAGTGGGCTCATCGCCCCGCTCACCGGGCGACGGAATCCGCCGGCCCTTCGCCGCTCTCTCGCGGATTCGCCCGGGTCAACTGATGATCCACTTCGACCAAACCTGGCCGACCTTCTCGCGGTTCTGCGCCCACCACTCGATGTCGAGCAGGAAACCCTTGGAACGCGTCCAAGGTGTCTTCGTCGCGGGGTCGATCAGGTCCTTCGACGTTGCGTCGTAGGCCTTGGTGTTGACGGGGATTGCCTTGTACTTGGCGAGCCAACGCGCCTGCGACGCGGCCGAGGAGCTGTAGTCGATGAACTTCTTGGCATTGGCGAGGTTGCGTGCGCCGACCGGGATGCCGTAGGCCTGCACGAGCAGGGCGTTCTGGTTCCACTGGATGGCGATGGGCGCCCCCTGGTCCTGGGCAGCGGCGGCGCGGGTGCTCCAGAGCGCACCCATCGAGACTTCGTTGTCCGCGATCATGGTCGACGACAGCGCGCCGGTGTCCCAGAACTTCGGCACCAGAGCGCGGATGCGCGACATCGACTTGAACGCCCGGTCGATGTCGAGCGGGTAGAGCTTGTTCATGGGCACGCCGTCGGCGATGAGCGCGAACTCGAGGCTCGGGGTACCGGAGGCCATGTCGGGCAGCGTGCGCCGCGCAGGAAAACGCTTCACGTCCCAGAATTCGGCCCACGACTTGGGTTCGCTGCCGGGCGCCATCGCCTTGGTGTTGTAGCCGAGGACCATCGCGTAGATGAAGCTGCCGAGCTGGTACTTGCGCTTGACGACGGGGTCGATGTCCGCGAGATTCGTGTACTTGAACTCCTCGTACGCGAGCGGCACGAGGTAGTTGCTCTTCTCGAGCTCGAGCAACGTGCTGTCGCCGGTGTCGATGACATCGAGCTCGTTCTGGCCCGACTTCATCATCGCCATCAGCTTGGCGGCGGTTGCGGCGACCGGCACGACCTCGATGCCGGTCTCCTTGCGGAACGGCTCGTAGATGGTCTCGCGCTTGATGTCGTCGAAGACGCCGCCTGGTGTGCGCACGATCACCTGCTCGGCCGCAGTGGCCTGGCGAACCCAAAAGAAAGGCGCGGCGAGTGTCGCGGCAGCGACGCCGCTCGTGAAGCGGCGGCGGCCCGGATCGGCATACGGGGGCTGTGTCATGGGACTCCCTGTGTAGCGGCTCGCACCGCGAACAACCCGAGGGTGATGCACGTGCGAAACGTTGAATGCGCAGTCATACTGGTGGCGATGTACGCCAGCGTCAAGCCGGGTTAAGCCGGAGTACGGGAGGGCTGGTGCCGGGAAAACCTAAGCAGACGAGCGGAAGGCCCAAGGCCGCCGATGCCGACCCGCCGGTGGCTGGGCGAGGCCGGCCACCGACCTCCTACGACGTCGCGCACCTCGCGGGTGTCTCTCAATCGACCGTGTCGCGCGCCTTCGCCGCCGAGGCTCCAATCTCGCCGCCGTTCCGTAAGAAGGTGCTGGAGGCGGCGCGCCGCCTTCACTATCGACCGAACGCCGCGGCGCGCAGCCTGACGACGAACCGCTCGGGCGTGGTCGCCTTTTTCGTGCCCAACATCGGCAACCCGATCTATCCGTCGGTGCTGGAGCAGTTCAGCCAGAGGCTGCGTGCCATGGATCGCCAGATACTCTTGCTGCCGCCGGTGCAGACCGCCGACGAGGCGCTGATGTGGTTGACGCAATACCGGGTCGAGGGGCTGGTGATCACGGCGGCCTCCCCACTCGCGCTGTCGAAGGCAATCGCCCGCAAGTGCGTCGGGGCAGGCGTGCCGCTGGTGCTGTTCAACCGCTACTTTGCCGATATCCCGGTCGCCTCGGTCAGCTGCGACAACGCGCTCGGCGGCGCCCTGGCCGCCGAAACGCTACTGGCTGCGAGGCATCGCCGCTTCGCGTTCATCGGTGGGCCCGAACCGACCTCGGCTGACGCCGACCGGTGCGCCGGATTTGTGGCACGCCTGCGTGAACGGGGCGCGCCGCCGCCGCTCATCGAGAAGACGATGTTCTCGTACGCCGGCGGCCATGCAGCCGGCCTAGCGTTGCTGGCCCGCAGGGATCGCCCGGACGCAATCTTCTGCGCCAACGACCTAATCGCCCTCGGCGTGCTTGACGCCGCCCGATACGGGCACCGCCTCAAAGTGCCGAGAGACGTCTCGATCATGGGCTTCGACGACGTGCCGATGGCCGCATGGGCAGGCAACGCCCTGACCACCGTCCGGCTTCCCGTGGAAGAGATGGTGGAGCGCGCGGTGGAGTTGCTGGGCCGGGCGATGGCCGAGCGTCAGGAGAAGGCCGAGGTCGTTCGAATTGCGGGGGAGCTCTTCGTCCGCAGCACGACTCGAGCAGTGCCCGGCGGGAGCGGTCGGGCTCCGGCGCTATTCGCCGTCGGACCGCGACGCGCAAATTCTTGAGACCGGGCTGGTCGAATCAAGTCCGAGCGCGGACATCACGGCTGCGCACCGGGCGATTTGGATGCCGGGCTGATCTTTGCTTGCGGTCTATTGCGCAGCAGTGAAGTGCTCCGACCTTCGGTCTTGGCCGGCGATACGATCGCTCTGGAGCCCTAGTCATGCCAAAAGCAGCCAGTCGCAACGGACTGCTTCTGGCGGACTGCCGGTATCCACCACCTGCAGCTAACCGGAAGTCTGATCGCCGCGCCGAAGGCCGCCCCAGGCTTCATACGTCATCTGGAAGACGGCACAGCCAGGGGAAGCTTCGCGGCGCCGGATACGGATCAATGCGTCTGTTGTTTCACGATGATGGCCTTATTGAGCCGGTAGGCCAAGCCTTTGGGGTCGTTTTTCAAGACCTCGAACTGCCCCCTGACGGTCGCTACTCCGTCTTTGGCCATGACGAAGTCTTTGGTGTTGACTTCTACAAGCTCGGTAGGAGTGGGCGGCTCGCATTCGTCGCACAAGAAGGCGTGGCTGCTGAGCAGAAATTGCTTGCTGGGCGTGTCCTTTTTCATGACCTGCGTGACATAGCCGACGATGGAAATGGTCTTGCCGTCGAGCGCCAGTACAGGGGCCAGAAACGTGGTTTGGTAGATGCTGCCCTTGCGCACCACGAGTGCCCTGGCCAAATCGCCCCAGAGCACGACATCGGCAGGCGCGTTCTTGTAGGCCTGCTCCCCCAACGGTTCGGCCTGGTGCACATGGACTTGAAAACGATTGTCTTCCGGCTCGTCGCCTGATTTCGATGCCCGCTGATGGGCGTCAGCGTCATGGGCGTAGTGGGCGCGGTCATCCATCACGGCGGCAGTGCTGCGACTGTGCGTCTGCGCGGTGTCCTGAATAGGCGAGAGCACAAAGACATATGCGGCGAGAAGGCCGAGGATGCTGATCCCGGCAAACGCCGGGATCAGCCACGACCTCGCGCTTATCTTGGAAATAGATCCAAGATGCGTCGAGGGTCGTGCCATGCTTACAGAGCCTCCCCGTTGGTGTAAACCTCTTTGCCATCGACATAGGTACGAATGGCACGCAGGTCTTGCAAGGCTTTCTCGGAGATGGTCATGAAGTCGGCAGACAACACGACGAAGTCGGCCACCTTGTTCGGCTCAATGGAGCCTTTGATTGCGCTGTCTTCGGTGAGGTCGGCGTAGTAGCCGGTCAACATTCGCAGACCGGTCTCACGCGATACGCGCTGGTCTTTGAAACCGTTTTGGCCGTCACCATACTTGCCGTCGGAGATCGTGTCCCGCGAGATGAAGTGATACATGACCCAGAAAGGATTGGTCGGAACCACGGCAGAGTCGGTGCCGCCGGAAGTGCGCAACCCAGTGTCGAGGAAATTCTTGACCGGCGTGATCTGCGAAGCTCGAGCCATGCCCAGATAACGCTTGAGCACAGGCGCCGCCAAGTAGAGGTGGTCCTGCGCAGACATGCTGATGTTCAGCAGCTTCAGGCGTGGAAGCTGATCATCGCGAACGACGAAGCCGTGTTCGACGCCCCAAGGGTACTGAGTGCTGAATTTCTTCTGCGCGTTTGCCTGCTCGTAGCCCTGCAACGCTATGTCCATCGCGGCATCACCCACCGAATGCACGGACATGCGCCATCCGGCTGCGTTCCAGGCCTTGGCCACCGCGTTGAAGGCTTCCTGTGTAGTCAGCGGCGTACCGACGTAACCATCGGGCTGGCCCGGAGGATTCTCGTACGGGACGGTCATGTAGCCACCTTCAAAGCCACCGTCAAGACCGGCCTTGATGCCCCACACTTGCAGCCAATCGTCCCTGTCGTGCGGGCCGATATTGGCGGCTTGCAGTTGAGCCAGGGTCGGTCCACGGAAAAGGATGCTGTAGCGGGCCGTGGATTTGCCAGCTTGCTTGAGCGCCTGGAGATCCTGGTACGCCTGAATGCTGGTGCCGGGAATACGTACGTTCGTCAGACCATACGAGTTGATGACCTTCTGCTCGGCCAGAATGTTGGCTTGCCTTTCTGCGGCATTGCTGGCCGGACGTGCAGTGGACTTCAAGCTGGGGTTGCGAATGCCAGGGGTAGTTGCGGTCTGGCCTCTGGCGGTGTCGACTAGTTCGCCGGTCAGCTCGCCCTCGTGAGCAGCAGCACCGGGAATGGTGGCCGCTTGCGTGGCATTGATTCTGGGCACGCCGCCCCCGGGAGGCGAGACCGTATTCGGCCCGTAGCCCCATAGAGCCAGTGCCGTCTTGCTCAGGAAATAGCTGTGGCCGCCGCGTACCAGCACCACCACGCAACCTGGCGCGGCCGCCTCAAGCTCGTAAGCAAAGGGCGTGCGTTGCTCGGTCAACTGCGCTTCGTGCCAATCGCTGTTGGACACGAACATGACGCGCTGTCCCGTTGCGGGATCTATGCCGGCGCAATCCAGACCCGAGTTCTTCACATATGTGGTGATGGCGGCGAACAGCTCCGATAGGTTGTGGACTTTCGCGGCGGAGAGGTCCAGACCGATATCCATGCCGACGGCGGCGTGGAAGTGGTTGTCCGACAAGCCCGGAATGACCGTGCGGCCCTTCAGGTCGAGGACCTGGGTGTTGGTGCCAACATAACGTTGAATGTCAGCCTTCGTGCCCACGGCGACGAATTTACCGCCCGTCACGGCAAATGCCTCAGCGGTGCTGAAACCGGAATCCACGGTCAAAACTTTTGCGTTGGTATAGACCGCGTCTGCAGCCACTACCGGAGCGGGTGGCGCGTCGGAGTCACCACTACCGCCGCAACTGGCGAGCAGCCCCGAAATGGCTGCCACGGCAAGCCATGTTTTTTGAACGGTCCTCATGGGTCACTCCTTTGAGAAATCGTACCTGGCGACAACCATTCCCGCTTCCAACAGGGCGACTCGACCCCGAGTGGATTCAAGAACACACTCTTGCGATGGCGATGGCAATGACGAAAGTCAAGGGCCAGACCCGCTGTGCGGCCGAACGCCGACAGGTCGATCATTGAAGATGCTCCATGTTGATGCAGGCGCCGAGCCACCTGAGCATTAAACTTTAGAGCTAAGGTACTTGCCGCACGTGAAAATATATGGCTACATGTCAACCAAAGGTTGACGTCCGGCCGAAGACGAGTGCCGAATGATTCGGCCGCCGGCGAAGCGTAGCCGGATGCGTCTCAAGACCCATCACTTGCAGGTGGTCGCGGCGCTGCACGAGTGGCACAGCGTGACCAAGGCGGCAGACGAGCTGAGCGTCTCCCGCGCGGCGCTGTCGAAGACGCTCGTGTCGTTGGAGGAGATGCTTGGCGGTCGGCTCTACGAGCGAACCGCGCTCGGAATGAAGCCGACGCCGCTCGGCGATGCACTCGCCCGGCATGCCAATCTCGTCCTGGCCAATCTGCGCGCAGCCGAAGGCGAGCTGTTCGATCTCCTAAGACGTCACAGCGAGCGCATCTCGCTAGGCGCCTTCTTCAGCACGATGCCGCTCCTCGTGCCGAGCGCGCTGGCGCGCCTGGTGCGCGAGCGCCCGAACTGCCTGGTCACGGTGCGGGAAGACGGAATGCCAGATCTCATTGATGGCCTCATGCGCGGCGACTTCGAACTGATCGTTGGGCGCATGCTTGCCGAACATCTGGCCGCCCCGATCGAGGCGATGCCGCTCTACGAGGAGGGCATCTTCGCAGTGTGTCGTCTTGGCCACAAGCTCGCCGGGCGGCGCCGAGTATCGTGGCGCGAAGCCGTGACGTTTCCCTGGATCTTGCCGCCGCACGAATCGCCGGTTCACGAGATTCTGCGCGCTGAGCTGCGCGCGGCTGGCGCGGAAGCTCCGGCCGCCATCGTCGAGGGTCTGTCGACGCCGCTGACCTTGGGCCTGGTCGTCCGTTCCGATTCGATCGGCTTGCTGCCCGAACGCATCGCTCGACAAGAGCAGGAGCGGCAGACGATCGTCATTCTGCCCTTGGCGATGCAGCGTTTGCCGGCGCCGGTGGGCATCGCGTGGCGCGGCGACAAGGCGCAATCACCGCTTGCCGTGGCGCTGATCGCTGCCCTGCAGGGTTGCGCTGCGCAATCCTTGGAGAACCTCTGAGTACGTGGAGAGGCCGACGGTCATGGGAGCGCGTCGGCGACTTGGTCCGATCCGAGTCCCGCTTCAGCGCCAAGAGCATGGCCTCGCAAGGGCGCCGCCTTGGTTTGTCAGCCGCCCAATGCGGCGTTCTCATCGGTGCCTCGGCGCAGTCGGTATACAACGGGGAGGAGGGCAAGGCGCGCCCGCGGGCCCAGCACCTGCCGGCGATCATTGCGCTCAGGAAGCTGGGGCGTCGACAAGCGAACGAGATCCTGGAGAGCCGCAAGGCCGCCTAGGTGTCGCGATCGTCGACAAGTCCTTCCTGCGTCCGCGCACGGTCGGGCTTGGGGTATTGGTCGAAGCGGTCTCGCTGGCAAATGAGTTAGTCTGCAGTTGTATAGCCTGCATGTCGACGCCTAGGGCAGTCGTCATGCAGAGGAAGGGAGCCGAGACATGGACGAATGGCCTGAGCCGCACACCAAGTCGCAGGAGTTGCGGGCGTTCCTATTCCTGTCGGTGGTTCTCGCACCGGTCCTGGCCGTGGGCTTGGTTTCCGGCTACGGGTTCCTGGTATGGGCGGTTCAGCTCCTCACCGGCCAACCCCCGGGTCCGAAAGTCTGACGCCGTCGCCCATGCCGATCGACGAGCTCCACATCGCCAGTCTCGTCGTCCATTCGACGCCGCGCCGCCTCGATTCCGTCTCCAGTGTCATCGCCGCCCTGCCGGGAGCCTGCATCCACGCGTCGTCGGCCAGCGGCAAGTTGGTCGTGACGCTGGAAGCGCCCGATGCCGAAGCGATCACGGCGACGGTGGCGAGCATCCAGCACGTCGATGGCGTGCTGTCGGCGGCGCTTGTATACCAATGCGCGGATAGTCTCGACGCGATGAACGAGGAGATTGCCGATGCGTAGGCGCGACTTCATCCGCCAATCCGCCGCGACGGCCGCGGGCGCGGCTGCCGGCATCGCCATGCCAGCACAGGCGCAACCCGCTGGCGGCGACCCGAACGTGAAATGGAGCAAAGCGCCTTGCCGCTTCTGCGGCACGGGGTGCGGCGTGACCGTCGCGGTGAAGGGCAACCGCGTGATCGCGACGCAGGGCGATCCGCAGGCCGAGGTCAACAAGGGCCTGAACTGCATCAAGGGCTACTACCTCTCGAAGATCATGTACGGCGAAGACCGGCTGACCACGCCGCTGCTGCGCATGAAGGACGGGAAGTACGCCAAGGAAGGCGACTTCACGCCCGTTTCCTGGGACGCCGCCTTCGACGTCATGGCGGAGCAGTTCAAGCGCGCGCTCAAGGACAAGGGCCCCACCTCGGTCGGCATGTTCGGCTCCGGGCAATGGACGGTCTGGGAAGGCTATGCCGCCCTCAAGCTGATGAAGGCCGGATTCCGCTCGACAACCTCGACCCGAACGCGCGCCATTGCATGGCCTCGGCGGCGGTCGGGTTCATGCGCACCTTCGGCGCCGACGAGCCCATGGGCTGCTACGACGACATCGAGGCCGCGGACGCGTTCGTGCTCTGGGGCTCGAACATGGCCGAGATGCACCCGATCCTGTGGACGCGGGTGACCGACCGGCGCCTCAGCGCGCCGAACGTGAAGGTGGCCGTTCTGTCAACGTTTGAGCACCGGTCGTACGAGCTGGCCGACATCGAGCTCACGTTCACGCCGCAGACCGACCTGGCGATCCTCAACTACATCGCCCATCACATCATCAGTACCGGCCGGGTGAACAAGGAGTTCGTCGAGAAGCACACGACCTTCCTCTTGGGCAACCCGGACATCGGCTACGGCCTTCGTCCGGAGCATCCGCTGCAGAAGGCCGCGAAGAATGCCGGCGCGCCCGGCGGCTCGAAGCCGATGACCTTCGACGAGTTCGCCCGGTTCGTGTCGGCCTACGACCTGGAGTCCACCGCCAAGCTGAGCGGCGTGCCTGCGAATCGCCTCAAGGCGCTGGCCGAGCTCTACGCCGACCCGAAGATCAAGGTGATGTCGTTCTGGACCATGGGGTTCAACCAGCACACGCGCGGCGTCTGGTGCAACAACATGGTCTACAACATCCACCTGCTGACCGGCAAGATCTCGACGCCCGGCAACAGCCCGTTCTCGCTGACTGGACAGCCCTCCGCCTGCGGCACCGCGCGCGAGGTCGGCACCTTCGCCAACCGCCTGCCGGCGGACATGGTGGTGACCAACCCCAAGCATCGCGAGCACGCCGAGGAGATCTGGAAGATTCCGCACGGCACCATCCCCGATGTGCCGGGCTACCACGCGGTGCTGCAGAACCGGATGCTCAAGGACGGCAAGCTCAACGCCTACTGGGTTATGGTCAACAACAACATGCAGGCGGGCGCCAACCTGATGCAGGAGGGCTACCCCGGCTACCGCAACCCGGCGAACTTCGTCGTCGTCTCGGACGTGTACCCGACAGTCACGGCGGTGGCCGCCGACCTCATCCTGCCGGCGGCGATGTGGGTCGAGAAGGAAGGCGCCTACGGCAACGCCGAGCGCCGCACCCACTTCTGGCACCAACTCGTGTCGGCCCCGGGCGAGGCCCGCTCCGACCTGTGGCAGCTGATGGAGTTCTCCAAGCGCTTCAAGGTTGAGGAGGTGTGGCCGGCCGAGCTCATCGCCAGGAAGCCCGAGTTGCGCGGCAAGACCCTGTTCGACATCCTCTATCGCAACGGCGCGGTCGACAGGTTTGCCGTCGCCGACGTCGAGGCCGGCTATGCCAACGACGAGGCGAAGGCCTTCGGTTTCTACCCGCAGAAGGGCCTGTTCGAGGAGTACGCGCAGTTCGGTCGCGGCCACGGCCACGACCTAGCGCCCTTCGACACCTATCACCAGGTGCGCGGCCTGCGCTGGCCGGTGGTCAACGGCAAGGAGACGCTCTGGCGCTACAAGGAGGGCTCGGACCCTTACGTCAAGGCTGGCACGGGCTACCAGTTCTATGGCTTCCCCGACGGCAAGGCACGGATCTACGCCCTGCCCTACGAGCCGGCGGCCGAAATGCCGGACAAGGACTATCCGTTCTGGCTGTCGACCGGCCGGGTGCTCGAGCACTGGCATTCGGGATCGATGACGCGCCGGGTACCGGAGCTGCACAAGGCGGTGCCGCACGCGCTCTGCTACATGCATCCCGACGACGCGGTGGCGCTCGGCGTCCGGCGCGGCTCCGAGGTGGAGATCAGCTCGCGCCGGGGCAGCATGCGCACCCGCGTCGAGACTCGCGACCGCAACAAGCCGCCGCGAGGCCTTGTCTTCGTGCCCTGGTTCGACGCCAGCCAGCTCATCAACAAGGTGACGCTGGACGCGACCGACCCGATCTCGTTCCAGACCGACTTCAAGAAGTGCGCCGTGAAGATCGTGAAGGTCTAGGACGCAAGCCGCCATGAAATTGCGCATCCTCCTCGGCCTTCCGATGGTCGTCGCGCTGGTCTGCGCGCAGGCGGCGCCCTTCGTCGACGCCATGCGCGGCCCCGCGCCCATCACCGCCACGACCCAGCCGCCGAGGCTAGGCAACCAGGTCAACGACGACAACCGGCTGCAGCGCAACTACAGCCAGCAGCCGCCCGTCATTCCGCACCGCATCGACGGCTATCAGGTCGACAAGAACTTCAACAAGTGCCTGGACTGCCACGCGCGCGAGAGGACCGCCCTCTCGCAGGCGATTCCGGTCAGCGCCACGCACTACATCGACCGCAGCGGCAAGGCGCTGGACCACATCTCCACTCGCCGCTACTTCTGCAAGCAGTGCCACGTGCCGCAGGAAAACGTGCCCGCGCTCGTCGGCAACGGATTCCGGGGCGACCCGGCGGATGCCGCCTCGGCGCCGAAGAAGTAGAAAGCGAAGGCCTTCGGCATGCTCGAGCGCATCAAACGGTACTGGAACGTCGTTCGCCGGCCGAGCGTTCACTTCAGCCTCGGCTTCCTGACGCTGGGCGGCTTCATCGGCGGCATCATCTTCTGGGGCGGCTTCAACACGGCGATGGAGGCGACGAACACGGAGGCCTTCTGTACCGGCTGCCACGAGATGCGCAACAACGTCCTCGTCGAGCTGAAGACAACAATCCATTACACCAACCGCTCGGGCGTCCGCGCCGTCTGCTCGGACTGCCATGTCCCGCACGCCTGGACCGACAAGATCGCCCGCAAGATGCAGGCGTCCAAGGAGGTCTGGGGCAAGATCTTCGGCACCATCGACACCCAGGAGAAGTTTCGCGACATGCGCCTCGAGCTCGCGCGGCATGAGTGGGCGCGGCTGAAGGCGAACGATTCACTGGAGTGCCGAAACTGCCACCAGTACGCCTCGATGGACTTCACCCGGCAGAGCGTGCGGGCGCAGAACATGCACTCGACCTACCTCGCCAACAAGGAGAAGACCTGCATCGACTGCCACAAGGGCATCGCGCACCGCCTGCCGCACATCCCACCCGGCGAGGCACCGACGGACACGCCGGGGCAAGTCGTGCCAATGCCAGGCGGCTCGAATCAGGGCGCGCTTGCTCCTGCGGTATCGGCGAGCGCAAATCGTCCCTGATCGGTCAGGCGCCGCGGCGCGATGATCGGTGCGGCGCGGCGCGGTCGATGGCGGTCACGCGTTGCGGGTGTCGGGTGAGAGGGGGCGACGTCGCGTTCCTGGCCGCGACCGAGCTCGATCGAGAGCGCCAGCCACGCCGCCAGTCCCAATCGGGGATGTGCCTGGCGAAGATCGGCCCGAGGGTGCGATCACCTCGCACACGACCATAGAAGCCCTCGCGGTGCCGGTCTAAGCCGGGCGGCAGGAGCGACAAGACGCTGCGCGAGTCTGGCGTCCTCCTGCCACTCTCCATCGACGCCGTTTGATCCCCGTCAAACAGGCCGTGAGAAAGGCTTTCGACAATTGATGCATTCCCGATACACCTTATCCCCATGACTGCTACGACCATGACCCCCGCAACCACCAGCACCGCGATCGACGTTTGCGAAACCGCTTCCAGGAGATCCGCCAGCCGGCTGTGGCGATGGCTCGGCCTGATCTTCGTCCTGTCTTTCGGCGCCCTCGGGTACCTCGGCTGGCAGATCTATCTGACGGCTCCGCCGATCCCCAGGTCGGTCGCCACGACCGATGGCGAGGTCTTGTTCACCGGCGAGCAGATCCAGCTCGGCCAGCAGGCGTGGATGGCTGCCGGCGGCCAGCAGCTCGGCACCGTCTGGGGCCACGGCAGCTATGTCGCGCCGGACTGGTCGGCCGACTGGCTGCACCGTGAAGCGACGGCCCTGCAGGCAATTCGCAGCGCGGAACAGCGCAAGGCCGCGCCGACCTTGACGCAGGCCGACCAGGCCGGCGTCGACGCCCGCGTTCGGGACGAGATGCGCCGCAACACCTACGACGAGACGACCGGAACCGTGAAGGTCTCGGCCGAGCGTGCGAAGGCGATTCGTGAGGTCGCCGGCCACTACGAAGGCCTGTTCGGCACCGAACCGTCGCTCGCCAAGCTGCGCGACCAGTACGCGATGACCGAAGGCGCGTTGCCCGAGAAGTCGGACCGCCAGGCACTCGCCGCCTTCTTCTTCTGGACCTCCTGGGCCGCCACGACGAACCGCCCGGGCGAGACCGACCTGTCCTACACCAGCAACTGGCCGCACGAGCCGCTGGTCGGCAA
>Ga0207659_10001039_pt1 | contig 16428 bp, 9 predicted proteins | sample KBSM43metaG_FD_184330 | JGI IMG/M metagenome (GOLD analysis project Ga0207659, IMG submission 184330) | Miscanthus rhizosphere microbial communities from Kellogg Biological Station, Michigan, USA - KBS M4-3 metaG (SPAdes) (version 2) | ecosystem: Host-associated > Plants > Roots > Rhizosphere >...
CCAGGAGCCATGGCTGCTGATCAAGGACCGCGACGAGGCGGCGCGCCCGGCAGCCGAGTACAGCGTCGTCGATGCGCTGCCGAACAGCGTGCTGTCGAAACGCGCGGTGGTCGAGGCATCGAAAGCCGCACGGCCCGCTGCGGCCAAGAAGGCGGTCAAGCCCGCAACGGCCAAGAAGGCGGCCAGCGCAACCCGCAGCAAGACTGCGACTGCCGAGGGTGCCAAGCCGGCAGCCACCGCACCGGCGTCGAAGTCGAAGCGGCCGTCGCGTGGCGCAGCGAAGAAGGCATCCATCGCCGCATCGGACTTGCCGGCCGGCGCCGTCAAGGCCGCGCTGCCCGACACGCTCGCGCCCGAGCTCGCGACCTTGGTCGCCGACGTTCCGGCCGGCGACGACTGGGCCTACGAGATCAAGTTCGACGGTTACCGCGTGCTCGCCCGCATCGAAGGTGGTGAAGTGCGCCTCCTGACCCGCAACGGCAACGACTGGACCGCGAAGCTGAAAGGGATCGCCGCCGAAATCGACCGACTCGGCATGGACTCGGCCTGGCTCGACGGCGAGATCGTCGTGCTCGGCGAGCACGGCGCGTCCGACTTCGCGGCGCTGCAGAACGCCTTCGATGCCGGCGGCGCGCAGATCCGCTACTTCGCCTTCGACCTGCCGTTCTATGCCGGCCACGACCTGCGCCAGGTTGCGCTCGGCGAGCGGCGCGCACTGCTCGGCCGCCTGCTCGCCGACGCCGACGGCATCGTCCGCTTCAGCCAGGACTTCGAGTCCGACGCGAGCGAGATCCTGCGCAATGCCTGCCGGCTGCATCTCGAGGGCGTGATCGGCAAGCGCCTCGGCTCGGCCTACGTGGCCGGCCGCACGCGCGACTGGATCAAGCTGAAGTGCACCCTGCGCCAGGAGTTCGTGATCGGCGGCTACACCGAGCCGCAAGGCTCGCGCACCGGCCTGGGCGCGCTGCTGCTCGGCATCCACGACGAGCGCGGGCGCCTCCGCTATGCCGGCAACGTCGGCACCGGCTTCGACGTCAAGACGCTCGGCGCCTTGCGCAAGCAGCTCACCAAGCTCGAGACGAAGGACGCACCGTTCATCGACAAGCCGCGCGAAGCGCGCGGCACCTGGGTCGAGCCGAAGCTGGTCGCCGAGATCTCGTTCGCCGAGTGGACGCGAGACGGCAAGGTTCGCCAGGCGGTCTTCCACGGCCTGCGCAGCGACAAGCCGCCCAGCGCGATCACGCGCGAGGTCGCCGCGCCGGCACCCCGCGGGTCGACGGCGGAACAGCAGGCGGCGGGTGCGAGCGACGGAAGCGCAACGACGGTTGCGTCGAAGAAGGCCAGCACTTCCGAAAGGGCTGCGAAGGCAGCCACGCCCGCAAAGACAGCGAAGACGGCAAAGACAGCAACGACAGCAAAGCAAGACCTCGCCACCGCCACTACCGCGAAGGCATCGACAGCAAACACACAAGGCGAACCCCCACCGCCACCCGCTCTGCCCGCCTCGGTGAAGGTCACCCACCCCGAACGCGTGATCGATCCGAAGAGCGGCCACACCAAGCGCGACCTTGTCGACTACTACCTGCACGCGGCCAAGCGCATCCAGCCACATCTGCAAGGCCGCCCGGTCGCGCTGGTGCGCGCGCCGGCCGGCATTGGCGGGCATCTCTTCTTCCAGAAGCACAGCGGCTCGCTGCACATCGACGACCTCGTCGAGCTGCCGGTCGCGCTCGACCCGGAGCATCCGCCGCTGGTCGAGATCGACAGCTTCACCGCGCTGATCTCGGCCGCGCAGATGAACGTCGTCGAGTTCCACACCTGGAACGCGCTGTCGCGCGCGATCGACAAGCCGGACCGCATGACCTTCGACCTCGACCCCGGCGACGGCGTCGGCTGGACCGCGATGGTCGCGGCCGCCCGCCTGACGCGCGCGTTGCTCGACGAGAGCGGCCTGCGCTCGTTCGTCAAGACGAGCGGCGGCAAGGGCCTGCATGTCGTCGTGCCGCTCACGCCGCGCGAAGGCTGGGACGACGTCAAGGACTTCTCGCGCGCGGTGGTCGAGCGCCTGGCGTTGCTCGCGCCCGATCAGCTCGTCGCGAAGAGCGGGCCGAAGAACCGGGTCGGCCGGATCTTCGTCGACTACCTGCGCAACGGCCGCGGCGCGACGACGGCGGCTGCGTACTCGGCGCGCGCGCGAGCCGGTCTCGGCGTCTCGATTCCATGCGACTGGGACGAACTCGACGGCCTCACCGGCGGCGACCACTGGACCATCGCGAACGCACACGAGCGCCTCGAAGCGGCCGCCGACCCGTGGGCCGACTACGCGCGTTGCCGACAAGCGCTCGGCGCCGCCCGCAAGGCGCTGCGCCGCGCCGTGGCGGCATGACAACGGCGCAGTCGCGCCCCCATGCTTCGGGGATTTCCCTCGGCGCCCGGCGCGGTGAGACTGTCGTCCAGCGCCCCGAGGCGTTCGACCCGAATCCACGATCGATGCCCTTTCAGCACCTGTCGCCTTGATCGAATGTCTCGGAACGCAACCGGAGTCTCTATGGAACCCACCTTCTTCGCCCAGTACAAGGGCTTCGAGTTCCACTGCTCGCCGACCCGCCTGCGCGGCGGCGGCTTCATCCCGCGCCTGCTGATCTCGGCCGACTTCGGCGTCAGCGAGGTCGACATACCGGTCCCGGTTCAGGGGCCGCCCTATGTCGATGCCACCGAGGCCGCGCATCGCTCGTTCTGGCAGGGTCGGCGCTGGGTCGACACCGGCGAGGTCGCCGCGTCGTCGCCGGTCCACGAGCTCGCCTTCGCACGCTCGGTCTACACCGTCTGAGTCGACAGCGGGGCCGTGCCGCGCATTCCGTGCGCCCCCGCCCGCGCAGCGTTAAGGTGACCCGCTCGAACCCTTCTGCCGGGATCGCCCGATGGCCTTCCGCACGCTGCTCTACCGCTACTTCTTCTTCGGCTGGCTGTTCCGCGACGTCACGCGCGGCAACCTGTTCGAGCGTTCGGCGGCCTGGCGCCACAACTGCGCGCAGGCGCGCTGGCTGCCGACCTACATGCGGCGCTGGCTCGTGTTCGGGGTGATCTTCTACAGCGCGGGTGCGTTCGTCGAGCTGGTCATGGGCGCGCCGATCGCCTCTGCGCTGCTCTACGTGCCGAGCGCCCTCAGCGTGCCGATCAATGCGGTGATCGTCGTCGCGTGGGCGGGGTTCAAGGCGCTGTCCGCTCCGCTCTGAGCGGCCGAACGCCGGCTCGCGTCAGCTCTTGCGTTGCCCGGCCGGCTCGGCCGGCTCGGTCGGTCCCGGCAGGTCGTGCAGCCAGCCGACCACCAGGCGCGCCTTGCCGTCGCCGCCGGTCACCGGCGAGAACGTGAACGCGACGGTCTGGACTGCCGGCGGCCGGCCATGGCGCACGGTGCCCGCGATCCGCTTGCCCGAATCGATGCTGCGGTGAAGCTGGCGTTCCAGCACGTCGAGCAGCTCGGACGGGCTGTCGAGGTCGCGCAGCTTGCGGCCGCCGAGCGCTCCCGGCTCGAGACGCCAATGCCGGCACGCTTCCTGGTTCGCGAACATCAAGGTGCCGCGGCGGTCGAACGCGAGGATGCGGTCCGGCAACCCGGTCAGCGTGGCCTCGAGCACCTCGACGCGCGATTCGAGCGCGTCCTTCGCCTCGACGAACGCGAGCTCGCGCTGGCGCCGTTCGGTGATGTCGGTGAAGGTCAGCACGACGCCGGCAATCCGGTCGTCGATCGTCCGGTACGGCTGCTGGCGCGCCAGCAGCCAGCGCCCGGTGTGGTCACCGACCTCGCGCTCGACCGGCACCAGCTGCTGCAGCACGCTGATCGCGTCGCTCTCGAGCGTCGGGTAGTTGAGCCGCTGCGACAGGTCGGCGAGGGGCCGGCCGACATCGGTCGGGATCAGGTTGAACAGCGCAATCGCCGCCGGCGTGTAGAACGTGATGCGCCGATCGCGGTCGAGAAAGACCATCGCGATCGACATCGACTCCATCAGGTTGTGCAGGTCGCTGTTCGATGCGCCGACCTCCTCGACAGTGCGCCGCAGCTCGACGCCGACCGTCGTCAGCTCCTCGTTGACCGACTGCGCCTCCTGCCTTCGCGCCTCGAGCTCCTCGCCGGCCGAACGCAGGTCCTCGTTCATCACCTGCAGCTCTTCGTTGCTGGCCTGCAGCTCCTCGGTCGAGGCCTGGTGCTGCTCGACGACGTCGCGCAGCTGCATCTTCAGCCGCACGACCTCGTCGTAGAGATCGGTCTCGCGGCTGCTGGCGCCGCTCGCCGCCTGTGCTGACGGGGCGCCGTCGGCCGTCGGGCCGGTCGACGCGAGCCGCTCGTTGAAGACGATCAGCAGGCACTGCGGCGCGATCTCGTCGGCCGGCGCGACGCTGAGGTCGATCAGCAGCGCCTGGCCGTCGAGATCGATCGGCAGGTTCAGCACCTCGGTCGGCTTGCCGGTCTGGGCGACCCGGTTCAGCGCAGCGCGAAGCTCGATGCGCAGCATCGGGTGCGCGATCCGCAACAGGTTGCGGCTCGGCTCGCCGCCACCGAAGCGGAGGTAGCGGCCGGCGCGCTGCGACAGGTGCATCAGCTCGAACTCGGCATCGACGACCAGAGAGGGCGGCGAGTAACGCTCGATCAAGCGCAAGTGAACCTGGCCGGCCCGTTCGGGATGAGCGGAAGCGTCGCTCGGCCGGCGGACCACGCGCTCAGGCACCAGGCCAGGCAACGCGTCGAACGGCACCACCGCGGCCACGTCGTCCGGCATCGGACCGGCTTCGCGCGCCAGGCCGCTCGCGCCGACCGGCAGCGGGAAGGCCGGCCGATCCGCCGGCCGGCGGCGATACAGGCAGTGCTTCTTGTCGACCGGCTGGAACAGGGGCGGCACTTCCGCCGCCGATTCCGAGGTGCCCAGGAACATCAGCCCATCGAGTCGGAGCGCGAAGTGAAAGGTCTGCAGCAGGCGCTGTTGTGCCGCGCGATCGAGGTAGATCATCAGGTTCCGGCACGACAGCAGATCGAGGCGTGAGAAGGGCGAATCCCTCAGCACATCGTGGGTCGCGAACAGCACCGTCTCGCGCAGCTCGGCGCTGACCCGGTAGCCGCGTGCCTCCTCGCTGAAGAAGCGCTCGAGCCGCTCGGCCGACACGTCGGCGGCGATCGTCGGCGGGTAGAAGCCGGCCCGGCCGGCGCGGATCGCATCGGTGTCGAGATCGGACGCGAACACGCGCAGCCGCGGCGGGCGGTCGAGGCGGCCGGCGAATTCGTGCAGCAGGATCGCGATCGAATAGGCCTCCTCGCCGGTCGCGCAGCCCGGCACCCAGACACGCACGGTGTCGTGCGGGGTACGGCCTTCGAACAGCGTCGGGATCAGCGCTTCGAGCGCGTTGAAGTGCTCGCTGTCGCGGAAGAAATTGGTCACGCTGACCAGCAGGTCCTTCAGCAGCGCGCGCGCTTCGACGGGCCGCGTGCGCAGCACCTCGAGGTACTCGGGCAGCTCGACGACCTCGTTGACCTGCATCCGGCGGCCGATCCGGCGCAGCACGGTCGCGCGCTTATAGGCGTCGAAGTCGTGGCCGGTGCGGTTGCGCATCAGCTCGAGGATGTGGCGCAAGGTCGCCTCATCGCTGCGGTTGCCGGCCGCGGTCTTGGCCGGGCCAGACACGGGCTCGTCTTCGGACGGCAGCTGGAGCTGTTGTTCAAGGCGGTGGTAGGTCACCAGTCGCGCCGCCATCTCGGCGACCGGCAGCACCAGGTCGACCACGCCGGTCGCGATCGCCGAGCGCGGCATGCTGCTGTGCTCGGCCTCGCTCGGATCCTGCGCGATCGACAGGCCGCCGCGTTCCTTGATGCGGCGGATGCCGATCGCGCCATCACCATCGGCGCCCGACAGCACGATCGCGGTGGCATGCGGCCCGTAGGTGTCGGCGAGCGTTCGGAAGAACAGGTCGACCGCGACATGGCGGCCGCTGCGGCCCGGCAGGTCTTCGAGGCGCAGCTCACCGTCGAGCGCCGACAGCAGCTTGCCCGGTGGGATGACGTAGACGCAGTTGACCTCGATCCGCTCGGTGGCGCGAACCTGCACGACGCGCATCGCGGTCGTCCGCTGGATCAGTTCGGCCAGCGAGCTCTCATGGTCCGACGAGAGGTGGATGACGACGACGAAGGCCATGCCCGAATCGGCCGGCATCGTGCGGAAGAACGTCTGCAGCGCCGGGATGCTGCCGGCCGACCCGCCCAGGCCGACCATCGCCAGCATGCGGTAGCCGCGCGTCGGAATGGCGTCGTCCTGCATCGGAGCGTAGTGCTCTTCCGCGTGGTCGGGTTGCAGGTCGCTCATGGGCCGAGGTCCCGGTTGGCGGTGGGACGCGGCCGCGTCGAAGGCGTCGTTCGGGCCGCTGCAGCCTGCGGCTGCGCCACCGATCTTATGCCTATCGAGGGTCGATCCAGGCGGCGTTGTCCGACGTGCCGGCGCAGAAGCGGGTGACTATCATCGACGACGCGGGTGGCGGAACTTCTGGTGCACCTTCCGCATAACGCCTCCTGTTGCCGATGGATCCCGACCAGACCGAAGAAGACCACGCCGGCGTCGACGACGACGTCGTGCCGAGCCGCGGGTACGACACGCTGCCGGTGGTCGGCCTTGGCGGCTCGACCAGCAGCCTGCCGTCGTTGCGAACGTTCTTTCGCGCGATGCCGCCCGAACCGGGCATGGCCTTCTTCGTCGCGATGCACCCACAACCTGGGCATGAGGCACACGTCGGCGACGCACTGCGCGCCGATACCCGGATGCCCGTGATCGAGCTCGACGGCGCGCAGCCGGTCAAGGTCAACCAGATCTACATCGTGCCGCCGGGCAAGGCGCTGCATGCGAGCGACGGCCAGGTCGGGGCCGTCGATGTGCGGCCGAACCGCGGCCGCCATGTCGTCGTCGACCTGTTCTTCCGCACCCTCGCCGACAGCCATGGTCCGCACGCCGCCGCGGTGGTGCTGTCGGGCACCGACGGCGACGGCGCGATCGGCATCAAGCGCATCAAGGAACGCGGCGGCCTGACTATCGCGCAGGACCCGAGCGAGGCGGTGCACGGCAGCATGCCGCGCTCGGCGATCGCGACCGGCATGGTCGACTGGGTGCTGCCGGCGAACGAGATGCCGGCCCGGCTGATCCAGTACCAGCGGCTGGAGCGCAGCATCCATCTGCCGCCCGAGGACGGGCCGGAGCCGGCCGAGGCGCCCGCGCCGACCGACGATGCACCCGAAGCCGCGCTGCGCGAAGTGCTGCGCTTCCTGCGCGTGCGCACCGGCCGCGACTTCTCGTACTACAAGCGGGCGACGGTGCTGCGCCGGATCGCGCGGCGGATGCAGGTCAACGGCGCGACCGACATGCAGGCCTACGTCGGCATCCTGCGCACATCAGCCGGCGAGGCCGGAGCGCTGCTGCAGGACCTGCTGATCAGCGTCACCAACTTCTTTCGCGACGCCAGCTGCTTCCAGTCGCTCGAGGCACTGATCCCCGAGCTGTTCAACGACAAGACGCAGATCGACGCGGTGCGGGTCTGGGTGCCGGCTTGCGCGACGGGCGAGGAGGCGTACTCGATCGCGATCCTGCTCGCCGAGCATGCGCGCACCCTCGAGGCGCCGCCGAGCCTGCAGATCTTCGCGACCGACCTCGACGAGCAGTCGATCGCGACCGCGCGCACCGCCCTCTATCCCGAGACGATCGAGGCCGACGTGTCACCCGAGCGGCTGGCGCGCTACTTCGTCAAGCAGCACCTCGGCTACCGGGTCCGCCGCGAGATCCGCGAGACCGTGCTGTTCGCGGTGCACGACCTGCTGAAGGATTCGCCGTTCTCGCGCCTCGACCTGGTGTCGTGCCGCAACCTGCTGATATACCTGACGCGCGATGCGCAAGTCCGGGCGCTCGACATCTTCCATTTCTCATTGCGACCCGAAGGCAAGCTCTTCCTCGGCTCGTCGGAAAGCGTCGACGAGAGCACGCCGCTGTTCGCGGTCATCGACAAGAAGAACCGGCTGTTCAGCCAGCGGCCGGCGGCGCGCGCGAAGATGCCGATCCTGCCCGGGCCGACGACGCTGTCGCTGACCCTCGCCGAGCTGCCGAAGGGCGGCCGGCTGCCGGGCGTGCGGCCGGTGATTCCGTCGACCGTGCCGTTGCAGGTTCTGCAGCCGTTCGAGGTCAGCACCGAGGCGCGTGCCGCGTCGTGGGCGCACCTGCATTACCGCCTGCTCGAGCAGATCGCACCGCCGTCGATCCTGATCGACGGCGAGCACAACATCGTGCACCTGTCGGAAAGCGCCGGCCGCTTCTTGCAGCTGTCGGGTGGCGAGCCGACCAAGAACCTGCTGCGCCTGATCGACCCGGCCCTGCGCATCGAGCTGCGCGCGGCGCTGTTCCAGGCCGAGCAGTCGGGTACGTCGCTCGAATTCGGCCCGGCGACGATCGACCTGAACGGCGAGCAGACCCGCGTGAAGATCCGCGTCTCGGCGGGCGGCGAGGCGGCGCCCGACTACTTCCTCGTCGTCATCGACGCCGAGGACGCCACGGCCGACGGCGCGCCGGCCGACACCCCGACCACGAGCAACCTGCATCCAGTCGCCGAGCACCTCGATCGCGAGGTCGAGCGCCTGAAGGCGCACCTGCGCGACACCGTCGAGCAGTACGAAGCGTCGAACGAGGAGCTGAAGGCCGGCAACGAAGAGCTGCAGGCGATGAATGAGGAGCTGCGCTCGGCCACCGAGGAGCTCGAGACTGGACGCGAAGAGCTGCAATCGATCAACGAGGAGCTGAGCACCGTCAACAGCGAGCTGAAGAGCAAGGTCGAGGAGCTCGGCAGCTCGAACAGCGACATGCTGAACCTGATGGACGCGACCGCGATCCCGACGGTGTTCCTCGACCGCGACCTGCACATCACCCGCTTCACGCCGCCCGCGGTCGATGTCTTCAAGCTGATCCCGGCCGACATCGGCCGGCCGCTGACGGACCTGCGCACCGAGCTCGACTACCCCGAGCTCGCGGCCGACGCCGACCGCGTGCTCAAGCGCCTGGTGCCGGTCGACCGCGAGGTCGCGCGCGGCGGCTCGACCTGGTACTCGGCGCGGCTCCTGCCGTACCGCACGGTCGACGACCGCATCGCAGGCGTCGTGCTGACCTTGCTCGACATCACCGAGCGGCGCCGCAACGAGACTGCCCTGCGCGCCGGCGAGGAGCGCCTGCGACTGATCGTCGAGAACGCGCGCGACTACGCGATCTTCTCGCTCGACCTCGGCCGCCGCTTCACGACTTGGAACTCGGGCGCCGAGCGCATCCTCGGCTTTCGCGAGGCCGAAGTGCTCGGCCATAGCGGCGACCTGATCTTCACCGAGGAGGACCGTGCTGCCGGCGTGCCGGAGCGCGAGACCCGCACCGCGCTCGAGACCGGCCGCGCCGCCGACGACCGCTTCCACCTGCGCAAGGACGGCAGCCGGTTCTGGGCCAGCGGCGTGATGATGTCGATGCGCGACGACGCCGGCGCGGCGATCGGGTTCGTCAAGATCCTGCGCGACCAGACCGAGGCGCGCCGCACGCAGGAGGCGCTCGAGCGCAGCCAGGCCCAGTTGCTGAAGGCGTCGCAGGAGAGCGAACGCGCGCGCCGTGAGGCCGAGCTGCAGAAGGAGCATCTGGCGGCGCTCTTCACCGAGGCGCCGGCGCCGATCTGCATCCTGCGCGGCGGCGACTACCTGGTCGAATTCGCCAACGACCACATGTGCCAGCTCTGGGGCCACAGCCCGGAGGAGGTGCTCGGCCGCCCGCTGTTCGACGCGGTGCCGTCGATGCGCGTCCAGGTGCTGAAGGACCTGCTCGACCGCGTGATGACCACCGGCGTGACGTCGGTTGGCAAGGAGGTCTCGGCGCGGCTCGATCGCAACGGCGACGGAACGCTCGACGATGCGTACCTGAACTTCACCTACGCGCCGCTGCACGGTGTCGCCGGCTCGATCGACGGCGTGCTGGTGATGGCCTACGACGTCACCGACGAAGTCCATGCGCGCGAGCAGATGAGCGAGCTGCACGAGGCGTCGAAGGCAGCCGGGCGCGCCAAGGACAACTTCCTCGCGATGCTCGGCCACGAGCTGCGCAACCCGCTCGCGCCGTTGCAGACCTCGCTGCACCTGAGCCGCAAGCTCCTGCCCGGCTCGAAGATCGACCACCTGCTCGATGTGATGCAGCGCCAGACCAGCAACCTCGCGCGCATCGTCGACGACCTGCTCGAGGCGTCGCGCGTCAACGAAGGCAAGATCGACCTGCAGATCGAGCCGCTCGACCTGCGCACGTGCGTGCAGCAGGCCGTCGCAGCGGCGCGCCCTGCCATCGATGCGCACGAGCAGACGCTCGAGATCGATGTGCCCGACCGGTCGGTGCCGGTGCAGGCCGATCCGGTGCGGGTCGAACAGATCATCCTGAACCTGCTCAACAACGCGAGCAAGTACACGCAGAACGGCGGCCACCTGCGCGTGGTCGTGAAGCGCGGCGGGCCATGGGCCGAGATCTCGGTGATCGACAACGGCGCCGGCATCGACGACGACCTGCGGCCGCGCCTGTTCCAGATCTTCCAGCAGGGCAACCGTGATCTGGCGCGCCGCGAAGGCGGCCTCGGTATCGGCCTCAGCGTGGTGCGACGCCTCGTCGAGCTGCACCGGGGCACGGTCGAGGCGCGCAGTGAAGGCGTCGGCAAGGGCAGCGAATTCATCGTCCGGCTGCCGCTCGCGCCGGAGGGCCCGGCGCGCGTCGGCGCTGCGCCCGTCGTTGCGCCGGGCGCGAACGCCGACGCGGCGGCGACGGCCTCCGACGCCGCGGCGCCAGCCACGGGCAATGCCACCACGCCGCCGGCACGCAAGAAGCGCGCGAAGGCCGGCGCACCATCGATCACCGCCGGCGCGGGCCGCAGCGACGCCGCAGCCAACACAGCGGCCGCCAGCGCCCCAACTGCGCTGCGCGTGCTCGTCGTCGACGACAACCGCGATGCCGGCGAGACCCTCGGCATGCTGATCGAGACCCTCGGTCATCAGATTCGCCTCGCCGACAACGGCCGCACGGCGCTGGCGCTGTTCGACGAGTGGCATCCGGAAGTGGTCTTTCTCGACATCGGCCTGCCGGGCATGGACGGCTACGAGGTCGCATCGGAGATCCGGAGCCGCAGCCCGGGCGGCGCGCCTCGCCTGGTCGCGGTGACCGGCTACGGCCAGGACCGCGATCGCGCGAAAGGGCGCCAGGCCGGCTTCGATGCGCACCTCGTCAAACCGGCGGCCTACGAGGCGATCGCGCAGATCCTGGCCAGCGCGGGCGCGGATCTGCGGCCGTCCTGAGGCCGCGGTGAAGATCGCGACCTTCAACGTCAACGGCATCAAGAGCCGGCTACCGCGCCTGCTCGAGTGGCTCGAAGAGTCGAAGCCCGATGTCGCCTGCCTGCAGGAGCTGAAGGCGCCGGACGAGACCTTTCCGCTCGATGCGATCCGCGACGCCGGCTACGGCGCGCTGTGGAGCGGGCAGAAGTCATTCAACGGCGTCGCGATCCTGGCGCGGGGCAGGGGCCCGGTCGAGCGCCGGCGCGGCCTGCCGGGCGACCCCGATGACCTGCACAGCCGCTACCTCGAAGCCACGGTCGACGGCGTTGTCGTCGCCTCGATCTACCTGCCGAACGGCAACCCGCAACCGGGTCCGAAGTTCGACTACAAGCTGGCCTGGTTCGAGCGCCTGAACCTGCACGCGGCCGAGCTGCTCGCGACCGGCCTGCCCACGGTGCTGGCCGGCGACTACAACGTCGTGCCGACCGACGACGACATCTATTCGCCGGCGTCATGGCTGAAAGACGCGCTGCTGCAGCCGGAGAGCCGCGCCGCCTACCGGCGCCTGCTCGCGCAAGGCTGGACCGATGCGATCCGCCACCTGCATCCGGATGCGCGGATCTACACGTTCTGGGACTACATGCGCAACCGCTGGCCGCGCGATGCGGGGCTGCGCATCGACCATCTGCTGCTGAGCCCGAGCATCGCCGATCGGCTCGTGGCTGCGGAGGTCGACCGCGAGGTGCGCGGCCGCGAAAAGGCGAGCGACCACGCGCCGGCGTGGGTCGAGCTGCGCTGAATGGTCGCTGACTGCGAAGGTCGCTGCTGACGCGTCAGCGGTGCAGCTGGCTCACCGCGAGCACGACGATCAGCAGGCCGGCGCCGAGCCAGCCGAGCTGCGCGACGGTTTCCTTCAACGTCAGCCGGTGCTGCAGCTGCGGAATCAGGTCGGCGACCGCGACATAGATGAAGCTGCTCGCCGCAATCACCAGCAGGTACGGGAACAGCGCCTCCCACGGCCCGACGATGAAGTAGCCGACGATCCCGCCGACCACCGCGGAGAGCCCCGAGACCGCGTTGTAGAACAGCGCCTTAGCGCGCGAGAAGCCGGCGTTCAGCAGCACGATGTAGTCGCCGACCTCCTGTGGAATCTCGTGCGCGATGATCGCCAGCGACGTGACGACGCCGAGCCGCGTGTCGGCGAGAAACGCGGCGGCAATGATGATGCCGTCGCAGAAATTGTGGATGCTGTCGCCGAGGATCACGCTCCAGCCGCCGCGTCCGGCCTGCTGCTCGTCGAAGCCGTGGTGATGGTGGTGGTCGTCGCCTTCGTGATGGTGGCTGTGCCGGTAGAGCTCGGCCTTCTCGAGCAGGAAGAAGAACAGCAGGCCGAGCAGCAAGGTCAGGAACAGCTTCTGCGGGCTGGCGTGGCGCTCGAACGCCTCGGGCAGCACGTCGAGCAGCGCGGTGCCGAGCAGCACGCCGGCCGACAGGCTCACGAGGTGGTGCACGACCCGCGTCAGCACCCCGATCGTCAGGCTCGCGGCGACGAGCACCGACAGCAAGCCGCCGAGGAACGTCGCCGCGATGATGTACGTGAGGGTCATCGGCGGTGTGCGCGAATCATCGGCATCTCGTGACGTGGCGCGACGCCGATCGACGGCGCGCTCGGGCGGCGCCGCGCGGCGCTCATGCGGCGGATCACAGCGGCATGTCGGTCAGGCGACGCCGTGCGCCTTGAACCACGCGAGGCAGCGCTTCCAGCCGTCGTCGGCCGCTTCCTTGCGGTAGCTCGGCCGGTAGTCGGCATGGAACGCGTGCGGCGCGCCCGGGTAGACCACGAACTCCGATTTTTTAGCCGCCGCGCTGCCGCCGGCGAGCGCCTTCTTCATCTGCTCGACGCTCTCCTGCGGAATGCCGGTGTCGTCGCCCCCGTAGAGGCCGAGCACCGGCCCGTTCAAGGTGCCGACGACCTCCATCGGATGCTTTGGCTGAAGCGGACTGCCGGCGCCGAGCAGCCGGCCGTACCAGGCGACCGCCGCCTTGACCGCCGGGTTGTGGGCGTCGTAGAGCCAGGTCTGCCGGCCACCCCAGCAGAAGCCGGTGATGCCGAGCCGCGCGGTGTCGCCGCCGTTCGCCTTGGCCCACGCGACGCTCGCATCGAGGTCGCCCATCACCTGCGCGTCGGGCACCTTGTTGACGACTTCCGAGAGCAGCTTGGAAATCTCGCCGTAGCTCTGCGCGTCGCCCTGGCGCACGAACAGCTCGGGCGCGATCGCCAGGTAGCCGGCCTTCGCGAAGCGCCGTGCGACGTCGGCGATGTACTCGTGCACGCCGAACACTTCGGAGACGACGAGGACGACCGGCAGGCTGGTCTTGCCGGCCGGCATCGCGCGGTAGGCCGGCATCTTGAAGTCGCCGACCGGGATCGTCACCTCGCCGACCGTCAGGCCGCTGCTGTCGGTCTTGATCGCCTGCGCGCTGACCGGCAGCACGGCGGCTGCGAAGCCGCTGCCGACCGCCGTGCGGACGAAGTCGCGCCGGCTGTAGTCGCGGCTCGGAACGAGGCTGTCGAGTTCGGGTTGCAGCATGACGGACGATCCGCAGCGGAAAACGGCGATTCTAGAAAGGTCGGTGCGGCCTGTCGGCCGACAGGGCGCGGCGCATGCGCCGCCACAATGCGCCGATGCATGACGAGTCGACTTTGCAATCCGACGCCGCGCCACGCTGGCCGGGCCAGCTCGCCGCGATCGACATGGGATCGAACAGCTTCCGGCTCGAGATCGGCGAACTCGCCGACGGCCGCTACCGGCGCATCGATTACCTGAAGGAAACGGTGCGGCTCGGCGCCGGGCTCGACGCCGACGGGTTGCTGACCGACGAGGCCGCCGCGCGCGGGCTCGCCTGCCTGGCGCGCTTCGCGAAGCGGCTCGACGGCTACCGGCCCGAGCAGGTGCGCGCGGTCGCGACCCAGACCCTGCGCGAGGCGCGCAATCGCGACCAGTTCCTGGCGCGCGCGCACCAGGCGCTCGGTCTGCCGATCGAGGTGATCTCGGGCCGCGAGGAGGCGCGCCTGATCTACGCCGGCGTCGCTCGGCTGCAGCCGTCGGACGAGACGCGACTGGTCGTCGATATCGGCGGGCGTTCGACCGAGATGATCCTCGGGCGCGGTCCGCGGCCGCTGCGCGCCGAGTCGTTCCAGATCGGCAGCGTCAGCCTGTCGATGCGCTATTTCGCCGATGGCAAGTTCACGACCGCCGCGTTCCGCGCGGCCCAGGTCGCGGCCGCCGCCGAGCTCGAAGAGGCGTTCGAGCCGTTCGGCGCCCGCCACTGGCGCGAGGCACTCGGCTCTTCGGGCACCGTCGGCGCCGTCGCGCAGCTGCTCGACGCGAACAAGATCGGCAACGGCCGGGTCGAGCCGGACGGGCTGCGCTGGCTGATGGAGCGCTGCCTCGAGGCCGGCCGCGTCGACAAGCTCGACCTGCCCGGCTTGAAAGACGACCGCCGGCCGGTGATCGGCGGCGGCCTCGCGATCCTCTACACGCTGGCGAGTCAGTTCGGCATCCAGTCGCTGATCCCGGCCCGCGGTGCGCTGCGCCAGGGCGTGATCTTCGACCTCGACGAGCGGCTGCGCGCCGCGGGCGCGCAGCCGAGCGGCCACGACATCCGCGAGGCGTCGGTGCAGGAGCTGCAACGCCGGTTCGGCGTCGACGTCGCGCAGGCCGACCGCGTCGCGCGGGTCGCTGCGCGCCTCTTCGACGAAGCCTTCCCGACCGCTGGCGCGGATGCGCGGCGCGAGCTGCTGTGGGCCTGCGCGCTGCACGAGATCGGCATGATGGTGTCGCACCACGACCACCATCGGCACAGCGCGTATCTGCTGTCGCACGTCGATGCCGCCGGCTTCTCGCAAAGCCAGCTCCGCCGCATCGCCGATCTCGTGCTCGGCCAGCGCGGCGGGCTGCGCAAGCTCGAGGCACGCCTCGTCGAGAACGAATTCGCGTGGCAGGTGCTGTGTCTCCGCCTCGGCGCGATCCACTGCCATGCGCGCGCTGCCACCGGCGACGCCGACATCGTGCTGCGGCGCGACGGCGACAAGGCGCGGCTCGGTTTCGCGCCGGGCTGGTCGGAGGATCATCCGAGCACCCTGCATCTGCTGCACGAGGAAAGCGATGCGTGGGCCAAGGCGGGCCGGCTCAGCCTGCATCTCGGGCCGGTCGGCTGAAACTGTTGTCGAAACGCGCCGCCGCTCGGCGGCTATGGATGGCGGGTCACGCAGCCTGCGCTACAAGCTGTCCGGCGACTGCACCGCGTGCAGCACGATCCCGGCCGAGCCCTCGCGATCGCGGCTGCGCAGCCACCAGGCGCCGCCCTTCTTGATCGCCCACGGTTGCATCTGGTCGGCAAGCAGCACCGCGGCCGCAAACCCGAGGGTCGGCTGGTGACCGACGATCAACACCGGCTCGCCGGCATCGGGCCAGCGCGCCGCCTTCAGCAGCGACTGCACGTCGTTGCCGGGGCCGAGGGCATTCACGGTCTTGAACGACCGGCCGAGGCCGCGCACGGTCTGCTGGCAGCGCAGCGCCGGGCTGACGAGGACGCGGGTCGACTCGGCGAGGCGCTGGTTCAGCCACTCGCCCATGCGCTGGGCCTGGCGCTCGCCCTTCGGCGTGAGTGCGCGTTCGAGGTCGTCGAGGTCGGGCCGTTCGGCCACTGCCTCGGCGTGGCGCCACAGGATCAGGTCCATCATGTCCCGGCGTTGTACAGGTTCATCAGCGCCTGCTGTGCCGAAGGGCCTTCGGTGCCGACTCGGACGTAGCTGCCGTCGGGCTGCAGCGCCCAGGCATCCTGGCGATCATGCAGGTAAGGCACCAGGCACTCGTCGATCACGCGCTGGCGCAGCGCCAGGTCGCGCACCGGCCACGCGACCTCGACGCGGCCGAACATGTTGCGGCCCATCCAGTCGGCGCTCGACAGGTAGAGCGCCTCGTCGTCCGGCCCGTCGCCCCAGCGGAAGTACATCACCCGGGTGTGCTCGAGAAAGCGCCCGACGATCGAACGGACCCGGATGCGCTCGCTCA
>Ga0207659_10001043_pt1 | contig 16409 bp, 17 predicted proteins | sample KBSM43metaG_FD_184330 | JGI IMG/M metagenome (GOLD analysis project Ga0207659, IMG submission 184330) | Miscanthus rhizosphere microbial communities from Kellogg Biological Station, Michigan, USA - KBS M4-3 metaG (SPAdes) (version 2) | ecosystem: Host-associated > Plants > Roots > Rhizosphere >...
TGTGACCCAAAGCGGACATCAGAAGGGGCGTTATGGGCCACGGGCGGCTGCGGCATACAGGTCGATCGGTTCGGCAAGGCCCTTAAGATCACGTTTGCCGCGCTCGGAAAAATGAATATCCGCGCCGGCGACCAGATCCTTCACAGTTCGGGACACGAGGCACTCTCCGGCTTGGGCCAGCGATGCGACCCGCGCGGCAACATGCACGGCGATACCGCGCACATCATTCTTCACGAGTTCGACCTCACCGGTATGCAGTCCGGCGCGGATTTCCATACCCAGAGGCCTGACCGCCGCAATCAAAGACAAGGCGCAATGGATCGCTCGGCCAGGGCCGTCAAAGGTCGCCAGAAAACCATCCCCGGTCGTCTTGACCTCTCTTCCCCGGTATCGCGCCAATTCTCGGCGAAACAAATCATTATGCGCATCGAGCAATTCGCGCCAACGCCTGTCGCCCAAAGCTTCCGCCCGCTTGGTGGAGTCCACGATATCGGTGAGAAGCACGGTCGACAGTACACGCTCGCCACCTACGGGCGGCTTTACGCCAGTCAGGAATTCAGCAACTTCATTTGTGACTTCGTCGGAGTCATCGCCGAGGAATGGGAAGTGATTGATCCCGGGCAATTCTAACAACCGGGCGTTCGGGATGTTACTGGCCAATTGCCGGCCGCCCTCGATGTTCACCACCGGATCGTCCGTTCGATGGACGACCAGCGTTGGAACGTGGACGTATGGCAAAATTCCAGAAATATCGATCATCTCGTTCATTCGCATTAGGGCTGCGACGGCTGACGGGCTAGCACTTGCGCGTTCCCGCTTTGCGAACCATTCACGAAATGCGGGGTCATCCTTCATTGTAGGAGCCCACACGCCAATATTTGCTCCCGTTCCCCAACCTTTCTCTACGTACTCAAAGAACCGTTTAAGTTTCTCGTCGGTCGCAAACCACGAGCTGAATTTGGCAAAGGCGCCCCACAGCACGAGCGCGCGACAGCGTTCGGGATAGTGGGCGGCAAAAAGCGTTGCGAGCGAACCACCTTCCGATAGTCCAAAGACCGCTGCGCGTTCAGAACCTGCCGCATCCATGACCGCTCTCACGTCGTCCATTCGTTCATCCATGGTGGGCAGGATTTCGAGACGATCCGAAAGGCCAGTGCCCCGTTTGTCGAATGTGATGACGCGCGAGAACGATGCAAGTTTGCGGAGCCAACGGGCGAAATGTGGCTCTTCCCAGTAAATCTCGATGTTAGAAACGAATCCGGGAAAGAAGACGAGGTCAATCTCACCGTTGCCAAAAACCTGGTATGCGACGTGGATATCGCCGCTTTTGGCGTATCGCGTGGATGGCAGCACGAAAGTACCTCATATCCGCCGGGCAACCTCATCATACGCTTTTTGGCTTTTACATGCCGATGGTTTGCAGCGCACCTGTCTGCATTTGATCCAAAGCGAACATTTGGACAACCGCCATTTATTAGTCTTTGGCACTCGGTTTTGTGTAAATCTGGACAGCATGTCCGATCATCCGGCCCTCGCGCGCGCTAGCGCGTTTTGCGAAGCATTCAATATCCGCGTTCCTGTCTTGATGGCGCCAATGGGGAACGCTTCCCCAGCCTCGCTGGCGATTGCGGTCGCCAATGCCGGCGGATTGGCGGGCTGCGGCGGGGTGGGAATGCAACCCGATGCGATCAAGGCTTGGGCGTCGGACGTGCGGGCGGGCAGCAACGGCGCGTTTCAACTCAATCTCTGGATCCCTGATCCTACTCCCAAACGCGACGTGGCTGCCGAGGATGTTGTCCGGCGCTTTCTGGAAAATTGGGGCCCTGAAGTCCCTCGCGAGGCTGGTGATTTCACGCTGCCGAACTTTACCGCGCAGTGCGAGGCCTTGCTGGAGGCGGGGTCACCGATCATTTCATCGATCATGGGACTTTACCCGGATCACTTCGTGTCGCGCATGAAGGCGAAAGGCATCAAGTGGTTCGCAACCGCGACGACCGTCACTGAGGCAAAGGCAGCCGAACATGCCGGTGCCGATGTCATCATCGTCCAGGGAATGGAGGCAGGAGGACATCGCGGCACCTTTGATGCCACGAAGGCAGAAGGAAGTTTGGTCGGCCTTTTCAGTTTACTCCCTGCCGTTGCGGACGTGGTGAAAGTCCCCCTAGTGGCGGCGGGAGGAATTGCCGATGGGCGCGGGCTCGCCGCAGCCCTTCTGTTGGGCGCCTCTGCGGTGCAAGTTGGCACGGCGCTGCTGCGGTGCCCCGAGGCCAAAATTCCGAGCGCGTGGGGAGATGCAATTGGCCGCACGCTTCCGGAAGAGACTGTGATTACGCGATGGTTCTCGGGGCGCCCGGGCCGCAGCATTGCAACTTCTTACGTCCGTGCCACGACGGCCCCCGGCGCCCCGTCTCCAGCCCCGTATCCAGTACAGTGGGGTCTTACGCGGTCTATGCGCGAAGCATCCATGAAAGCCAATGACCTTGAGGGCATTTGGGCCTGGGCCGGCCAATCAGCCGCCATGACACGAGCAGAACCTGCAGGAGATCTCGTCCGAAGATTATGGGACGACGCTCAGGCATTACTGCGCTAGGCGTTTGATTGTGATGTCCGCTTTTGGCCCAAAGCGGACATGACGGTTTGCACCGCACACGTCCGCTTTTGGGGGCAAAGCGGACATCGTGGTTGGCAGTGTGCTAAGTTCGCTAACCGCAACGGGCGCCCGGATGTGACGCGCGTCACATACAATTTTTCCATTTCAGGTACTTAGGTTATGGGCAAAGCGGGGGCATAAGCGTGAATCTCCTCATTCTCGTGGTCGATGACGAGCCTGACGTCGAGACGCTGTTCCGCCAGCAATTTCGGCATGATATCCGCGCCGGCCGCTTCACGATGGAATTTGCCCAATCCGCTCCAGCGGCGCTTGAGCGCATCACTAACGCGGCGGACGCGTCAATCATCTTGATTTTGTCCGACATCAACATGCCGGGGATGAGCGGTCTCGAACTGCTGCCTAAGGCGAAAGCCATACGGCCAGACGTTCCGATCATCATGATCACCGCATACGGTGATGCGGACACCAAGCAGAAGGCGCTGGAGAACGGGGCTGAGGCACTTCTCACTAAGCCCATTGATTTTGTGATACTGCGCACTGAGATCGATGCACGGGTCGAGCGCGCCGCGTAATCCCGACTAGGTCGGCTCTTGGCATTTAGCGGACATCGGCTTGTGCGCTGCACATGTCCGCTTTGGACCCAAAGCGGACACATTGGCGCACTTGCTGCCGCTCCTCAGACACGCTCCAGCACTTGGTGCGGCCCTAACGGAGGTTCGGCACGAACCGGGTCCCCGGTACGGACCTCGCCATCACAATGCACGATGCCCATGATACCGGCCTTGCGAATAAGATTCCCATGCTCGTCTCGGGAAAGAACTGCGGCCATCAAACCAGGCCGGTACTTATTCAACTGTTTGCAAGGATTCCGAAGTCCGGTGACTTCGACGATCGCCGTTTCGCCAATGTGAAGTCGCGTGCCTCGCGGCAACCGCAGCAACTCGATGCCTCGGGTCAAGATGTTCTCTCCAATCGCGCCCGGGCCAAGCCGGAATCCCGTAGCATTGAGCTCGTCCAGCAGCTCGTAATGGAGCAGGTGGACCTGTCGTAGATTCGGTTGGGTGGGGTCTTTTGCAACACGCGATTGATGCTTCACCGTTACGCCCAAATGTGCATCGCCCTCCACCCCTAATCCTGACAGCAGCCGAATGCTTTGTTGCACTTGCTTGGTGAAGTGATGTGCTCCGCTTAGGCTCACCGCAACCACGGATCCAAGAGGAAACCTTGAGGTCATGCATGCTCCCGTTCGCATAGCCGGGGTGGGATCGAACCCTGCAAAATACTCATACATACGAAACGCAAGCGTTGTTGTGGCGGCCTGAGCGGGACGGACCAGTCTGGAGACTAAGTGACGACTTCCTGTGTGCGGATCGCCCAGAACGTCATCCGTCGTTCGATGATGACGAACGCTTGGTACATGCCAACGCCCATCACTCCGACCACAACCAGCGCGGCAAAGACGAGCGGGACATCAAAACGGCCACTTGCGACCATCATCAGATAGCCGATTCCGGAATTGGCCGCGACAGTCTCGGCGACGACCGAACCGATGAAGGCGAGTGTAATCGCCACCTTCAGCGAAGCGAAAAAGTACGGCATCGCTCGTGGAATTCCGATTTTTGTCAGAATCTGCCATTTGCGCGCGCCGAGCACGCGAAGCACGTCCTGCCATTCAGGCTCAATGGTCGCGAGGCCCGTCGCGACATTGACTACAATCGGGAAGGTCGCGGTGGCAAACGCGGTGATAATCGCAGGCACGGTTCCTATTCCGAACCAGATCACCAGAACCGGCACGATCGCGACTTTCGGAATTGAGTTGAATCCGATCATGATCGGGTAAAGCCCGTCATAGACGGCGGGCGAAGCACCGACAAGAAGCCCAAACAGCAGACCCACCGCAACGCCGAGAGCAAATCCCGCGAGCGTTGTCATCAGGGTCTGCAGCGCATTGCTCATTATGAGCGCGGTGTGCTGCGTGAAGGAATGCCAAACCGCGGTTGGGGAGGGCAGAATGAAAGTATCGACGTTCAGCCCGACGCAGACGATCTGCCACAGGACAAAAAATCCTATTGTGCAAAGCCACGGAAAACTTCTTTCGAACAACGTCTTGGTCATCGGGCCACGCTCCCTCCGATTTGTCTGCGAAGAGAATGGCTGAGGTCAATAAATTTTGACGTATAGGTATCGTCCAATTGCCGCGGTCGCGGAAGATCGATCTTGGTTCTCGAAATGACCCGGCCGGGACGATGGCTGATAACGTAAACGGTGTCGGCGAGAAAGATCGCCTCGCGCAAGTCGTGCGTCACCAGTATGACCGTAGGACGTCGCTCAACCCACAACGCCTGAAGTACATCCCAAAGTTCTTCGCGGGTGAAAGGATCAAGCGCGCCAAACGGTTCGTCGAGCAGCAGAAGTTCTGGAGCATGCACCAGGGCTCGACACAGCGACGCACGCTGCTGCATGCCGCCAGACAGTTGCCAGGAATACTTGTCCTCAAAGCCGGAAAGGCCGACAGTCGTTAGCAACTTTCGAGCTATTTCCCTGTATTCTGCGCGATTGCGCCGGAAACGCCCGGCATGCGCTGCGACAATTTCCATCGGGAGGAGCACGTTCTCGATTGCCGTGCGCCATGGTAGCAGCATGGAATTCTGAAACGCCATGCCGCAAATCTTGAGCGGGCCCTTCACCGGCTCACCCGACACGCGCACCGATCCGCTCTGTGGAGGATGCAGGCCGGAAATGAGCTTGAGAAGAGAGGATTTTCCGCAACCGCTCGGGCCCACAATCGCGACGAACTCGCCCTTTTCGATCTGCAGGCTGGTTTCAGAAAGTGCGATGACCCCATCGGTACCTCCGTACGCCATACTGACGTTTTGCAGATCGATAATCGGTTGTTGTGTCGGGGCCATAGCGGGAGGATTTGACCACTCTCCTCCTGTGTTCATCGGTTTTGGCTACTTCTTAGCCGCGCAAGACCCGAGGGGAGGCGGTATGCGATCCGCTTCCGGCGGGAGGAACTTGGCGTCCCAGACCAACGCGAGCGGTGGGCTGTGGGAATACCTCATCGCCTTCACCACTTGATCGATGCTGCTCTGCATCCGCTTCGGATCAACATTACTCAATCCGTGCTTGCGCACGTCGTCATTGAGGTCATGTTGGAGACCCATCATGAGCCGGTCGCATTCGATGTCGACGTTTAGGAGTTGATTGTATCTTTTCATCAGTTCCGCCGCGGCTCGCGGGTCAGCGATCGCATCCTTCGTGCCCTTGTTGACCGCTGCCACCATCGCCGCAATGGTCTTGGGATTTTTCTCCAGGAAATCCTTTCGGACCCACATACCGGTACCGTAAACGTCGAAACCAATATCGGTGTATTTCAGGATCGAGATTTGATCGAGGGGTACCCCGAGGTCAACAAGCGTCATCACGCTCGAGACGTCGAAGCCCATAATCGCATCCACGTCGCCGCGGATCAGCATCGGCTCGCGCAATTGCGGCGCGGTGAATTTACGGACGATCTTGATCTCGTCCGGCGTGCCGGCTTTGGTTAAGACGTCGATTACAGCACCGGTGGCGCTGCCGGGCTGATCGCCAATGGTTTTGCCTTCGAGATCCTTCAGCTTGTGGATCCCGGCTTTTTTCATGCTGATGATCGCCAATGGAGAATCCTGGAAATGGACGTACACAAGGACAAGTTCTTTTCCGGGGTTTTGCGCGTTAAAGCCGATCATGGTAGCGATGTCGGCCCAGCCGAAATCGTAGGTGCCGGATGCGACGTTAGCGGCAGTGTTGGCCGCGCCGGTGCCGCGGTCGAGCCTCACATTGAGGCCTGCGGCCTTGTAGTAACCTTTTTCCTGCGGGATGAAGAACGGCGCATGGGTGCCCGAGATCGTCCAGTCGAGCATGAACGTTACGTCGCTCTTTTCGACGGCTTGGCTCGTCGCCGGCGCAACCCATGCGATCATAGCCGCGACCGCGACGATCACGTTCGCACACAGTGACAAGCCTTTATTTGTCCGGCTGCACATTTGATGATCCTCCCTAGCTCGCTCGCCTAACCTTACCCGGTCCCCGTGGCCTTGTCCGATGCGGTATTTTAGTCAGATGCCACAATCGTATTCGGACCTATCCTGCCGCCTTCTTCTTCATTGCAATTTCCACGCAATTCTTACGCCTTGCCGATCAGTTTCTTTTCGATCATCGCGTGCACGCCTTTGACATTGTTAACGGTCTGGGTGACGTGCAGATCAACGACAAAACTGCAAAACGAATAGGCATGATCGCGTGAGATATTGAGCATCTCGACCAGCCAGTCGATCATCGCGCGCAGCGCTTGCGCCGCAGCGTCATCGAGATCAACGTCCAGCCCGAGCGTGATGAAATGGGTCGGCGATTCCGCATGCGGCATCCGCCATTTCAGATCCTTGCGAACGTTGAACTCGAAGGTTCCGGTAAGCGCGGTTTCGATGGCGGTGCCGCAAACTTCGCCGTCGCCTTGCGCAGCGTGGCCATCTCCGGTGGAGAACAGGGCGCCTTTGGTCCAAACCGGCAGATAGACCTTGCTGCCGGCAACCAGTTCTTTGCAGTCCATGTTGCCGCCGAACTCGCGCGGCTCCTTGCTGTTTTGCCGGCCATATTCGGGCCGTGGCGCAACGGCGAGCTGACCGAAAAATGGTCGGGTCGGAATTTTCAACCCCCATGGCATCGTCGCGGTATTGGTTTTGCGATCGAGCGGAATATGGATGATCCGGTAGTAGGGATAATCTTCGGGGATGGTGCCAACCAGGCCGCGGAAGATGTTCCAGCCCCAGTCCTGGCGCATCTCGATATCGAGGATGCTCACCTCGAGCACGTCACCGGGCTCCGCGCCCTCGACGTAGATCGGGCCGGTGAACAGGTGATTACCGGTGCCCTTCGGGACTTTCTGGTGAATTTCGGTCTGCTCGGGGAGGACTGGCATTCCAAGATTGGGCGGCGGCATCATTTCCGGATTGCCGGAAACGGTATCGATTACGACGCGCTCGCCGGACTTAATCGTCAGAACCGGCTTAAGCTTGGCGTCCAGAAAACCCCAGTGCGATGTTTCCGGGGTGGCCCGAAGGTGGTGCATTTTGACGTTGGTCTTTACCGCTTGGTCGCTCGCCACGACACTCTCCCCTACCTAGATGGCTCTATGGACGCAACCAGGATGCCCCGGCTGTAGCGACTAACTCCCCAGAATGATGCCGGGAGGCAGCTTGAAGCAGTAGTCGGCGATTTCGCCGGCACGGGTGAACCACACTTTGTCCTTTTGCTTGTGCTCGACGCAATGCTTGATCGCTTTGCGCAAAGGCCGAAGCCGGAACGGCTGGCCGACGATAAAGCCGTGCAGCGACGCGCAGTACACCAAGGGGTGCTCTTCTGACTGCTCGAGCATCTCCTCGAATTGGTCAACCAGCATGTCGGCAAACTCGCGGCCGGTATGATCGCGCGCGACTAGCGCGCCGGCGTCGTTTAGTTCGAGCGGATAGGGGATCGACAAAATCGGTTTGGTCCGCGTCCGCATCCACAATGGTTGATCGTCGATCGGCCAGTCGAGCAAGTGGGTGTATCCGGCCTCCTTAAGCAGGTCGGGCGAGACCTTGGACTCGACCGCGCCCGATCCCATCCATCCGGTCGGGCGCACGCCGACGTATTTCTCGATGATCTCCGTGCAATCGTCGATCATGCGCTTTTCGTCGAGCTCCCATTGCGGGTTGCCGAGCGTCTCGGCATTGGTGCGGCCGTGGCCGAGCACGTCGTCGCCTCGCTCTTTAATCTTGGCGACGATGTCAGGGTAAAGCCGTGCGACCTCGCTGTTGAGTAAAATCGAAGCCGGCAGCTGGAGCTCGTCTAGAATCTGGAACAGCCGCCAGATGCCGACGCGATTTCCGTAGTCGCGCCACGCATAGTTACGCGTAGATGGTGGACCGCCGCGATTGGTGGGGTCCATGCCGCGGCCGGCGAGAAAGGCAAAGTGCTCGACGTTGAGCGCCACGTAAAAAGCAAGCCGCTTCCCACCGGGCCAGCTGTAGTCCTTGCGACTGCCGATCGAGGAATAGTCGTATCTGGTGTGACCCGGCAACATGAACACGATCCCCCATATGACGCTTCTGATGCTTGACCCAGGTCCGCTGAGTGGCCTTACTTTCGCGGTATTCTTTCTGCTCTCAGCAACCTGTCAAGTCTTTTGACTGAGAATCTACCCTCTGGATTTCGGCACGGCGGAGTGTCGCGGCGACTTTTTCGAAAGCGCCACTCGCTTTGCGAGCAGCGCATCCGCGTTCAATGGGCCGCGTTGTCCTTGCGCGCCGGCGTCTCGAGGAACGAGAAAAATGTGTTGTAAAAGCGATCTCTATTGAGCCCGAGGTGGGTGATGTGCCCGGAGCCAGCCATGACGGTGAATTGCTTGTCGTCGTTCGGCAGTTTCGCAAAGAACTTCAACAGATCATCGAGTGCTGCGATGCCGTCATGCGCGCCGCGCATGATCATTACCGGGAATGGCAACTTCAGCGGATCGACCACTGGCAGCGCCGAACACATATCGACAAAGGTACCGGACGGCACGGTATCACCATACGACAGTTGCGCGTTGGCGACTGCTTCAGCGACGGCTTCTTCCGACGTGCCGGGCATGTCGCGATTAAAAATGGCGATGAGGTTTTTTCGTTCGAGCTTGCGAGTGTTGCTGGCGCGATATTCCGCAAGACCCTCGCGCCTCTTGGCGAGCGTCGGGGAGCCTTCGCCCGTCCACACAAATGCATCGAGGATTAGACGGCCAGTATTGTCGGCATAAGCCTGAGCAAATTTCGCCGCCCGGAGTGCGCCCGACGATTGACCATAAAAATGAAATTTAGTCTGGCCGGTTTCCCTTTTTAGGATCGGTAGCATTGCACCGATATCCTCGACCGCCATCGCAATGTTAGAGTTGCTCGAGGTGCGTGAGGATTTTCCGTAACCCTCGTGGTCGATCGTCCATACGTCGTATCCGCGCTCGGCGCAGATGTTCATCATCGAATATTCGGATTCACTGCTCGGCACGCGAAGGTCGTAGCTCGGGAGCGCGCACAACGAAGAGCCATGAACCAGGATGAGAACTGGCTTGTTGGCAGGCGTGTCCTTAAATTTCCGAAACACGAAGAGCTTTACGTTGCCCTTCATCGCCCAGTGTTCTTGTGCCGTGATCTTCGACGCCATTTCTATCTCCTGTTGAATTCATGGTCGTGACGCAGGGGCGCAATCATCGTCTCGACCGTATGGGATCCGTGCGCCGCATCAATAGATTGCTCGTCACGAGATGCCTTCTGTGCCCTTGTTTGGCCTTGCGCTATCGTTCCACAGGACCTGCGGCTCTTGTCAAGTAACTTGACATAGGGTCATTTCATTTTTTTACTGCGTGATGGCCCCGCGATGATCGCGAGGAGCCGAGGCCGACTGTGTTTTGTTTCGCCGCTGGGTGTGAAAATGCCAATTGCAAAAGTCCGTTCGGGGTCAGGCCGACCGCATCGCAAGGTGGGTCACACCCGCAAGGCTGTCGCTGCCTGGTCCAAAGGTATGGCAAAGACGGCCGAAACTGCGCTGACCGGGCGCGCCAACGAAGTGCGGATCGGCATGCGTCTTAAGCATGCGAGGCTTGCGAAAGGTTACACACTCAAGCAACTCGCCAATGTCGTCGACTGCTCGGAGAGCATGATCTCAAAGGTTGAAAACGACAAATTACGGCCTTCCATCGCGATGCTGCATCGCTTTGCGCAGGCGCTCGAAACCAATATCGCATCGCTGATCGCCGAGTTGGATCCCGCTGGCGGCCTCGTCAGCATCGTGCGCAGCAATCTGCGGGCGCGAATTCATGTCGATCCAGAATACCAGGGCGCGGATGTCTGGCTTGAGCGTGTCATAACGCCATCCACAGGCGGATTGCTGCAAGCCCACGTGCTCAATCTGGCGCCGGGCAGCCGCAGCGACGGTCTGATCCGACATGTCGGCGAGGAGCTTAGTTTCGTCATTGCGGGTGAAATCGATCTTGAAGTCGATGGCACCCTCTACCGGTTGCGAGCAGGGGACTCGGCCTTTTTTCCGTCGTCGCTGCCTCACGGCTATTACAACAAGAGTAAGGATGTCACCCGCATCTTGTGGGTCAACACGCCGCCGAGTTTCTAGGGCCTGGCGCGTGCAGGGATGGACGATGACGGGGCAAGCGTAATACGAATTTCCACCGCGGATCACCGTTCTTTCGATCACCGGGTCAAACTCGTTTTTTTCCGGTCCGGCGCGTGTACTGTGTTGGGCGCAATTGCGTCGACCACATCAGGGAAATGAAGGAAGCCGACGAGCGCGAGTCGCCGTTTTTCTTTCAGAAGCCGACCGACGCGATTGTTCAAGATGGCGCGACCGTGCTATATCCACCGGACACCACAGATTTTCAGTTCGAGGTTGAGCTCGTCGCCGCTATCAGGCTCGATGGCCAGGATATCGATGTGGCAAGCGCCAACGATCACATTCTGGGTTATGCCGTCGGTATCGAACTCACGCGGCGTGACCGGCAGCGCAAAATGCGCGAAAAAATGCTGCCTTGGGAACGCGGTAGATCGTTCGATTTTTCCGCGCCGTGCGGTCCGCTGCAACGGATGCAGACGGTGGCACATGCGACAAGCGGCGCGATCAGCCTCACGGTCAACGGATCGAAGAAACAGAGCGGCGACATCTCGAACATGATCTGGAGCGTGCCTGAGATCGTCGCCAATCTCTCGCACTCCTACAGGCTCGAGCCTGGCGATCTTATTTTCACCGGCACGCCGGCAGGCGTTGGCCCCGTCCAGCCTGGAGACCGCCTGCAAGGCGTTGTAGCCGGCGTCGGCTCGGTCACAATTACGATCGGTCCGAAGGCCGGCTAGCCGCCTCAGGTCATCGGGTTGAGCGCCTTCTTCCGCAGCTCCGCCTGCTCAATCTTGAATCGGTCCGCCAGCCAGTCGGCCATCAGCTCCTGGCCAATTGTCGCATTGTCGTGCTGGCAATGCTCGGCGCCAGTCTCTTCCTGCGTGACGAAGCGCAGCGTGACGTCGACGCCTTTCGACTTGGCGTAATCGTGCACGCGGGTCGCCTGGTTCACCCCGAGGACGTCGTAGCCCCCGTGCACGATCAGATAGGGGCATTTCATGTGGTCGAGATTGCCCTCCAGCGTGAAGGACTTTGCCTGTTCGAGTGCTTCCTTCATGCTTTTTGCCGCAAACACCCATTTGATGTGGTCGGCGAGCCCATGCTCCTCAGTGGCACCTGCCCATAGATCTTGGATTGACCAGATCGCGCCATGCGAGATCGCCGCTGCCAGGCGGTGCTCGTAGCATCCGGCACGGGCGGCGTAGTAACCACCGAGCGAAGATCCGCAGACGGCGATGCGCGAAGTGTCGACGTCTTTGCGGGTTACCAGATAGTCGATGCAACGGCCGATCGGCACTTCGTAGTCGGGCCTGGTCGGCACCCTTTGGCGCCGTAGAGTACCACCTTGGCCCGGCCCGTCGATCATCAGGACCGAAATGCCGCGTTGCACCGCTCCGCGCGCCTGCATGAACCACATTTCGTCTTTGATGGAATCAAGCCCGCCCATGCAGATGAGAACTGGCTGGCGGCCGGTATCAAAAGGCGCGCGAACAAAATAGGCGCAGAGCGTTTTGCCATTTTCATAGGGAATTTCGAGCACCTCGCCCTTGGGATTGAGTTCGGCGAGGAATTTATGGCTGCAGGTTTCCATGTCGGTGAAGGCAGCCAGCCGGCGCGGATCGTCCGGCAAAATCCAGAATTCGGCCTGCCGGTAGTACTCGCTCGCTCGCAGCCAGCAGTTCATTGCCGTCTGAACGTGGCCTTTTGCCCGTTCTTCGTTGCCACGTTGAAGATTCTGATCTGCGATGCGCTTCCATTCGCGATACCAACTCTCCTTGTCGCCCGGAATCATACGGCTGGCGGCGAGAAAACATTCCGAAACGGCGCCGCCGCCTTCCTGCGTCTCACCGAGCGCGCGGCGAAATTGATAGCTCATCCACGGATATTGAGGCCAATGATGCCAGCCGAACGGTTCGAAATGAGCATCCGTACGATTGGAAACTTTATTGATCAGCAATTCTTCGGCCACAGCACCCTCCGCACTTGATGTCTTTAACATTTCTCTTTTCTCTGGCGTAAACGTACATTACGTCAAGAGCCTCTTGTACCTTGAGTGCAACTGGCGCGCGCCTATTTGCTGCACACACTTATGTTTCGCGTTCGCTTTAAGCTCAATCGTTACCAAGATGAAGGGTTTCGCGCATGTAGCGCATTCCCAAGAGGGAACGCTTGTCAAGGCGAAAGCTGGTGATGTCTATTCCGAACCGATCGCCAAATTCCACCGCGGGCACAACCCGCATCCGGAAATGGTCTATTCTTGCATCGGTCATTGGCTGACGGCGCGCGACCGCGCCCACATCACGAGCGTCGCGGAACGGCCCTGGTAACGTTCCCGCCATAAATCCTCGCTGAGTGAGACTGCATAGCGAACAAGCATCCCCGCAACACTGAGATTGAGGAGCTGCTGCAGGCAGGGCGATCGGTGGATCCGCCTGAGAAGCCGCCGTCGTCATATCGAGCACGAACTTCGCCACTCGGTGCCAGCGATCTTCCAAAACCACGACTATCCCGCAGCCAGCGGCCTCGTGAGCTATGGAGGCAGTGCTACGGACTCTTCCCGCCAAGCCGGATCTACGCCGGTCGGATTCTTAGAGGTGAAACTTCCCTGTTTCTGATTTAGCTTTCCCTGTTGAGTAACAAAAAATCCCTGCTTCGTTTCTCAGGGAAATTTCCGCAACCCTCTGAATTTGCCCCTGTGTTGCCCGCTGAATCTCGAGTCAATCAGCGAAAACATGGAAATTCCCTGTTCTTTTCCCTGTTAGCAGGGAACTCACGAACAGGAGACGGGTTCGAGATCGACTGCGTGCGCCACCATCTAATCAATGACATAGCCACGTTAAGCTTTATCGCACGGTCGCCGGGTAAGCAGCGGGTAAGCAGCGCGAGTGATTTTATTTGCGGCGCCGCTGGAGAGACGACAAGCACGCAGCGGTTTCGGCGTTTTGTCCGCTCCAGAGGGCCGACAAAATCTGTCCCATGCTTTGAGAGCGCTGTGATCAGGATCCGCCCCACGCTCCTCGCTGCGGCCTCCCCATTGCGCGCCCGTGATCGCTTTATCGAATTCGTACCAAACAAATTTCGTCTTACTCAAAGGTGACATGGCCATACACCCCCCACAGGGAGTGGCATCGCGGACTTCAAAAAGCCACGCACCGGCGCTCGCAGAGTTTTGGTGGAAGATCGCCCTCTTTTCGATCACTCTGCAACGCACGATCGACGAGGGAAATGCACGAGATTTGCTCGGAAGTTTTTAACGTATGGTCGATCGACGGGACGGATCGCGATGTCCGCTTTACCCCCGAAAGGGGGCATTCGTCTGTGTGAGTGGCATGTCCGCTTTGTGTCAATAGCGGACATGATGCACGTCAGAGACAAGCTGATGAAACGATACGAATTATGCGAAGTGGTTGTTGCTTGCGGCAGGCCGCCGTGGAGCGCACACCTTTGGGCTGAGTGCTAAGAGCGTAGGTGGCTTAATAGCTTTCCATCCGCGTCGACTGTCATGTCAAAAATTTTGATTTGAGGATTCACGGCCTGTGCCAATCCCACGATCTCGGCTTTGAAGTCATCCGAAGCTTTTGCTCCAAGGTAAACCTCGGCGATTTCATCCGGATGGTACGGCAGGAGATTCCAATCTTGCTCGCCCGTGCCGAGCGGGATCGCAAGGCGATATTCATTTTCCTCCTTCCACTTGAGCGTTTTTGAATAGACGATCGTATGCAGTGATTTTTCCATCCGATCATTCTGATTACCGAAGAGACTGTCTTCCATGTATTGCGCGGTACTTTCGAAAAGAGCCGGGTCGTTGATCGCCATCCAAAGATCGCGCTTGCGACTACGAGGCCTCACTTTGGCGGAACGCGGTGGTGGTTTGTTTGTCCCGTGACCGGAGAGCGGGTCGGGCGGCTGCATCTTCCGCCCGGCGCAGGCCACTTCGCATCGCGTAAGGCCCACGGTCTCAAATACGCTTGCCAGAGCGAAGACGTCTACGACCGCGCAGCCCGGCGCTCTCGAAAGCTATGGGCAAGGCTAGGCGGCGACAACGCTCCTTTTCGGATACCTTTGAAACCGAAAGGAATGCGCTGGACGAGCTACGCTCGGTTGTTCGATCGGATGAAAAAATTTGACAGCATGGCCGACCAAAAGTTGCTCAAACAACTTACGCAATTGAAGGCCCGTGGATTGATCTAAAATACCAGCGCAAGCCGGTGTGGGGGAGGGCGCAACGGCTCAGATCGCGGCCCGAGATTTAAGTTCGTGCCAATATGTTGGCTGCGTCCCTCCAACCTTCCTTGCCTCCACTGCCTCCATTACCTTCGCTGGTTCCAGTAACTTCTCGGCTTCCATGACCCTTCGCTGCTTTCAAATCCCCTTCACTGTTCCTGGAGGGACGACAGCATGGAGGGATGGAGGATTGGGGGCAAAGTCTGACTTGAGATAGTAATTGGCGTCGCTCCGCCTGTGCTGGCCAATGCCACAAAGCCCCAGGCACTTCTTTAATTGTTTAGCGGTGAAGCTCAGGTTCTCGTGCTTCCTGAGCAGGTCAATTAGGATTGAAGCGCGAAGCTCTGTGACGTTTTCAGCATCGAATACCCTGAGGCATGCCTCAACTACGTGAATCGCGTCGTCGACCTCATCTTGGGTCGACAGCGAGAGTGCTTCGCTGGCCGTCATTGTCACCGGCTTGGCCTCCCAGACCACCCGCGACGTTTCGATGCTGGAGCCGAGAACGTGAGATTCAAGGTGAAAAGCAAGGCCATTGCAGGCGCGCGAAATATTGCTCTTGAGCGGAAGAAATAGCCGCCTCTCAGGCTTAATCTTGTCCGGCGTAATAAGGAATGCCGTGCGAACGGCGGCGCCGAATGCTGTGCTGCCTATCACTCTTGTCAGCGGATCAGCGGAAGGGCTTTTGTTTAAATGCGTGACACAGACCACGGCCACCCCGAGATCGGCGGCGAGTTTAGCAAGCGGGGCCAAAACACCCCGAACATCCGTATTATTGTGGCTATCAATGCCGCCGAGGTAGGCGCTGATCGGGTCAATAATGACCAATTTGGCATTAGGGCCCACCTTCGCAGCTAGCGCAGCCAGATCAAGTTTGAGGTTGAAAGGCAGGTCACACCCCTTATGCCTCACTGCCTCAATAATGTGGACCCGACCTAGGTTAGCGCCGCACGCCTCAAGGCGAGGGCGTATCGTGTCAGCGGAATCATCCTCGGCAGAGAGGATGAAAACATCACCTGCGCCGCACACCTCGCCGGTTGGCCAAGTACCACCGCTGGAGGTGATTGCGGCCAGAAATGTTGTGACCTGCGACTTTCCTAATCCTGGCTGACCCGCGATCAGAGAGTTCTTCCCCAGCGCGATGCGCTGAGGCCAAAGCCAGCGAATTGGCTCGGGTTGAATTTCTGAGGCTTTTCGGGAGATCAGAACGCGACCGCTGCCCGACGAGGTCTTTGAAGTGTTGTCTCGATCAGGCTTTGTGCGAGCCTTTTCTGCTTTGAAAATGACCAGATCAAATTTGCAAAAAATACGACTGCAAGAAAGGACAGCAAAACGAGCGCATTGATAAGATGTTTGTTGAGATCCAGCACATCGGCAACCTGGTCGATGTAGCTACGAA
>Ga0207659_10001048_pt1 | contig 16382 bp, 10 predicted proteins | sample KBSM43metaG_FD_184330 | JGI IMG/M metagenome (GOLD analysis project Ga0207659, IMG submission 184330) | Miscanthus rhizosphere microbial communities from Kellogg Biological Station, Michigan, USA - KBS M4-3 metaG (SPAdes) (version 2) | ecosystem: Host-associated > Plants > Roots > Rhizosphere >...
GCGGGCCACGCGACCGAGCAGCGCAGGGGAGTCAGGCCGCAGCGCGGCCTGACCGCCGAGGTCGCACGCCGACGGGTGCCCGACCCCGGCTTTGCCAACCCGTCGACCGCGTCAGCGAGCGAATTGCAGCGCCGCCAGCCGCGCATACAGCCCGCCCGCGGCCACCAACTGCGCATGCGTTCCGGTCTCGACAATCTCACCCGCTTCCATGACGACGATCCGGTCGGCCTTCTGCACCGTCGAGAGGCGGTGGGCGATGACGAGGGTGGTGCGGTGGCGCATCGCCGATTCGAGCGCGGCCTGGACCATGCGCTCGCCTTCGGCGTCGAGGGCGCTGGTGGCCTCGTCGAGGAGGAGCAGCGGCGGATTCTTCAGCATCGCCCGGGCGATCGAGATCCGCTGCCGCTGGCCGCCGGAGAGTCGGACGCCGCGCTCGCCGAGGAAGGTCTTGTAGCCCTCGGGCAGGGCCGAGATGAAGTCATGGGCGTAGGCCGCGGTCGCGGCGGCGATCACCTCGGTGTCGCTCGCCGAGGCCCGGCCGTAGCGGATGTTCTCCATCGCGTCGGTCGAGAAGATCACGCTGTCCTGCGGGACGATGCCGATCCGCGCGCGCAGCGCCTCGAGGGCGACCTGCTCGACCCGGGCGCCGTCGATCCGCACCGCGCCGGACTCGACGTCGTAGAAGCGCAGGATCAGCTGGAACACCGTGCTCTTGCCGGCGCCGCTCGGGCCGACCAGGGCCACGGTCTCGCCGGGAGCGACCTTCAGGCTGAAGCCGGCCAGGGTCGGATGCTGCGGTCGCGACGGATAGCGGAAGGTGACGTCGTCGAGCTCGACCGAGGCCCCGCCGGCCGATGCCGGAATCGCCACGGGCGAAGGCGGCGAGACCACCGGCGAACGCAGGTTCAGCAACTCCATCAGCCGCTCGGTCGCGCCGGCGGCGCGCAGCAGGTCGCCATACACCTCGGAGAGCACCGCGACGCTGCCCACCAGGATGATCACGTAGACCACCGTCTGCCCGAGGTGGCCGGCGCTGATGTCGCCGCGCATCACCGCCTGCGTCCCCTGGTACAGGCCCCAGAGCAGGGCGCCGAAGGTGGCGCCGATGATGAAGGCGACCATGAACGAGCGCAGCGTCGTCCGCCGCACCGCGGTGCTGAAGGCGCGCTCGGTCGATTCGCCGAAACGCCGCGCCTCCCGCTCCTCCTGGAGATAGCTCTGCACCACCGGCACCGCGTTCAGCACCTCGGCGGCGATCGCGCTCGAGTCGGCGACGCGATCCTGGCTGGCGCGCGAGAGGCGGCGCACGCGCCGGCCGACGTAGACGGTCGGCAGGACGATCAGCACCAGGATCGCCAGCACCTGCGTCATCACCACCGGGTTGGTGACGATCAGCATGGCCATCGCGCCGACGCCCATCACCGAGTTGCGCAGGCCCATCGAGAGGCTCGAGCCGACGACCGTCTGCACCAGCGTGGTGTCGGTGGTGAGGCGCGACAGCACCTCGCCGGTCTGGGTGGTCTCGAAGAATTCGGGGCTTTGCCGGACCACGTGCGCATAGACCGCGCTGCGCAGGTCGGCCGTGACCCGCTCGCCGAGCCAGGTCACCATATAGAAGCGGGCGGCCGAGAACAGGCCCAGGGCGACGCCGACGCCGAACAGGGCGACGAAGTGCTCGCGCAGGGCCATCATCCGCGTGCCGGGGTCGCTGCGGATGAAGCCTTCGTCGATCAGGCCGCGCAGGGCGATCGGAAAGACCAGGGTGCTCGCCGCGGCCAGCACGAGAAACAGCACCGCGAGCACGATCCGGCCGCGGTAGGGCCGCAGGAAGGGCAGGAGGCCCGAGAGCGAGCGGACGTCCCGCGCCGCGGCGGGCGGCGAGGACGACGGAGACGGGCCGGGCATCGACAAAGTTTAGGCGAGGCGGGCGCCGGGGAGGGCGCGGGAAGAAAGCCCATGCAGTGAAAGCATGGGCAGAAACAGCCTTGACATTAATTGCCTAGGCATGTATAGTTCCAACATGTCCCGCTCGCCCACTCCCGCCTGCTTCTACCGCGCCGCCGGCTACACCACCGACGAGAGCGTCGGCTACATGCTGAAGCGGGTGATCATGAGCATCACCCTGGCCGCCGACCGCCGCCTGGAGCCGCAGGGCATGACCCACGCGCAGTGGGGGCCCCTGTTCCTGCTGCGCAGCGGCCGTGCCTCGACCGTGGCCGAGCTGGCGCGCGAGCTCCAGACCGATCCCGGCGCCATGACCCGGCTGCTCGACCGGCTCGAATGCAAGGGCCTGTGCCGGCGCATCCGTTCCACCGACGACCGCCGGGTCGTCAACCTCGAGCTCACGCCCGAGGGCGAGGCTGCGGCCGACAAGGTGCCGATCGAGCTGTCGCAGGTGCTGAACGAGCATCTCGCCGGCTTTTCCAAGACGGAGTGGACGCAATTGAAGGGCTTCCTGCGCCGCATGATCGAGAACGGCGAGGCGATCGCCGGGAGGTCGGAGAAGTGAGCCGCTGTCCTGCCGACACCGTGACCCGCGCCAAGGCCGTGGCGCGGACACTGACCACGCTCGTCATCGCCCTGGGCTCGACGGTCCTGCTGACCCTGGCCGGCTGCGCCAGCAGCGCCGGTATCGCGCCGACCGCCACCCTGGTCGATCCGGCCAAGGCCGGCGTCTCCGCCGCGCCTGCGGCGCCGTTGGCGGCCGATTGGTGGCAAGGCTTCGGCGACGCGGCGCTGAGCTCGCTGATCGACCAGGCCGTGGCCGGCTCGCCGAGCCTGCGCGTCGTCGAGGCTCGGGTCGCGCGGGCCGCGGCCAATGCCGGCATCGCCCACGCCGCCGAAGGCCTGCAGCTCGGCCTGGCGTTCGACGCCACCCGCCAGCGCTACACCGAGAACGGCATCTACCCGCCGCCGCTCGCCGGCTCCACCCGCGACAGCGGCACCTTGCAGGTCAACGGCTCGTGGGAGCTCGACCTGTTCGGCCGCAACCGGGCCGCGCTCGACGCGGCGATCGGCGCGCAGCGCGCCGCCGAGGCCGATGCCGCGGCGGCACGGATCGTGCTCGCCGTCAACGTCGCCCGCAACTACGTGCAGCTCGCCCGCCTGATCGAGCAGCGCGAGGTGCTGCAGCGCTCGCTGACGCAGCGCGACCAGGTGCTCGGCCTCATCCGCCAGCGCGTCTCGGCCGGCCTCGACACCACCGCCGAGCTCTATCTCGGCGAAGGCGCGCTGCCGGAGACGCGGCAGCAGATCGAAGCCGTCGACGAGCAGATCGCGCTCACCCGCCATGCCATCGCCGCGCTCGCCGCCTTGCCGCCCGACGCCGCCGACACGTTGGCGCCGCGGCTCACGGCGGTGCGTGCGGTGCCGGTCCCGGAGCTGGTGCCGGCCGACCTGCTCGGCCGCCGCGCCGACATCGTCGCCGCGCGCTGGCGGGTCGAGGCCGCGACCGGCGACGTCGCCGCGGCCAAGGCCCAGTTCTATCCGAACATCAACCTCGTCGCCTTCGTCGGCCTGTCGACGCTCGGCCTCGACCGGCTGCTGCAGGCCGGCAGCGTGCAGTACGGCATCGGCCCGGCGATTCGCCTGCCGATCTTCGACTCGGGGCGGTTGCGCGCCAACTTCAGCGGTCGCACCGCCGACCTCGACGCCGCGATCGCGAGCTACAACGGCAGCGTCATCGATGCGGTGCACGACGTCGCCGATCAGATCAGCTCGACCCGCTCGCTCGAGCGCCAGCTGCGCGAGCAGATCGACGCCGTCGCCTCCGCCGAGCGGGCCTACGATGTCGCGACCCAGCGCTACCGCGCCGGCCTGGCGACCTACCTGACGGTGCTCAGCGCCGAGACCAACGTGCTCACCCAGCGCCGGCTCGGCGTCGACATCCGCGCCCGCACCCTCGACACCCAGATGCTGCTGGTGCGCGCCCTCGGCGGCGGCTACGTCGCGCCGGCCGCCGTGTCCTGAGCGCGCGCCCCCGAATCCTCCCGGAGATCCTTCGATGAAGCCCGACGACGCGAAGCGTCTTTCAGACCCGTCTTCCCCCGACCCGACCGCGGCCTTGGCCGAGCCGCCGCCGGCGAACGCCCCGTCCGCCCCTGTCGTCGCCGCGTCTGCGGCCGGCAACCCGCGGCGCAAGAAGGCGCTGCTCGGCGTCGCCGGCGTGGTCCTGCTCGCCGCCATCGCCTACGGCACCTACTGGGCGCTGGTGCTCAATCACTACGAGTCCACCGACAACGCCTACGTCCAGGGCAACGTCGTCCAGCTCACGCCGCAGGTCTCGGGTACGGTCGTCGCCATCGCCGCCGATGACACCGATTTCGTCAAGGCCGGCCAGATGCTGGTCCGCCTCGACCCGGCCGACGCGCGGGTCGCGCTCGAGCAGGCGCAGGCCCAGCTCGCCCAGGCGGTGCGTCAGTCGCGCACCCTGTTCGTCAACAACGGGGCGCTGCGGGCGCAGATCGCGGCCCGCGAAGCCGATCTGGCACGGGCGCAGGCCGACCTGGCGCGGGCCGAGGAAGACGTTTCCCGGCGCGCGCCGCTGGTCGCCTCCGGTGCCGTCGGCAAGGAAGAGTTCAACCACGTCACCGCCCAGGTCGCGGTCGCCAAGACCGCGCTCTCCGCCGCCGAGTCGGGCGCGCAGGCCGCGCGCGAGCAGCTCGCCTCGAATCAGTCGCTCACCGAGGGCATTTCGGTCGAGCAGCACCCCGCGGTGCTTGCCGCCGCGGCCAAGGTGCGCGAAGCCCATCTCGCCCTCGCCCGCGCCGAGCTGGTCGCGCCGGTCGACGGCTATGTCGCGCGGCGCAGCGTGCAGATCGGCCAGCGCGTCCAGGCCGGCACGCCGCTGCTCTCGGTGATCGCCCTCAAGGACGTGTGGGTCGACGCCAACTTCAAGGAAGGCCAGCTGCGCAACCTCCGCATCGGCCAGCCGGTGACGCTTGTCGCCGACATCTACGGCAAGAAGGTCGAGTACCACGGCCGGGTCGAGGGCCTGGGCGCCGGCACCGGCGCCGCCTTCGCCCTGCTGCCGGCGCAGAACGCCACCGGCAACTGGATCAAGGTGGTGCAGCGCGTGCCGGTGCGGGTCAGCCTCGATGCGAAGGAAGTGGCCGAGCATCCGCTGCGCATCGGCCTGTCGATGGATGCGAAGGTCGATGTCCGCAATACCGACGGCCGCATGCTCGCCGACGCCTCGCGGCCCGCCTCGCACGTGAAGACGGCGATCTCCGACGAGGGCCAGGCCGCGGCCGACGCCGACGTGCAGCGGATCATCGCCGCCAACCTCGGCCGCCCGGCCGCCGCCGTCGCCGCCGCGGCGCGGCCGCAGACGCGCGCCGCTGCCGACCGCCCGGCATCGCTGGCACGGGCCCCGTCTTCCGCCGCCGCCCACTGATGAGCGCGCCCGCCGCCACCGCGCCGGGCGGTCCGGTGCGGCTTCCCTCCGCTTCCCCGGCGCCGGCCGCGCCGCCGCCTGCAGCCGCGGCCGTGCCGCCGCCGCTGACCGGCAGCGCCCTCGTCCTCGGCACGGTCGCGCTGTCGCTGGCGACCTTCATGAACGTGCTCGACACGTCGATCGCCAACGTCTCGATCCCGGCGATCTCCGGCGACCTCGGCGTGAGCCCGTCGCAGGGCACCTGGGTCATCACCTCGTTCGCCGTCGCCAACGCGATCTCGGTGCCGCTCACCGGCTGGCTGACGCAGCGCTTCGGCCCGGTGCGCCTGTTCGTCATGAGCATCCTGCTGTTCGTCGTTGCCTCGTGGCTGTGCGGGCTGGCGCCGAACATCGGCATGCTGATCGCGTTTCGCGTCCTCCAGGGTTTCGTCGCCGGGCCGATGATCCCGCTCTCGCAGACGCTGCTGCTCGCGAGCTATCCGCGCGCCAAGGCGGGTACGGCGATGGCGATGTGGGCGATGACGGTGCTGGTCGCGCCGGTCGCCGGGCCCCTGCTCGGCGGCTGGATCACCGACAACATCTCCTGGCCCTGGATCTTCTACATCAACATCCCGGTCGGCCTGGCGGCGGCGGCGGTCACCTGGTCGATCTACCGGACCCGCGACCCGGGGCCGCGCAAGACCAAGCTCGACTACGTCGGCCTGGGCCTGCTGATCGTCTGGGTCGGCGCCTTGCAGATCATGATCGACAAGGGCAAGGAGCTCGACTGGTTCAACTCGACCCAGATCGTCGTCCTCGCCGCCACCGCGGCGATCGGCTTCGCCTTCTTCCTCGCCTGGGAGCTGACCGAGAACCATCCGGTCGTCGACCTGCGCCTCTTCGGCCGGCGCAACTTCCTGATGGGCACCGCGGCGCTCTCGGTCGCCTACGGCCTCTTCTTCGGCAACGTCGTCCTGCTGCCGCTCTGGCTGCAGCAGTACATGGGCTACACCGCGACCTGGGCCGGCCTGGCGACGGCGCCGGTCGGCATCCTGGCGATCGTGCTCTCGCCCTGGGTGGGGAAGAACGTCTCGAAGATCGATCCGCGCAAGCTCGCGAGTGTGGCCTTCATCGGCTTCGGCTTCGTCCTCTGGCTGCGCTCGCGCTTCAACCCGCTCGCCGACTTCGAGACCATCCTCCTGCCGACGGTGCTGCAGGGCGCGGCGATGGCGTTCTTCTTCATCCCGCTGCAGGCGGTGATCTTTTCCGGCCTCACGCCCGATCGCCTGCCTGCGGCAGCCGGCCTGAGCAACTTCGCGCGCATCACCGCCGGCGCGATCGGCACCTCGATCTTCACCACCGCGTGGGAGAACCGGGCGATCCTGCACCACGCCGAGATCGTCGAGTCGGTCAATGCGGGAAGCAGCGCGACCACGCTCGCCCTCGGCCAGCTCGGCGCCGGCGGCTACGACCCGGCGCAGTCGCTGGCGACGATCAACCGCCTGGTCGACCAGCAGGCCTACACGATGGCCGCGAACGACCTGTTCCTCCTCTCCTCGACGCTGTTCCTGCTGCTGCTGGTGTTCGTCTGGATGACCAAGCCGGTGCAAGGCGCGGCCGCGGGCGCCGGCGGCGCGCACTGAGGGCTAGAGCCGCAGCCGGCCGGCGTAGCCGGTCATCTCGAGGTAGCCGCTGCCGACCGTCCGGCCGGCGGCGTCGCGCAGGAGGGACAGGCCTTCCCAGTAGATCGAGCCGCTGCTGGCGCGGCTGTCGAGCTCCTGGTCGTCCTGCAGGGCCGCGACGCTGAAGATGCCGGCCGGCGTCGTCACGGTCCACTCGACCGGATAGGCCGCCTTCGAGGCCGGACTGCTCCAGCGCCGACCGGCGGCGAAGGTGACCTCCGAGGCTGCGAAGGCGCGCACTGCGCCGCCCGCAGGCCGATGGCTGCCGCCCGCCCAGAGCGTCGTGCCGTCGCCGCGGCGCAGGCGAAACGCGGTCAGCGCGCCGCCATCGTCGAGGTTCATGCCGATCCAGTCCCAGCCGACCGCGTCGGGCGCGAGCAGCGCATCGCTCCATTCGTGATCGAGCCAGGCACGGCCGGCGACGGCAACGGGCTCGCCGCTCTCTAGCGCCAGCGTGCCGCGCACGCGCAGTTGCGGCTCGCTGTAGTAGCGGCTGAAGTGGGCGGCATCGGGCCCCTTGCGCGAGATCCCGCGCACCCCCTGCAGCAGCAGCGGCTGGCTGGCCGCGAGCTCGAGGTCGAAGCGGAAGCCGGCAGTGTCGCTGGCGGCGCGGGCGCGGTAGCGGCTGCGGCCGTCGCCCGTCGCCGCGCGCTCGAGACGCCAGTCGCGCAGCACCAGGCCCGTGTCTGCGTCCGACGCGGCGGCAATGCCGAAGCCGCTGCGTGCGAGGCGCTGGTCATGCAGCAGGCGGCGGTGCTCGAGATCGGTGACGGCGGCATGGGCGAACACCAGCTCGCCGGCGCGAAACGCGCTCGCCTCGGCGCCGATGATGCCGGTCGCGGCGCGGAAGAAAGTGATCTGGAAGCCCCAGGTGCGCGCCGCGGCCGTCAGCATGCCGGTCACGTACCACCACTCGATCCGCGACTCAGGATGGGCGCCGAAGTCGCGCGGAAACGTCAGGGACGCAGGGGCATCGCCTCCATCGGTGGCCAGCGAAGACGTCGATGCCCTCGCAGCGAGCAGGGCCAGGACGAGGTCGCGACGCGAGAGCATCAACCGAGGATCGCACAAGGCGGATGAGCCCGGTGCGTGCGTTTCATGCCGATGTCGCGGGGAAGGCCGCTTGAAGGGTCATCGCCTTTGCACTAGTCTGGGCCAGCGGCTTCGCTGGTGCGAGGCCTCTTCGATTGCCAACAAGAGGAGAACCCGATGCGCTCGAAACTCGTCCCCCTGCTCGCGGCCACTGCCGCTGGCACCGTGCTCGCCGCCTGCGGAATGATGAGCGGCGGCTCGAAGTCCGACATGACCTTCTTCGTCTCGAGCACGGGCTCGGGCAAGGGCGCCGACCTCGGCGGCCTGGCCGGCGCCGACCAGCTCTGCACCAGCCTCGCCAACGCCGCCGGAGCCAGCGGGCACGAGTGGCGGGCCTACCTCAGCGCCGTGCCCGCGGGAAGCACCCCTGCCGTCAATGCCCGCGACCGCATCGGGCCGGGACCGTGGAAGAATGCCAAGGGCGTGGTCATCGCCCAGAACGTGACCGAGCTGCACGGCGCCAACAACCTCAACAAGGCCACCGCGCTCACGGAAAAGGGCGAGGTGGTCAACGGCCGCGGCGATACGCCGAACATGCACGACATCCTCACCGGCTCGCAGCCCGACGGCACGGCGATCCTCGGCGCGGTCGACACCACCTGCGGCAACTGGACCAAGAGCGGCGACGGCGCGGCAATGCTCGGCCACTCCGACCGCACCGGCCTCGACGAGAGCGTGCCGGCGAAGTCGTGGAACTCGTCGCACCAGTCGCGCGGCTGCGGCATCGACGCGCTCAAGGCCACCGGCGGCGACGCTCGCATCTACTGCTTCGCGCGCAACTGAGGTCGCTGCGCGGAGCCATGCCGAAGTTCAGCACCCTGGGCATCGAGAAGGACCCGGCGCGGCCGCGCATCGCCCGGCTGCGCCTGTCGCGGCCGGATCGGCTCAATGCGATCGACAACCGCATGCCGGGCGAGATCGAGGCGGCGGTCGCCTGGGCCGAGGCCGACGAGGAGGTGCATGTCATCGTCGTCGAGGGCGAGGGCCGCGCCTTCTGCGCCGGCTACGACATGGTCGTGCTCGCCGAGGACACGCCGCTCGCGCCCCCGGTCGACAACCCGCTGCAGCAGGAGAAGCGGCCCTGGGATTCGATGGTCGACTATGCGGTGATGAAGCGCCACACCGAGGCCTTCATGAGCCTGTGGCGCTCGCCGAAGCCGACGATCGCCAAGGTGCATGGCTATGCGGTCGGCGGCGGCAGCGACATCGCCCTGTGCTGCGACCTGCTGGTGATGGCCGACGACGCCAAGATCGGCTACATGCCGACCCGCGTCTGGGGCTGCCCGACGACGGCGATGTGGACCTTTCGCCTCGGCGCGGCGCGGGCCAAGCAGGTGATGTTCACCGGCGACCCGATCAGCGGCGCGCAGGCGGCCGAATGGGGGCTCGCCAACGTCTCGGTGCCTGCCGCCGAGCTCGATGCCGCCACCGATGCGCTCGCCGATCGCATCGCCGGCGTGCCGCGCTCGCACCTGGCGATGCACAAGCTGGTCGTCAACCAGATCGTGCTCGCCGCCGGCCTCGAGCAGGCGCAGACGCTGGCGACCGTGTTCGACGGCATCACCCGGCACAACCCGGAAGGGCTGTGGTTCCGCCGCCAGGCCCAGGCCGAAGGCTTCAAGTCGGCGGTGCAGTGGCGCGACAGCGGCCGGCCCATTCCCGAGGGCGACGAAGCGCGCCGGCTCGCCGCCGAGCTGGAGAAGCGGATCGCCGATCGCGGCCAGGGCGGCTAGCGGTCCGGCCGTTCCTGCGGGGCGGCCATGGCCGCCCGCGCCGCCCAGGCCGCGGCGATCTCGCGGTGCTCGGGAACGTTGTGCAGGAAGTTCTCGCGCAGGGCCGCGTCGGCGAGCGCCTCGGCCTGCTTCTGCAGCATCGCATGCGCCGTGTCGAGCATCGCCGCGGCGCGCGGATCGCCCACCGCCGACAGCACCTCGTAGCAGGTCAGGCGGATGCGCTGCCGCGATTCGGTGCCGTCGAGCACGCCGCCCTCGGCAAGGTGCGCCAGCACCTCTTCCAGGGCGCGCATCGCCGCCGCGGCGTCGCCGCGGGCGAGCGCCTCGCGGGCGATGCCGGCCGCGGCGTCGAAGCGCAGCGCTTCGTCGTTCGCGACGGCGATCCCATGGGCGCGCTCGAAGGCCGCCGCGGCGGCATCGGTCCGGCCGCGTGCGCGTTCGATCGCGGCGATCTGGAACAGCGACGTGATCTGGGTGTCGATGTTCTGTACCGCGAGCGAGGTCTCGAACGCCGCCTGGGCGAGCGTCATCGCCGATTCGGGGTCGCCCTCGCGCAGCGCGATCATCGCCAGGTAGGTCTGGGCGTAGGGCTCCATTACCCGGTCGTCGGCGGCACGCGCCAGGCGAAGGCCTTCCTCGAGATGCTGGCGCGACTGCGCCTGCTCGCCGGCGCCGAGCAGCGAGATGCCGAGGTGCAGCCTCGCCACCGCCTGCGCCGGAACGTCGCCCATGTCGCGGAACAGCTGCCATTGCTGCCTGCCCATCTCGAGGTGGCCGGTGAGGTCGTCGAGCCGCACCGCGATCAGCGCCAGCGTGTTGAGAAAGCTGCCCTCGACCCGGCGCAGGCCGTGCGCCCGGGTCGCCGCCAAGCCCTCGAGTGCCAGGGTCCGCGCGGTCGCCACGTCGCCGAGATCGCTGAGGCCGGAGGCCAGCAGGTTCTGCGCGCGCAATTCCAGATCCATATCGCCGGCGCGCCGGGCCCAGGCCAGTGCCCGGCGCGCGGCCTCCACCTGGCCGTGGCGATCGGCGGTGCGCATCGCGTAGGAGCTGTGCCGCTTCGCCGCGTCGGCGCGCAGCCGGTCGTCGTCGATCTGCTCCGCCAGCGCTTCCAGGGCCTCGACGTCGGCCCGGTGCTCGGCCCGGCGGCCTTGCATGTCGAGCGCCCGCTCGCGCACCGCGAGCAGGCGAAAGCGCAGGCGCAGCGTCTCCGGATCGGCATCGCCCTCGGTTAGCGCCAGCGCCCGCGCGACCTGGTCGGCCACCGTCTCGTTGGCGTAGCGGTTGGCAGCGTGTTCGGCGGCCCGGGCGAACAGCTCGGCGGCGCGCCGCCGCTCGCCCGCCTGCTCGTAGTGCTGCGCCGCCAGGCCCAGGAAGTCGTTGGCGCGGGCCCCGGTCAGGCTTGCCAGCCATTGCGCGGCGCGGGCGTGGTAGGTGCGGCGCAGGCGCTTGAGCACGGTGCCGTAGGTCACCTGATGCAGCAGGTGATGATGAAAGGCGTATTCGCGCACGCCGTCGAGGCTCGCCTCCGGATGGCGGACCACGAGCTCGCGCTGGGCGACGACGGGCAGCGCCTCGGGCGCGGAACTGTCGACCGCCGCCAGGGCCTGGTCCCAGAACACGAAGCCGACCACCGCCGCCTGCTGCAGGGCCTGCTTCTCGCGCGGCTTGAGGCTGTCGAGCCGGGCCTGGAGCACGCCGGTGAGGGTCGGCGGCACATGGGCCGCCTGCAGCTTGTCATGCAGCAGGGTCCAGCGCTCGCCGTCGATGACGATCGCGCCTTCGTCGACCAGCATCTTGATCAGCTCTTCCATATAGAAGGGATTGCCCTCGGCGCTCTGGGTGAGGAGCGCGCGCAGCGCCGGCGGCACCGCTTCGAGCTTCTTCAGCAGCTCGGCCGCGAGCGAATGGCTTTCGTCCCGGCCGAGCGGGCCCAGCACCAGGCGAAGCGCCTCGCTCCGGCCGGGCCAGCCCGGGCGGCGCTCGAGCAGCGCCGGCCGGGCAGTGCCGAGGACGAGCGTCGGCACGTCGGCATTCGCCTCGATGAGATGGCTCAGGAAGTCGAGCGAGCCGTCGTCGGACCAGTGCAGGTCGTCGAGCAGCAGCACCACCGGCTTGGCGTCGCGTGCGGCGATGCGACGTAGGGCCTGGGCGGCGGCATGGAAGCCGCGACGACGGATCTGTCGGCCCTCGTCGCGGATGTCGCGAATGTGCGGGCTGTCGCCGAAGTCCAGGCCGATCAGCTGCCCGAGCAGATGGGCATGGGCCCGGGCCGGCTCGGCGCCCTCGTCGGCGAACAGCGGCGCCATGCCCCGCTCGATCTTCGACCGGGCGCGCTCCAGGCTGTCGTCGTCGCCGAGGCCGAGCGACCCGGCGACGATCTCGCGCAGCAGTCCGTAGGGCTGGCTCTCGGTCTGCGGTCGCGCCCGGCCGTGCAGGACCTGCCCGCCGATGGCTTCGAGGTCGGCCGAGCGCGCCACTTCATAGAGCAGCCGGCTCTTGCCGATGCCCGCCTCGGCAATGACAGTGACGATGGCGAGCCGGCGTTCGGTGGCGACCTGGCGGAAGACCGCGAGGATCGCTTCGAGCTCGGTGTCGCGGCCGATCATGCGCGTCGCCACGCCCTCGATGCCGCGCGCCGCGGCGCTCGTGCCGCTCGACACGGCGCGCTGCACCAGCCAGCTGCGGATCGGCGCGTCCACGCCCTTGACGGCCATCGGTTCCTGGGCGACGACCTCGAACCGGTCGCGCACCAGGGCATGGGTGTCGTTGCTGATGCGCAAGGCCCCGGGCGGCGCGGTCTGCTCCATCCGCGCCGCGATGTTGACCGCCAGGCCACGAATGCTGCCTTCGCCGTCGACGCCGCCGCCGAGCAAGACGCCGCCGGTGTGGATGCCGACACGCACCCCGAGGCCGGCGTGGCCATGAGCCGCCTGCACCTCCTGGCCGACGGCCCGGCCCTCGGCCAGCAGGGCGAGGCCGCAGTGCACCGCGCGCTCGGGATCGTCTTCGCGCACTTCGTCGGCGCCGAAGGCGGCGAGCAGGTTGTCGCCGGCGTACTGCAGCACCCTGCCGCGGTGCGCCTCGACGATGGCGCTGAAGCGCGCCAGCGCGCCGTCGACGACGGCATGGATCTCTTCCGGGTCGAGGTGCTGCGATAGGGTGGTCGACCCGACCAGATCGAGAAACAGGATGCTGACCTGGCGCAGCGCCTGGCCACCGGGCGAAGCCGTGCCGGCCAGCTCGGCGAGGCGGGCGCGCAGGCCGGCGATCGAGGCATCGACGACCGCATCGCCGAGCACCGATCGCTGCGCCTCGAGCGCCGCGATGCCGGCTTGCAGTTGCTGCTCTGGCGACATGGGCGGGAAGAATAGCAACCGGGCCGAGGCGCGGCCTACCAGTCTTCCTTCACCGCGAGCGCGAGCTCGCGGCCGATCGCCGCGCGCGCCGAAAGCCACGCTGTCAGCGTTCCGGCGGCGATCACCGCGACGCAGAGCGCGCCCAGCCGCAGCCAGGGCAGCAGCAGGTCCATGGTCCAGTGGAAGCTCTGCGGATTGACCACCTTCACCAGCACCGCGCTGACGGCGACGCCGAGGGCCAGGCCGAGCACCGCGCCGACGCCCGTCCAGACCGCGCCCTCGGCGGCGACGACGGCGACGATCTGCGCCCGCGCCAGCCCGAGGTGCGAGAGCAGGCCGAACTCCTTGCGCCGCGCCAGCACCTGGGCCGAGAAGCTGGCGGCGATGCCGAACAGGCCGATGGCGATCGCCACCGTCTGCAGCCAGTAGGTGACGGCGAAGCTGCGGTCGAAGATGCGCAGCGACGCCGCCCGGATCTCGCGCGGCGCCGCGAACTCGAGCAGCGCCCCGTCGTGGCCGAGCTCGCTCGCGACCCGGCGCAGGCCCGCCTCGACGTCGCCGGTGTTCGCCCCCGGCTCGAGCCAGAGGGCGATGTCGTTGATGCGCTGGTCGCCGGTGAGGCGCTGCCAGTCGCGGGCGTCAAGCACGATGGCGCCGTACTGGCGCGCGTAGTCGCGCCAGACGCCGCGCACGAACACCTGCCGGCGCGTGCCGTCCGGCAGCGGCAGCAGCAGGCGCTGGCCGGCGTGGGCGCCGTAGAGGTCGACCATCGCTTCGCTGACGAAGGCCGCGGTCTCGCCCGGCGGCGCGTCGACCAGGGTGCCGCTGAGCGGGAGGTTGCGGCTTGGGTCGTCGAGCGGCCGCGAGATCACCGCGACCGAAGGCCGCGCCGGATCGAAGGACGCCCGCACCACCCGCTGGGCCTCGGCACGGCGCACGCCGGGCAGCCCTGCGGCCGCCTCGGGCAGGCTGGTCGGCAGGGTCGCGAGGTCGCCGCCGCCCGGGCCGATCGCCGCGCGGACGTAGAGGTCGGCGGGCAGGACCGTGTCCAGCCAGTGCGAGACCGCGTCGCGAAAGCTCGCCACCATGACCGTCAGCGCCACCGAGAGGGCGAGGCTGGCGACGACGCCGGCGACGGCGATGGTGGCGCTGTCGCGGTCGTGGCGGGCGCGCTCGACCGCGAGCAGCGCGAGCGGACGGCGCGGCGGCCGCACCGCCGCGAGCAGCAGCGCCACGCCGCCCGGAATGCAGGCGATGCCGCCGATCAGGAGGCACGCGACCGAGGCGTAGGCAGCCAGCGGCAGGCCGGCGATGGGCGGCAGCAGGGCCAGGGCGATGCCCGCGGTCATGAGGGGAAGGCCGAGGGCGATCGAGCGATGGCCGAGGCGGCTCGGACCGAGCCCTTTCAAGGCCTGCGCCGGCGCGATCGCCTGCGCGGCACGCGCCGGCAGCCAGCCGCCGACCAGCGCGGCGCCGACGCCCAGGCCGCCGTAGACCAGGGCGCCGACGAGGTCGATGCGCAGCGCCGGCGCCATGCCGCCGAAGAAGCCGCCGCCGAGATCGCCGCCGAGCACTTGCAGGGCAAAGGCGGCGAGCAGCGCGCCGAGCACCAGGCCGAGGAGGCTGCCGACGAGGCCGAGCAGTGCCGACTCGCCGAGTACCAAGGCGAGCCGGCCGCGCGCCGGCAGCCCGAGCACGCCGAGCAGGGCGAGCTGCTGCTGGCGCTTGGCGACGGAGAGGGAGAGGATGGAGAAGACCAGGAACGCGCCGGTGAACATCGCCACCAGCGCCAACACCGTGAGGTTGACGCGATAGGCGCGGGAGACGTTGGAAAGCCGCTGCTCGGCCTCGCCCGGCGCGGCGGCGCGCACGCCCGCCGGCAGGACGAGATCGCGGATCACCCCTTCGCGCTCCGCGCCCGCCGCCAGGCGCAGGTCGATGCGCGACAGCCGGCCGACCAGGCCGAGCGCGACCTGGGCACCGGCGATGTCCATCACCGCCAGCGGCGGCCCGGCGGCGGCGACGCTGCCGGCGACACGCAGGCGGCGGCGACCCTCCGCCGCCTGCAGCGCGATCCGGCCCTCGCTCTGCGCGCCCTCGAGCCGGCGCGCCGCTTCGGCATTGAGGAACAGCGCCTGCGGCTCGAGAACGGCGAAGCGATCGGCGGCGTCGGCGGGCCGCGGCAAGAGGGCCGGCGAGAGCGCGGCGATCACCAGCGCGTCGATGCCGACGATCCGGATCGGCACCCGCTTGCCGGCGGCGTCGAAGGCGTAGGTCTCGGCCTCGACGACCGGGCTCGCGACCGCGACCTGCGGATGCGCAGCGACGCGCGCGTACAGCGCTTCGTCGAAGCCGGCCGGCGGGCCGACGATCTCGAGATCGGGCTCGCCGTTGACCGCGCGCACCGCGGCGCTGAACTCGGCCAGCGCCGAGGCGTTGATCAGGTGCACCGAGAAGGCCAGCGCCACGCCGAGCATCACCGCGAGCAGCGCCGCGCCGTTGCGCCAGGGGTGGTGGCGCAGCTCCGGCCAGGAGAGCTTGCGCAGCAGGGTCGGCAGCGTTGCCGACCGGGCGCGTGCGATCTCGGCGTTCATCGAGGGCTCAGCGAACGATGCCCTGCGGTGTCAGGGTGACGATGCGGTCGGCCCGGTCGGCGGCGGCGCGCGAGTGGGTCGCGAGCAGGCAGGCGGCGTGCTGCTCGCGCACCTGCGCGGCGAGCAGGGTCATGATGCGGTCGGCGGTGGCCGGGTCGAGGTTGCCGGTCGGCTCGTCGGCAAGGATCAGCTTCGGACCGTGCACCAGCGCCCGGGCGATCGCCACCCGCTGCAGCTGGCCGCCGGAAAGCGTTTGCGGCAAGCGTTCCTCGAAGCCGGCGAGGCCGACCGCCGCGAGCATGGCCTGAACCCTCGCGTCGTCGCCGCGCCCCTGCAGCAGCAGCGGCAGGCCGACGTTGGCGGCGACCGTCAGATGCTGCAGGACATGGAAGGCCTGGAAGACGAAGCCGAGATGATCGCGGCGGAAGGCCGCCTGCGCCGGCTCGGCCAGCGCCGGCACGTCGACGCGATCGATCCGCACCGAGCCGGCGTCGATGCGATCGAGCCCGGCGATGCAGTTCAGCAGCGTCGACTTGCCGACGCCCGATTCG
>Ga0207659_10001050_pt1 | contig 16372 bp, 13 predicted proteins | sample KBSM43metaG_FD_184330 | JGI IMG/M metagenome (GOLD analysis project Ga0207659, IMG submission 184330) | Miscanthus rhizosphere microbial communities from Kellogg Biological Station, Michigan, USA - KBS M4-3 metaG (SPAdes) (version 2) | ecosystem: Host-associated > Plants > Roots > Rhizosphere >...
TCGCGCTGGACGATCTGATTCCCGTCGGCGTGACGCATGCCCCACGGCCCGAACGTGCGGCGATCCGAGCGCTTCTGGTGGTCGTGGATACGATGAACACGAGCCCCGGGACTTCAAGCCGGCTCTGGATCAAGAGGGCCACGCTCGTCCGCTAACCGCGTTTTCTCTGGCGCCGCCACCTGCCGGAAGCCCGCTTTGTCCTCGCGACGCGCGCGGCGGAAGCCAAAAGACCGTGACGTTCTTCGGACGGGCCCGGATGTATCGCCAGCCTTCTGCGCGGTAGGTCAGCGTTTCCTCGGCGATCGGCAGTTCGTGAGCGCCGAGCCACTTGCGAGTGTCCTGTTCGCACGCGCTGTCGTGTGAACCCTCCTGGGCATACACACCCGACGCAAAACAGAGGATGACGCCGTAGGTGTCGGACCACTCGGGGAATGGATTCGCAAGCGCTCGTCGCTCGTCGGGAAGCCCCGGAAGCGCCCGAGGATGATTCGCGGCAAAAAACGCGAGGGCGCCCGATTCGGGCCAGGTGCCACCTGCCCATGACAGGCGCTGCGACGGAAACCGAGACGCGAACCGCTCTTCGATCGTCCGGACCATTTCGCGGCGGCCCAGCGCGTATTTTTGATTCCCGGATATCGACAACACGAGCGTGTAGACGACACCGCCAACCAACAGCGCCGCGCAGAAGGCCGCCATGCCTTGGACCATCTGCTCGCTCTGAAGCTGTTCGTCGATTCGGGGCAACAGCCACGCCGCCATCAGAATCGGCAGGCCGAACCAGACGGGAATCGCCCAGTGGGTCGTCAAGTGCACGCGCGCGACAAGGTTCGACGACACCGTCAGCAGCGCGGGCAGGAACGACAGGACGACCAGCCCGTTCATCGGGCGTGCCCATGTTACCGGCCGCACGTCGATGGTCCTGAAGCGGCTGCGGGCGATCAACCACGCCAACCACGACAACGCCAGATAGTAGACGCCGGAGAGGAGAAACAGCACGATGCGGCCCGGATCGATCGCCGGATCGGTCTTGCTTTCGAGATACAACCGAAACGGAAAGTCCATCCGCATTTCCCACAGGAGATGGGGCAGCAGCGCCAGCGCGAAGACCGCGGCCGTCAAGTAGGGATACCGCGTGCGATACCAGCGGCGGTAGTCAGCGTGCGACACCGTAACGGCGAGCAGCGTCGCCAGCAGCAGGACTGAAAAATACTTGCCCATCATCGCAGCGGCAGCCATGACGCCGAACAGCACGGCGAACCCCGAACGCCTCCACGGCGACTCCGCATGCAGAGCCGCAAAACATGCGTACGCCGTCCACGGCCACAGCGACAGCAGCACCGTGTCGGCGTTGAATTTTGCCGCAAGATTGCTGTACGGAAAGCTGAGAGCTGCAAACACGGCAACCGCCGTCAGAAAGGCGCGACGCCGCGCCGCCGACATGGCCTCGGGAACCCAAAGCCGCGCCAGGCACACGATGCCCGCGATGCCAATTGCGGCGTTGACGTACGACAACAGGTAATAAGCCCAGACGCGTGTCGGAAACAGCGCAAACCACGCGCCGACGATCCAGGCAAACAGCGGCGGGTGTTTGAACGTTCCCAACGCCAACGTCTGCGACCAGGCGTAGTTTTCCACCATGTCGCCGTACGAATCGAGCGACGGCGACGACAACCACGAGATCACGGCCCAGATGACGAAATAGGCGACCGCGACAACGGTCGTCATGTCCTGACGGTGAGCAACATGTAGCCCGCTGCGCACGCAAACAGGATATTCGGCGCCCAGGCGGCCAGCATCGGCGCAAGCAGGCCCGCTGATCCCATCGCGCCGAACACGCTTTGCGCGGTCCAGTAGACGATGGCGAGCGCGATCCCGAATCCGATCCCGTAGAGCGCGCCACTTCGGCCGGTGGTGACCGCGAACGGCACGGCGATCAGCGTCATCACCAGCGTGACGAACGGGAACGCCACCTTCTTCTGCAGCTGCACCTGATAGGGAATGGCGTAATAACCGCTTTTCTGCATCAGTGTGACGTAGTCTCGCAGCTCGTCGAACGTCATGCGATCCGCTTCCGGCTCGTCGGACTTGAAATACGACGGTGGCTCGAGCGTCAGCGGCCGCACCGGAAACGGGTTGTAGGCGACCGCGCTCGAGGCGGCGCGATCGCGCCGCGGCGCGAATTCCCGGTCCCAACCGCGTTTGGCTTCCCAGACCGGGTCGGTGCCTTTGCCCGCATAGGTGACCTCGTCCGCGTAGGTCAGCCCGGTCAATTGCCACGTCGCAGAGTCGGGCCGAAAAATCCACAGGCGGCTGAAGCGATTGCGCGACGGGTCGAAGAGCTCGTAGTGATAGATATTCCCGCTCTGCCCGATGATCCATCGGCGGTTCAGCGCGCCGAACGCTTGAACGGGGTAGCCGCGAATCTGCGCATTCAGCCGACCCGCTTCGCGGTTGGCGTCGGCCAGCACGTATTCCTGCAGACCGAACAGCATGGCGCTGAGCACGACGGCAAAGAGCACCAGCGGCATCGCCGAGCGATACAAGCTGATGCCGCACGCGCGCATCACAATCAGCTCGCTGTTCTTGGTGAGCACGCCGATTGTCACGAGCGTCGAGAGCAACGCCGCCAGCGGAAGGATGAAATAGATGTATTGCGGCGTCTGGTAATAGAAGAACCGCAGCAACGTCCACCCGGTCGTGGAGCCGCGGAACAGCTTGTCGGCGAGGTCGATGAACGTCGCAATGTAGAAGATGCCGATCAGCGACACGAACGCCAGCATGAAGACCGACATGTAGCGCCGCGCCACGTACATGTCGAGCAGCGTCGGCCTCGGCAGGTTGATCGACGGAATTCGCACAACGAGCACGATTCGAGGCCGCGACGCCGAATTCGCAGCCGCCGCCGGGTCCGACCCCTTCGGCGACGAGCCCGACCAGCGGGGTATGGGTATCCGCACACCTTCGCCCGACGCGCCGGCGCGCCAGACGACCAGCACCGCGCCGGCAACTCCGAGCAGGATGTTCACCAGCCACGGCGCGAGCGTCGGATTCAGGCGGCCGCCGTTGGCACCGGCACGGCCCATATACAGCAGCACGTAGTAGACGAAAATCACGCCGGTGCCGAGCGCGAAACTCGCCAGCGTTCCGTCCTTCCGGTTGCTCGCGCCTAACGCCAGACCGATCGCGGCCAGTACCAGGCACGAGAGAGGAATCGAAAATTTCTGCTGAATGGTGAAGAGCTGCATCGCGTAGGACTGGCCGTGCGCCCTGTTCTGCTCGGCCAGCGCTCGCAGCTCCGGGATGGTCATCTCGTTGTCGCCCTTGAGCAAGGTGACGCGGCGAAACACCGCGTCGGCGTCCATGTTCAGGATAATTCTCTCGAACGAACTCGGTTCATACTCTTCGGGGCGAACCAGAAATGTGGCGTGACGGGTGCCTTTCTCGAGCAGCAGCTGGACGGTCCGCTTGTCGCGATCGATGACCAGCCGGCCGCGGGACGCGAAATACACATCGGTCTGCTCTGGCCGCGAACTATCAGCGAGGAATACGTCGCGCCAGCCGCCACCGCCCGGGATGACGTCGCGCGCGTAAACGACTCGCTTGTCGAAGCCTTGATAGAAGGTTCGCGGCTTGACGTCGGTTTCCGCCTTCGACGCCACGACGTTGAAGGTGATCTCGCGGAAGGTCTGATTGGCGTTCGGCAGCGCGACCAGCATCACGTACTGGTCGGCAGCAAAGGCCAGCACCGCCAGCACCGCGATCGGCCGCAGCGCGCGGAAAATGCTGACGCCGCAGGCCTGCATCGCAACGAACTCGCGGTCCGACGACAGCCGGCCGAGCCCCATCAAGATCGCGAACAGCAGCGCCATCGGAATCGTGATGCACAACGCCGACGGCGTGATGGTCAGCAGAATGCGCACAAATGTGACGAGATCAACGCCCTTCTCGATCAGCTGCTGACCCTGGTCGAGAATCGGCGGCATCATCATGACAAACGTCAGCACGACGAGACCGATGGCGAAGGGCAGCAGGATTTCGCGCGCGAGGTAGCGGTCGAGAATGCGGAACATCAGCGGTCAGCCACTAGACTACAACGTATGACGCGCGTCGCCCTGCTGTGGCACATGCACCAGCCGTTCTACCAGGACCTGGTGACCGGCGAACACATCCTGCCGTGGGTGCGGATGCATGCGCTGAAGGATTACTACGGGATGGTGGCGCTGCTGCGCGAATTCCCGCGCGTCAAGGCGACCTTCAACCTGGTGCCGTCGCTGCTGGTGCAGCTCGAGGCCTTCGCCGACGACCGGGCACAGGATCGGACGCTGGCGGTCAGCCTCACCCCCGCCGACCGCCTCACGCCGGCCGACGTGGCGTTCATGCGCGGCCATTTCTTTCACGCGCAGCGCCACCGGATGATCGACCCGTACCCACGCTATGCGGAGTTGCTGGCGCGCCGCGACGACAATTACAGCGTCGAGGACCTCCGCGACCTGCAGGTCTGGCACAAGCTGGTCTGGATCGATCCGTTTTACCTCGACGGCGATTCGCGCGTCCGCGCACTGATTGCGAAGGGCCGCAACTACACCGAGGACGACAAGGCCGCCCTGCGCGCGGTCGAACTGGAAATCCTGCGCCGCGTGGTCCCCGAGTACCGCGACGCTGTGGCCCGTGGCCAGATCGAGGTGTCGGCGTCGCCGTTCTATCACCCGATCCTCCCGCTGCTGTGCGACACCGACGTGTATCTGCGCACGCACCCCCAGGCGCGGCGGCCACGCCACCCGTTTGCGCGCCCTGAGGATGCGGCGGCGCAGCTCGAATTGGCGGCCGACTATCACGCCCGCGTGTTCGGACGACGGCCTGGCGGGCTCTGGCCGTCGGAAGGGTCGGTGTCGGACGCGATGGTGCCGCTGGCGGCGCAGGCTGGTTTCCAATGGATGGCCACCGACGAACTGATTCTGGCAAGGACGCTCGGTGCCACGTTCTCGCGCGATGGCCATGGACATCTCGAACAGCCGGAGCGCCTCTACCTGCCGTACATCGTCCGGATCGGGGGCGCGTCGATCGCCTGCGCGTTCCGCGATCACGTGCTGTCGGACCTGATCGGATTTACCTACGCCGGATGGTCGGCCGACTCGGCGGCGGACGATTTCGTCGGCCGAATCGTGGAAGCCGGCCGGCGCTTCCGCGCGCGCTCGAGCGGCGGGGAAGACGCCTTCATTCCAATCATCCTCGACGGCGAGAACGCCTGGGAGCACTTCGAGGGTGGCGGACGGCCCTTTCTGCGGGCGCTGTACGGGCGCCTCGAACGTCATCCCGAGCTTCGCACGGTCACGATGTCCGACGGCTGCGCCGACGCGGTCCAGGAGCTGCCGGGCATCTTCCCTGGGTCGTGGATCGACGCGAACTTCTACATCTGGATCGGTCACGCGGACGACCAGCGGGCCTGGAGTCAGGTGGCTGACGCCCGGGATGCGCTCGCCGAGGCCGAGGCGTCGGCATCGGCGGCATCGCAGACCAATCTCGCCGCGGCGCGCGAAGAGGTGCTGATCGCGGAAGGCAGCGACTGGTGCTGGTGGTACGGGGACGACCATTCGTCTGAACACGATCTGGCATTCGACGAACTGTTCCGGCTGCACCTGCGGAACGCGTATCGGCTGATGGGCCGGCCGATCCCGGACGAGCTGTACGAGACCAATATCTCGACGTTGCCGATAACCGGCCACGCGGCACAGAGCCAACCGTCGATGTTGATCGCGCCGACCATCGACGGCCAGGAGACCAGCTACTTTGAGTGGCTTGGCGCCGGGCTCTACGAAGTGCCGACGACAGCCGGCGCGATGCACCAGGCAGACCGTCGTCCGCCGCGCATTGCGGCCATCCGTTTCGGCTGCGACCGCGAGCGCCTGTTTGTCAGGATTGACGGCCCGGGGCCGATCCAAGACCTGCTGGCCGAAGGGTACCAGGTGGCCGTCAGGTTCAATGGAACGGGTGGCAGCATGCTGACGGTTCGGACCGACGTCGGCCGGCTGAGTGTATCCGGGCCGGGTACAGCAGTCGTGGCGGCCGACCGCGTCCTGGAAGCTTCCGTCCGGCTCGACGAACTCGGCATCGCGGCAGGCCATCCCATGGCGCTGGTCGTGACCGTTTCAGACGCCTCGGGCGCCGAAATCGAGCGCCACCCGGCGCACCGGCCGATTCACCTGGTCACGCCCGACGCGGCGTTCGAGGCGCGCAACTGGCGGGCGTGAAGTCTGAAGTTTGAAGTTTGAAGTCTATGGTCTGCTGGGGTTGCTACCGTCGCGGGCACTAGTTCAAAACGGGGGTCAGAACCGGGGGCGGCCGCAGGGGGACCGCGGGCGCACAATTTATCCACAGGCGGGTATTTCGGGGCTTATCGCATGGGTCCGATAATGTATGTTATGTTAACTAACCTGAGGACGCCTGGCTGGAGGCCTTCAGGCTAGCGCCTCTCCCGATGCCGCCGATGCCCGTGGGCTACGGTCAGACTTCACCCTTCAGACTTCAGACTTCGATTTTCACCGGTTCTGCGCAGGTCCTTCAGGACGGGATCAGATCCGGGGTCGGATCCGGGGTCGGATCCAGTAGCTAGTACCGTGGATGGCCCTGGGCTACGTCAGACTTCAAACTTCAGACTTCAAGCTTCGATTTTCAGCGGTTCTTGCGCAGGTCCTTCAGAATCGCTTCGAGCGCTTCGATGACCTCGTCTTTCGAGGCGCGCACCTTGTTGAAGCTCAATTTCAGGTTGAACGCTTTGGTTGGCGGCTTATAGGCGAACACGAAATGTTTGGGCCGGCCCGGCTTCGGCTTGGCCGCCGCTTCGCGCAGCTGCTGACGGGTGGTTCCGCCCTGGCTGGCAATCCGTTCGACCAATTCAATCATTTTTTCGGGTGTTTCCTGTCTAACTACCTGCAGAAGCAACGACTTAGATGAAATGTCGGCCAGCCGACACAGATTTCGGACCTCTCCGGGCATCGCATTGAGCGACAGCGCCTCAGTCACCGAGGTTCGCGACTTCCCCAGCCGCCGCGCCAGATCCTCGTGGGTGTAGCCGCAGCGCTCGGCCAGGCCGTGCAGCGCTTCCGACTCTTCGAACGGCGTCAGGTCCTTGCGCTGCAGGTTTTCGATCAGTGCCAGTTCCAGCATCTCCGCGTCGTCGACGTCGCGGATCACCACCGGCAGTTCCCGCAGGCCGACCTGGACCGACGCCTGATAGCGCCGCTCGCCGGCGACAATCTGGAACCGCTCGCCGCGCTGGCGGACGACCAGCGGTTCGAGGATCCCTTTTTCGCTGATCGAGGCGATCAACTCCGAGAGATCGCCCATCACCTGGCGCGGCTGGTTGGGATTGGGGTCGATCTGCTCAATCGCCACCAGCCGGCCGATCGGCGTGCCGGCCGACGCCGCCAGCGCCTCGACGTAGTGCTCGTCGTGCCGCATTGCAATCGTTTCCGGGAGTCCGCGTCTAGGCACGGTCGATGACCTCCTCGCACAGACTGTAATACTCGGTCGCGCCGGTCGAATCGGGCGCGAACGTAAAAATCGATTCCTTGTAGGCCGGGCTCTCCTCGAGGCGGACGCTCTTGGTGATCACCGTCTTGAACACCTTGCCGCCGAAGACCTTCTGGATCTGCGTCCGGATGTCCTTGGCCAGCGCCGTCCGCTTGTCGTGCATGGTAATCACCACGCCGAGAATCCGCAGCGCCGGGTTCGGCCGCGCCCGCACCTTCTCGATCGTCTCGAGCAGGTCGTCGGTCCCTTCGAGCGCGAAGTACGACGACTGAATCGGAATCAGCAGATGGGTCGACGCCACCAGCGCATTGACCGTCAATAACCCCAGCGTCGGCGGACAGTCGATCACGATCTGCGGATAGTGCCGCCGGATCGGTTCGAGCTTGTCCTTGAGCCGGAAATGCGCGTCCATTTCGCCCACCAGCTTCGCTTCGAGCTTGGCCAGGGCGATCCGCGACGGCGCCACCCACAGGTTCTCCATCGGCGCCTTGAGGATCACATCCTCCAGCGCCACTGCCGGGTCGGCAATCGCATCGTATACGCTCCGCGACACCGTCTGCATGTCGAGGAACGACATCGTGCTGTTGGCCTGGGGGTCGAGGTCGATCAGCAGCGTCCGCTTGCCACGCAGCGCCAGCGCGGCCGCGAGGTTGATGGCGGTCGTCGTCTTGCCGACACCGCCTTTCTGATTGGCTATGGCTACGATCACGAGGGACTGAGGGGATTCTAAACTGGCCGCGCGCGTTGGTAAATTGGTAAGTGGGTAAATTGGTCAGTGTCGAGCTCGAAACCACGCGATTAGGTCACCTACCTGCCGCCCAACCGGCGAAATTACATCTTGTATTTCCCGAGGTCGTCCGGGTCCAGGCTCTCGAGCCACTTGTGCAGCCGCTCTGCGTCCGCTTTCTCGGGCGCCGGATCGAACGTCTTGGCGTTGTCGATGACCGTTTCCTCGACGAAGATCGGCGCGCGCGTACGCAGCGCCAGCGCGATCGCGTCGCTCGGCCGTGCATCGATCGCCACCGTGCCGCCGTTCAGCGACAGGTAGATCAGCGCGTAGAACGTGTTCTCCTGCAGGTCGCAGACGACAATTTTCTGCACCGACGCCTTGAGATCCTGGATGACATTGCGCAGCAGGTCGTGGGTCATCGGCCGCGGCGTGGCGATGTTTTCAATCTGCAGCGCGATCGCATTCGCCTCGAAGATCCCGACCCAGATCGGCAGCACTTTCTGCCCATCCTTGTCGCGGAGGATGACGATCGGCATGTTGGTGACGGGATCGACCATCAGCCCTTTGATGGTCATCTCAATCTGCATATCGGCCCCACACGCTATGCGGTCCGGCCCGCTCGATGCGAACCGGAATCGTGCGCCCAATCCACTCGCCCGGCCCCGGCACATTGACGACCACGTTGCCCGAGGTCCGGCCGGACAATTCCGTCGCGCGCCGGCGGCTGGCCGCATCGACCAGGACATCAACCGTACGCCCAATCAGCGCCGCATTCAACTCCGATTGAATGTCGCGCTGCAGCGCCTGCAGCGCCATGATCCGCCGCGTCTTCTCGTCGTCGCTGACGTCGTCGGCGAGCCGTTTGTCGGCGAGCGTGTTGGGCCGCGGCGAGTACTTGAACGAAAACATGCTGTGATACCGCACCGCCGCGGTCAGCGACATGGTCTCGTCGAAATCCGCGTCGCTCTCGCCTGGGAACCCAACGATCATATCGGTCGATAACGCCACATCCGGCAGCGTCGCGCGGATTCGCGCGACCAGATCGAGGTAGCTCTCTCGCGAATAGCGGCGCCGCATCCCGCCCAACACTCGCGTCGAACCGGACTGCACGGGAATGTGCAGGTGGCGGCAGATCTTCGGCAACCGCGTCATCGCGTCGAGAAACCGCTGATCGAAATGGCGCGGGTGCGGACTCGCAAATCGGATCCGCTCGATGCCGTCGACGTCGTGGATCGCTTCGAGTAGGCCCGTGAAGTCGCAGCCGGGCTCGTCCGGCGCGTCGTAGTGATTGACGATCTGGCCCAGCAGATGGACCTCCCTGCGCCCGCTCGCCGAGGCCTCGCGCACTTCAGCCAGGATGTCGGCTTTCGGGCGCATGCGTTCGTTGCCCCGTGTGTACGGCACGACGCAGAAACTGCAAAATTCGTTGCACCCTTCGATGATCGTGACGTACGCCTTGACCGGGTCGCTGCGCCGCGTCACGCCAAGCGGCCACGTCACATCGTCGTAGGGGTTCAAATCGACCACCGGCGCGGCTTTCGTGCGCGGCTGTGCCTGCTCGACCAGCATCGGGAGACGGCGGATCGCCTGCGTCCCGACGACGACGTCGGCGACGCCGTTCGATCGCTTGAAAATCGCCTCTCCCTCCTGCTGGGCGACGCAGCCGGCAACCACCACCGTCTGCTCGGCCCCAAACTCGGTCGCCAGGTTCCGCAACTCGCCGAGCCGCGTATAGAGCTGGCCCTCGGCCCGCTCGCGAACGCTGCAGGTGTTGATGACCACGACGTCGGCATCCGCGGCATCGTCCGTCGACTCGTAGCCGGCCTGTTCCAGGAGGCCCGCCATCCGTTCAGAGTCGTGGACGTTCATCTGGCAGCCAAACGTCTCGATGAGGTATTTCCTGGCCATTACGAGGACTTTCGCTTTCGCCCTTTCGCTTTCGCCGGCCCTGGTCGAAGGGCCTGCCCCGATATTTGTCGAGGGGCCTGCCCGGATCGTTCCTCCAGCATCTCACGAGCCGACCTTCGGAGAGCATCAGTAATCGCTTCGCCGCCGAGCATCCGTGATAACTCTTCGACGCGTCCGGCGGCGTCCAGGCTTCGAACCGTGGTTCGAGTCCGCCCGCCCTTCACTGCCTTGTCGATCGCGAAATGCGTGTCGGCGTATACCGCAATCTGCGGCAGGTGGGTAATGCAGAGGACCTGAAATGCGGAACCCAGCGTCCGCAATTTCCGGCCGACAACGTCAGCGACCCGGCCGCCAATGCCCGCATCGACCTCGTCGAAAATCAGCCCCGGAGCCGAGGCACTCGGCGGACGATCGGTGGCGTCGCTGAACCCGTGCCGCGACGTCGCAACCAGCGTCTTGATGGCAAGCATGATTCGCGACAGCTCGCCGCCCGAAACGATCCGCGCCAACGGCCGCAATTCCTCGCCCGGATTCGGTGACACGAAAAACTCGATGCTGTCGACGCCTTCCGCGCTCCACTGAGCCTCGGACGCCGGCTCGCCGAACCGTACCTCGAACCGCGTCTTGTCCATCGCGAGCTCCGCGAGAACACCCTCCAGCGCCTTGGCGAACCCCACGGCGACACGACGCCGCTCCTTCGACAGCCTGCCTGCCGCAGCGAGAAACGACGTCTTGGCCGAGCTGTATTCCCGTTCGAGCTCCTGGATGCGCTCATCGCCACTCTCCAGCTCCGCCACTTCATTCCGCAGCGCATCGCGTTTGGCGACAACGTCAGCAAGCGTCGGCCCATGCTTGCGTTTCAAACGCTCGAGCAACGCGAGCCGTTCTTCCACCTGCTGCAGCCGTGCCGGTGAGGCCTCAATGCTGTCCGAATACCGTCGCATGAACAGCGCGAGATCCTCGAGTTGCGACTTGATCCCGTCGCGAGCATCAATGAACGGTTGGAACTGCGGATCAAGCGAAGCCAGCTCGGCGACGCGACGCCAGACGTTCCCGAGACCAGCGAGAATTGCGCCATCACTCTCGTAAAGCGCGCCGTAACTCTCGCTGCAGAGCCGTTCGACGCGCTCGGCGCTGGCCAGAACCTGACGCAGCGACTGAAGCTCGAGGTCCTCGCTGCAGTCGCCGCGAGTCGGCTTCAGTGCCGCGCGGTCCAGCTCCGCAAGCTGAAATGTGACGAGCTCGAGACGCGCGTCGCGATCCTTCGCTGCCGCCTTGGCTCGTGCCAGCGCTTCGCGACTCGTAACGACCGACTCGAACGCCGAAGCGGTCGGTGCCCGAAGTTCGGTCAACCCACCAAATGTGTCCAATACTCCGCGGTGCGTCGTCGGGTCAAGTAACGTCTGGTGTTCATGCTGGCCGTGCAGTTCGACGAGCCGGGATGCCAGGTCCCTCAGCGCGCCCGCGGTGACGAGAGCGCCGTTGACGAACGCACGGCTCCGTCCCTGGGTTGTGATTTCGCGCCGGACCAGCAGTTCCTCGCCGCCGCTTTCGAAAATCGCTTCGATGGTTGCCTGCTCCTCTCCCGTCCTGACGAGGTCGCCCGATGCGCGTCCACCGAGCAGCAGCCCAACTGCCTCAACAAGAATAGATTTGCCGGCCCCGGTCTCGCCCGTCAGGACGTTGAGACCAGCGTCGAATTCGACCTCGACGGCATCGATTACTGCCAGATGGGAGACTTTCAGGAAGCGGAGCATGGAGAAAGCGAGAGAACTCCAATCGTAGCATAGGTTTGACAGCGGTTTTACACCATGCTACAGTTCTGCACATCTAGTCCGGGGTACCCCACCCCGGTCGGCGCTGTCCCAGCGGCGCACCTACAAGAACGTCCGGAGGGCTGTTTGCGCACGCTCGGAAGCCCGCTCGCCGCCTTGCTTCTGCAGGCGCAGGGCGGAGTTCCACCCGAAGGTTCTGGCTCGTCGATCCTCGAACTGATCACGCGGTCGCCTCTCACTTTGAGCGTGCTGTTTCTGCTCGGAATGATTTCGATCGTTTCGTGGGGGATCATCTTCTACAAGCTGTGGGTCTACCGGCGTTCGCAGCGCCAGACTGTGCAGTTCATCGAAGTCTTCCGCCGCAGCAACAAGTTCTCTGAAGTGCAGGCGGTCTGCCGATCGCTCAGCGATAGTCCTCTGGTTGGTCTGTTCCAGGCGGGCTACGCCGAACTGACCGCGCAATTACGGCAGGGCTCGCCGGATATGTCGAACGGGCCGATGCCCAATCCGAAGCCCGCGGCCGGTCGTCCAACTCTGAAGAGTCTCGCAGCTGTCGATCGGGCACTGCTCCGCGCATCGGCCATGGAAATCGCCAAGCTCGAAAAACACGTGTCGTTTCTGGCGACCGCGGCAAGTGTGTCGCCGTTCATCGGCCTGTTCGGCACGGTGTGGGGAATCATGTTGTCGTTCCAGGGCATCGGCGCGACCGGTTCGACGAATCTCGGCATCGTGGCGCCAGGCATCGCCGACGCGCTGGTCGCCACCGCCGCTGGTTTAGCGGCCGCGATCCCCGCGGTGTGGTTCTACAACCTTCTGACGCAACGCGTGAAAACGTTTGCGACCGACATGGACGATTTCTCGATGGAGTTCCTGAATATCAGCGAAAGGAATTTCACGTGAGAGCGACGTTCTTTGCGCCCTTTGCGTTGATCTCTTCGGAAGCCACCCGCTGATGCCAAAGATCATGCACGCCGAGGACGCTGCCCCGGGTCGTGGCGGACGTCCGCGCCGTGTGAGCAGCTCGCTCGCCGAGATCAACGTCGTTCCGCTGGTGGACGTCATGCTGGTGCTGCTGATCATCTTCATGGTGACCGCGCCGATGATTCAGCGCGGCGTCGACGTCAAGCTGCCGGTCGCGGTTCAGGCTGCGCAGCAAATCGAAGGCGAGCGCGTGTTTGTGACGGTGCCGGCGTCCTACAAACGCGATCATCGCGCGCTGCTTGGCGACGAACCGCTGTCGCTTGACGTTTTGAAAGAGCGCGTTCGCCAGAAGGTCGAGCGGATGAATCCGAAGCAGGTCTATCTGCGCGGCGATTCGAGCATCACCTACCAGGAATTGATGGAAGTCTTCGACAAGTTGAAGGAAGCGGGTGTGTTGAACATCGGACTGGTCACGCGAATGCCCGGGGAGCGCTGATTCCGTGGACGTGACCGACGTTCTGCGCGACCGACTCGAACCGCCGGCAGGCCTGCAGCGGATGATCACGATCTCGCTGCTGGTGCACGGCGCGTTTGTGGCGGTGCTGATTTTTGCGCCCAGCGCTCTGTTCAACAAGCGCGCGACCGAACTTCGTACCGTGATGAACATCTCGCTCGAAGGCAGTTCTGGCCCGTCGAGCGGCGGATTGAGCGCTGAATCGGGTCGCGCGACGCAAACCGTGGTGGCGAAAGAGGAACTGAAAAAGCCGGACTCATACTTACCGCCGGCTGCGGTGAAGCCCGAGATGGTGATCTCGAACAAGGTGGTGACCAAGCCGAGCAAGGCTGCCCCGGTGACCGTCAAAGAAGCACCCGATCAGGCGCGCGGGCGGGCGCCGACGCGCGGTACGGAAATCACCAGGGGTCAGGCGCTCACCTACACCGGCGCCAAAGGCGAAGGTTTTGGCCTGTCGACCGGCGGCGGCGCTGGATCGGGTTCCTATCTCGACGTTGCGGATTTCTGCTGCCCCGACTACATCGCAACGATGGTCGATCGCATTCGCGGCGCGTGGCAGCAGCCGTCCGGGTCGGCTGGCACGGTGATCGTGAAATTCACGATCCAACGCGATGGCCGATTGACCGAGCCGATCATCGAACAGCGCAGTTCGTCCACGGTTGCCGACAACGCGGCGCTGCGAGCGGTTATCGTTACCAAGACACTGAATTCACTGCCGACGCAGTACCCGAATCCGACGTTGGGCGTGCACCTCAGCTTCAAATACTGAGAATGACCTAAAGGATCGATGACCAAATTTTTTCCGATAACGGCCCTCGCACTGCTCGTGCTGCAGCCGCAACCCCCGCAACAACCGCCGGCGTCGCAGCAACCACCGCCTCAGCCAAGCGAGGTCAGTACCACGATCGTCGTCGAAGGCGGCGGCGCACCGCGTCTCGCGGTTCCTGATTTCATTGCCCTGACCACCGACGCGGAAACGACCGCGATTGCTCGGACGATCGGGCAGGTGCTGTTCGACGACCTGCGTTACGAAAACGAATTTCAGTTCGTGCCGCGCGACGTCTACAGCACGATTCCGAAAGCCACTTCGTTTGCCGATGTGCCGTTCGATCGCTGGCGCGAGTTGAACGCCGACGGCGTCGTCGTCGGCACGGTCCAGAAAACCGGGAACAGCGTGCGGGTCGAGATTCGGATTTTGAACGTCCGCAATCACATGGCGGCGTTTTCGCGCCAATATACCGCCTCGGGCGCCAACCCTCGGGCGATCGCGCACCGGGCAGCGGACGAAATCTTTCAAACGCAGCGTTCGCTTCCCGGCGTGGCGCAAAGCAAGTTGACCTTTGCATCCGACCGCGATGGCGAGCGCATGACCGGCACGATTGAAAGCCGTCAGGTCAAAGAAATTTACATCGCCGATTACGATGGCGAGAACCAGCGGCGGGTGACCGTTCTCAAAACGCTGAACACGTTTCCGCGCTGGTCGCCTGATGGCCGATCAATCGCCTACACGTCGTACCGGCGGGGCGGCGGCCAGATTTTCATTTCCAACATCTACCAGGGGACGCTCGAGGAACTGACCAAAGGGCCGACCGAAAACTGGCTCGCCGCGTGGTCGCCGGACGGATCGAAGCTGTGCGCCGCGTCGCCGCGCGGGACCAGCCATACCAATCTCTACGTCGTCAATCGTGACGGGTCGGGAATGCGGCAGCTGACCAACCACACCAGCAACAACACCACGCCAACCTGGTCGCCCTCGGGCACGCAAATCGCGTTCGTGTCGGACCGGACGGGTCAGCCGCAGATCTACACGATCGGTGTCGACGGCACCGGTTTCAGCCGCCTCAGTTCCGACTACTCGGATCGGCCAACCTGGTCGCCGGCGCCGTACAACGAAATCGCTTACAGTGTCCGCACCGGGCCAGGTTTCGACATCAAGATTCTGGAACTCGCGTCGCGCAACGAACGACGACTGACCAACGGCGAAGGCACCAACGAGAGTCCGGTGTTCTCGCCGAACGGCCGCCATGTCGCGTTCACGTCCACGCGTTCCGGTAAGAAGCAGATTTTCACGGTTACCCGCGATGGTCGCGATGTGCGGCAGATGACCCGCATTGGCAACAACGAACAACCGGATTGGGGCAAAGGTCAGGAGATGCAACGATGAATCGGACGCTGATGGCAGTGGCTATCGCGTGTGTTCTGACGGCAGCTGCGTGTCACAAGAAGGCGCCCCCGGTGGCGCGGCCGTTGCCGCCGCCGCCCTCGACGGCCGGCAGCAGTGGTAATTTGCCCAGGCCTCCTGCTCCACCCGAGCCGGTACGTGAGCCACCGATTGTTCCACCCGAGCCCGTGCCGGCCGATGCGATTTCGTCCGCATCGCTCGACGATCTCAACCGCAGCTCGCCGCTCAAACCGGTGTTCTTCGAGTTGGACAGCGCCGAGTTGAGCGCCGCCGGGCAGAAGGCGCTCGACGAAAACGCCGCGTTGTTGAAGCGTTACGCGAGCTGGACCGTGACGGTTGAAGGTCACTGCGACGAACGCGGGACCGCCGAGTACAATCTGGCATTGGGCGAACGGCGTGCGGGTGCCGCGCGCGCGTATTTAGTGTCGCTCGGGATTTCCGGCGACCGGCTGAAGATCGTCAGCTACGGCAAGGAGTTCCCGTTCGACCCGGGACACGACGAATCGGCGTTTTCCAAGAACCGCCGCGCCCATTTCGTCATCACCGCGAAGTGACGCACATGAAGCAGAGATTTGCCGGTGCCGCGCTCGTTCTGGCCGCTGTCATCACTGCCGCACCGGCCGCGGCCGCGAACAAAGAACATCAGCAGATGATGGCTGACATCCGGATGCTGCAGGAACAGCAGCAGACGCTGCAGAACCTGCTGGCGCAACTGACCGACGCGTTGAAATCGGTCAACACCCGGCTCGATCAGCAATCCGAGACGCTGCGAAAAGGTCTCGCGGACACCAAACTGGTCGTGGACAATTTGT
>Ga0207659_10001051_pt1 | contig 16368 bp, 14 predicted proteins | sample KBSM43metaG_FD_184330 | JGI IMG/M metagenome (GOLD analysis project Ga0207659, IMG submission 184330) | Miscanthus rhizosphere microbial communities from Kellogg Biological Station, Michigan, USA - KBS M4-3 metaG (SPAdes) (version 2) | ecosystem: Host-associated > Plants > Roots > Rhizosphere >...
TCCTTCGTTTCAGGCGTTACGGATGCCAGATCCCGCAGATAGAGCCACTGCCCTGCGAAGTTGTCGATGAGTGCGCGGGACTTCGGGTCCTTCAGCATTCGGCGGGTTTGTTGCTCGAGCACGGCCGGATCCTTTAATCGTCCCTTCGCGGCAAGGTCCAGCAGTTCGTCATCAGGCATGCTGCTCCAGAGGAAAAACGAAAGCCGGGACGCGAGCGACGCGTCATCCACGCGATAAGTCGCGCCGTCTTTCAAACCTGCAGGTTCATCTTCCATCCGGAAGACAAAACGAGGCGCCACGAGAACTCTGGCGACAACCTGCTGAATGCCGCTCTCAAAGCCGCCTTCTTTAAGACCGCGCTCATAAAACGACATCAGGCCATCGATTTCGGCATCGTCGATGAGATTCCTTCGAAATGCGCGTCGCGCAAGGTTCGCGACGATCTTGCGCGCGCAGGACGCTTCTTCGCCGGCGTTCTGCGGAGTGCACACGAAAATGCGGCGGCGGCTTGGCGTATCGCCGACGCCCGTGGGACTGTACGGGCCGGTAATGACAATGCTTCCGACGCCTCCACCAACAGCGAACTGGGAGTTGACCCTATAGTCCGCGTATTGGTCATCCACACCGCCGGCGCGACGCCCATCCACAACCGCGACGGCGATCGTATGCGGGCCTGCTTTCATTTGAATGCGACCACCGCGGCCTGCCTGCACCGCCTGGCCATCAATCGTCATGTCGGACCCGCCACCACCTCCGCGTCCACCACCTCCCGAAATCTGGTACTCGCCATCGAGCGGAAAGGTGTGCGTGACGGTCATTCCGCCGCGCGTTCCCAGAGGCATTCCCTCGAAATGCTTGTCCGAGACGAGCCCCGCCGGAGCCTGATAGGTCACCTGATTCGGCACGGCAGTGCGATCGCCAACCGCCAGACGGCTGATCTTCATTGCGGCAGCCACGTATCCCTGAATCAGCGTGGGCGAAACGCTCAACGCATCGGCAATGTTGTCGAAACCCTCGTTGGAATCATCGGAAGGCAGAAGCGTCGTCACATCGACCTGGAGATCGAGCAGATCGCGAACCGCGTTGGCATATTCCGTGCGATTCAGACGATGCAGTGACGTGGAGCCCGGATTCGGCGTTGCTTTTGCCACGCGGTCCAACCGCGTCTCCAGTTCACCGGCAAACCCATCGAGTACCGCGCGCTCGGGCCGGCGCGCGCCGCTGGGCGGCATCATACCGCTGCGGATCTTGCGCACAACCTTCTCCCAGACCTGTGCGTCTTTGCCGACGTTCGCAACATCGAACGTGTCGAGCGCAAGACCGCCCATCTTTGCCGTCTGGTTGTGACAGGTGACGCAGTACTGCGTCAGCATCGCCTGCGGCTGCGATGCCGGAACGGGAGTCTGCGCGTTGCCTACAAGCAACAACAATAGAATTGCTGCAATCGCGAGTGAAAACCTGCTGAGCTTATTCATTCGTCTTGATGTTCTGCGCGGCCATGTAACCCTTGATGAGTTCAATTGCGCTGGGCTTCGGGACTCCGGGATGAGTCGCGAGAAAAACGCCTTCCGCCCATGTGAGCGGCGTGCGGCCTTCATTGTCCTTGACGCCGAGCTTTGCACCCTTCTCGACGAGCCACTTGATGATGGGATCCGAACCGGGACGGTTCGCCGCGGCGTGCAGAGCCGTGAGACCCATCGAGTTCATATCGTTGACGCTCATGCCCAGGTCGTAGCAAAGCTTGACGGCTTCAAGAAGTCGATCCGTGCCTTCGTCGTACGTCTGCGCAAACGTCCAGTTCATGCCGGCTGCCGCCATCAGGGCTGTGGTGCCGCTGAATGTCGGGATCTTCGGATCCGCGCCTTTTTCGAGCAACATCTTCATGACGGTGACGTCACCGGATCGCGCGGCATAAAGGAAAGGCGTCATCCCAACAAAGTCCACCCACTCGAGTGAGCCCGTAATCGGCAGGATGAAGCGGCGTATCGGCGGCGTCTCCGCGGTACGGACGTTGGGATCCGCGCCTTTATCGAGAAGGAGCTTGATCAATTCCAGAACAGGCTCGCGATCAACCCCATTGACGAAGGTCGCGTTGTCCACGTCCATGTTTCGGACTTCAACTGCAGACCACAATGGGCTGCGACCGTACCAGTCCACGATATTGATCTGCGCGCCACGTTCGATGAGGAAGCGAGCCGCTTCGACTTGATTGTTCGTGATCGCCATCAAAAGCGGCGTAATGCCGTTGGGATCGGTGGTCTCGAGTTTGGCTCCGTTCTGAACCAGAAGCCGTGCAGACTCGGTGCGGCCGTCACGAGCGGCATAGAGAAGCGGTGTCATTCCTCCGGGAATCAGGTATCGCGAACCGCGATCCGGAAGTCCGCCGCGAACGATGCCGATACCGTGTCCAAAACCAGCCACAGAGTTGGGGAGTACCCAGTTCGGTGTCGCCCCGACGCGGGTGACAGCATTAACGTCTGCCCCGCGCGAGATCAACAAACGGACGATGTCGGGATGATCTTCACGGATGGCAAGCATGAGGCTGGATTGACGAACGGAGTCTTTGAAATCAACGGTTGCTCCACGATCCATGAGCGTTCGCACAGCCTCGACGTTGCCGCTGCGAATTGCGGACCACGAAACAGGTTCGTTATTGGGATCAATCGTATTCGCGTCAACGCCCGCGTCCAGAAGGATTTTGAGGATGTCCACATTGCCGTTGGCTGCGGCAAGCGCAATAGGCGTCACGCCCAGCCGATTGGCCTTTTTCGGATCGGCCCCGGCAGCCAGCAGCATCTTCGAAATTTCCAGATCATCGATCCGGATCATCCACTCCAGGGCAGTCGTACCGTCGGGTCCGGTCGCATTGACGTCTGCTTTTTTAGAGAGGAGCTCCCGCACGGCAGAAATATCGCGACGCATCGCAGCTTCTGCCAGGGGGGCATCCGGTTCGGCGACTGCCGCGAGTCCGGAAAGCGGCAACGCAGCCATCAACACGCACGTCGCAAGAAGCGAGCGAGAACTCATGAACCCTCCCCTAAAATGACCATTACGAATTATCGCGTCGATGCCCGTAAGTCAACAAAAATAAAGGCGATGAAGCGTTTCCATTATTTACTGGACTCATATCGCGAAAGTATTGGACCTCGCTGCCGGACTTTCACGTTATCATCCGCTCCGATTCACCCAAATCCTTCAAGGAGCCGAGCATGAAGACACGACTTGCGATCACGACTCTGGCGTTCGCGCTGACCACACTGCCCCTGGTATTTGCCCAGGCCCAGGCGCCACGCGGCGGCGCAGCTGGAGCGCCACAGGGCGGAGCTGCGCCCGCAGGGGCGGCCCGAGGACCCGCAGCAGCCCCGATGGCGCTCACCACCACCGGGTGGATGGACGGCGCCATCATTCCCAACAAGTTCACACAGGCCGTGCCGATGCCTGTCTCACCGGCTCTGACCTGGACCAATGCCCCGATGGGGACGCAGAGTTTTGTCCTCCACTTCCATGATCCCGATGTCTCCATCCAGCGAGGCACGGGGGACCAGGTGCACTGGCTCGTCTGGAACATCCCGGCAACGACGATGAGCTTTGCCGAGGGAATGCCGCAAGGTCCGACGCTACCGGATGGAAGCAAACAGATCAGCGCGACGGGTCAGGTTTACCGGGGACCCGGGGCGCCGGCGACAGGACCCTATCATCACTACACCTTCGAGATTTACGCCCTCGATATCAAGCTCGATACCATCGAGGCAGCCACGGGCACGGCCCCCGAGCAGGAGACGAGAACAAAAGTCATGGCGGCCATGCAGGGCCATGTCCTGGGCAAAGCCGTGATGTTTGGTCTCTTCCGCCGGCCACCCGCATAGAATCCACAGAATGCGTTATCTCGTCACAGCTCGCGTCAAGGAGGGCAAGGAGGAATCGCTCGAGCGTGCGATCGAAGACGGCACGCTCGGGCGCGGCTCCATTGCCGGTGACGAATACGAACGAAACATGAACGAGGCGCGGCAGTTCGCCGACGGCCGGCTCCAATGGGTCGAAGTTTGCTACTGCGATCCTCCTCTCGACGAGGAGCGTCCTTATTGGGAGAAGTATTTCGACCTGCTCAGAGTCCAGGACGCCCATGCGCGCAGCCGCTGCCGCGACCGGAATGGAACCGAGAACTGGGCGTGCAATGACTGCGACTGCACCGAACGCCTGGAAGCGCGCCTTGCAACCAGGGGAAAACCGTTTAGAGGAAACTCGAAATGAAGCGAGCGTCTTTGATTGCTCTGCTCGTTTTTGCCGGAATGCTCACGGTAGTGGGCACGCAAAGCGAAACGGCCCGCATTGATGCCGCGTTTCAGAAGTTCTGGCTCGCGGATTCTCCCGAGCACGCGACGCGGCTTGCCGACGATGTCATCAAGTCCGGAGTTTCCTTCGATGAGGCTCTGTCGCGTTTGAAGGCAGGCCGGGCCTATACCGCGCAACAACCCGGCATCATCAAACTGATGAACAGGACTCGAGATGGCGTTGAGCATTACTTCGCGGTCACTGTCCCCGAGGGCTACGATCCAGCAAAGAAGTATCAGGTTCGGTTTCAGCTTCATGGGGGCGTCGATGGCCGAGCGGATAACCAGCCTCGTGGCTCCGGCGCCATTGGTCAGCTTGCCGGCGCCGAGCAGTTTTACGTGCTTCCGTATTCCTGGCGCGATGCGCCGTGGTGGAGTGACGATCAGGTTCTGAACTTCGACGCGATCGTCGATCAGCTGAAGCGAACGTACAACGTGGACGAAAACCGCGTCGTCGTCGCCGGGGTGTCCGATGGCGGTACCGGCGCTTATTACATCGCGATGCGGAACACGACTCCGTTCGCGAGCTTCCTTCCTCTGAACGGCTTCGTCATGGTGCTCGCCAATGAAGAGATCGACAACGGGCAAAACTATCTAAACAATCTGCGAAACAAACCGTTGTTCGTGGTCAATGGGGGCCGCGACCGACTGTATCCGACTTCCGTTGTGGAGCCGTACACCCGCCATCTGATGAGGAGCGGGGTCGCGATCGACTATCACCCGCAACCCGAAGGCGAGCACAACACAGCCTGGTGGCCCCAGGTTAAGGATGTGTTTGAAAAGTTTGTGGCGGATCATCCGCGCGATCCCCATCCCGATACGCTCACGTGGACCGCGTCGGTGAACGGTGGACACAATCGCGCGCACTGGCTGGTGATCGACGAATGGGGACGGCGAGATGGCGAACACGCTACTTTGCCGGACCCGAACAACGCTCCCACAGTTGGTGCGCTGTTCGAAAACCTGAAACCTTCAGGACGTGTGGACCTGGTACGGAAAGGCAACACGGTCGAAGCATCGACGAAAGGCGTCGCGACACTTACGTTGCTGCTGTCACCGGACAAGTTCGATTTTGCAAAGCCGGTGACGGTGGTATTGAATGGAAAGAAAGCTTTCGAAGGACGCGTGGAGCGGAGTGTGAAGACGCTGCTGAAATGGGCGGCCGTTGATAACGACCGGACGATGCTCTATGGAGCGGAGTTAAAGGTTAAAGTTCAATAAGTCCGGAGGGATTGAGCTTTCACTTCTTTCTCGACGCCGTACAAATCTCGATCCACTTCTTCACCGGGTAACGCGCCACTGCCCTGCCAATCACATCGAGCGGCAAGTCTTCAACGCCCCTGAAGCGCACACACGACTTTCCCATATCGAGTCGTTTCCCCGTGGCTTCGTATTCCTTGCGAAACTGTGCTTCATCATCTCCATAGGCACTCATCAAATAGATCGACATGTAATTCTTCTGAGACGCGAGGCACACATACGGCAACGGTTCGCTCTTTCGATTGAGATAACCTGCCGGAAAAACCTTCAGAGGCACGACGTAGCCGAGCATTCCGTATTGCAGAACTTCTTCATAACCTTTCGGCAAATTCTTCAAAATCACCTTGCGGACAGATGCCATCGCATCGCGCCGCTCAGCCGGCAGTTCTGCGAGGTATTCCTCGACCGTTGTCGCTTTGCTCTTCATGGGAAGTGCCTTAGTATACGGCGCGAGGAATCGGAATGAACAAGATTAACCGGCGTGAATTCGTGGGTGCCGCGGTCGGCGCGGGGCTCGTATTGCAGCAGGCTCGCGTACTGCCCGCACGTCCGAACGTGGTCTTCATCCTCGCAGATGACATGGGTTATGGCGATCTCAGTTCTTACGGGCGGCCGGATTACAAAACGCCGGTGCTCGACAGCATGGCGGACGAAGGTGTCCGCTTCACCGATGCCTACGCTGCAGCAGCGGTCTGCACCCCGACACGCGTAAGCTTTCACACGGGACGCTATCCGCAACGCCTTCCCATTGGTCTCCAGGAACCACTCTCCGATGCCAACGATACGCTCGGGATTCCGGTCGAGCACCCAACGATTTCATCGCTGCTCAGGGCGAATGACTACGAGACCATCCTCATCGGGAAGTACCACATCGGCAACGATCCCAGGTTCAATCCTCTAAAGCATGGGTTCAATGAGTTTTTCGGCATCGTCGGCGCGGGAGAAAGTTACTTCACACACAAGAACACACAGGGTGTCATGGATCTGTTTGATGGTGACCGTCCCGTAGAAATGGACGGCTATCTTACCGATCTCTTCACAGATCGCGCCGTGCAGTTCATCCGACGGAATCGAACGCGCCCCTTCTACATGAGCCTGCATTACAACGCGCCTCACTGGCCCTGGGAAGGTCCGGGCGATCGTGCCAATGCCGCTCCCTGCGCTGTCACCACCGGCGGATCCGCCGAGATCTACGGGGAGATGGTCAAGAGCATGGACCGCGGAATTGGACGAGTCCTCCAGGCGCTTCGCGATCGGGGATTGGAGCGCAATACGTTGGTCCTCTTTACGAGTGACAACGGCGGAGAGCGGTATTCGAACATCTGGCCATTCTCATTCGAAAAGACGTTTCTCTGGGAAGGCGGCATCCGAGTCCCCGCAATTGCCCGCTGGCCTGGCGTGATTATGGGAAACAGAACGACAAGCCAGCCGGCCATCACCATGGATTGGACCGCCACGATTCTCGCGACAACAGGCGCAAAGCCGAACCCGACCTACCCGCTCGATGGCATCGACCTGATGAGAGTTCTGATCGGAGAGCAGGCTCCCGTCGAGCGAAACCTCTTCTGGCGCAACGCGAACTACGATGCGGCGCGCATCGGCAACTGGAAGTACCTGATCGAGAATGGCGCGGAACATCTCTTCGATCTTTCAAAGGATCTCGGAGAAAAGTTCGATGTGAAGGAAAAGGAGTCGGCGGCGTTTACTAGAGTGAAGGCCGCCTACGACGCCTGGAACAAGCAGGTGCTCCCAAGGGCAGCGGCCCCTCGCGGGAACGGTGCGGCTAGTGGCGGCGCCCGTGGTGCTGGCGCTCAGAGTACAGCGGCAGCAGCTCCTCGAGGTGGCAGTCAGGCTGTCCAATGTGGAGTAGGAGCAGGTACTCGCGCCGAGCAGAACTGAGATCGAGAAGCTAGGTCGCGAGCTTCCGTCGCGATTCGTCCAGACCTTTCCAGAAAACCAGAATCGCGTCCAGCGCGCGCGTCGCGCCCGACATCCATTTGTCGCGATCGAAATCCCGCCTCATGAAAACCTCGGCCAGTTCGTGTTCCACATTCGCGACATGGCCGGTTTCCAGGCCAAAGTGAAACCTGAAGAATCCAATGTTCAGTGGAGACAGACCTTTACGATTCGTCTGGTTGAATCGTTCAAGACCAACGATCAGTTCTCTCCAGAAATTGTTGGCTTCGGCTTCCTCACCCTTCCCAATGCCATAACCCGCCCAGGATTCAATCGCGAAGCTCGCGCCCGAACCGATGTTGTTGTCGGGACTCCCGTAGACTTCCTCGAGCAGCTTCAGGAATCTGTGCGTCGGTTCACTTCCCAGGGCCCACTTGCCGAGCTGATTGCGATCCAGTCCCAGCATCTCCCCGATATCCCTCAGCCATTTAATGTGCGCGGCGTTATGCGAGAAGCGGTGGCCTTCGATATTTCCGGTCGCGGCGTCAATAGATACGCCGATCTCGCTGCCAAGGATGGCTCGCGCTTCCTTCTCGGCTTCCTCGGTTGCGGCGTTGACCATCCGCTTGGCTTCGAGGGGAATGAAGTGATTGGAAAAGACCGAGAACTGCACGACGAGGTCGATCACCTGCTCGGTGTTGGCTTCTCCCCGTTTGAACCACTTCGTATAAGAATTCCGCTGAATCACCTCATGGGCGAAGACACTGGCGGTAAGTTCTTCACGCAGCGAGGCAATTTGTTTCATAGCATTCCTCCCAACACTTCGATTATATATAGGTGCCATTAAACCTATTGGACGGATACGCATCTAAAAAACCATAGCGATGCGAAAAACGGCTTTTACCCTGACCGGGCTGTTACTGCTGGTTGGAGGTGCATTAGCGCAACTCCGCGTAGATGTCCGACTTGTGAACGTCGTCGCTACCGTTACCGACAGCCACGGACGGTACGTCGAGGGCCTTCAAGCCTCTGATTTCACACTGGAAGAGGACGGCAAAGTCCAACAGATCTCCCACTTCACAGCTTCTACCGACCTGCCTGTCAGCGTAGGGATCGTCCTCGACACCAGCACCAGCATGGAACGCAAGATTTCTACCGCGACGCGCGCCGTGGACCGATTCCTGCGGGGCATCCATGCCGACGACGACATTTTTCTGATGACTTTCGATACATCCGTCAAGGTACGGCAGGACTTTACCAGCAATCGGGACAGGCTGTGGGATGCTCTCGACAAGATCAAGCTCTCACCCGGCACATCTCTCTACGATGCCGTTATTGCGGCCACGGACAAAATCCGCCGGGGAAAGTACCCGAAGAAAGCCATTCTGCTGATTAGCGATGGTGTCGATACGACCAGCGATCGCGACTATAACGTGGCTCGGATGGCGGTGCGTGAATCTGAAGTGCTGGTCTATATCCTGGGAATTGCCGCGGATCCCGGAGTCCGCGGGCCGATGACCGAGCGTAATCCTCCAGTGATCGGCCCGGGCGGTGGACGGAATCCCGCTCCTTCCCCGATCCCCGGTGTCGGGACACCGAATACTACTATTCCCTTGCCAGGACCTGGCCGCCGGTATCTGCCATCACAGGGGGGAAACAGTTTCCCCAACATGGATACTGTCGATATGAATGTCCTGAATTCCTTCGCGGATGCCAGCGGAGGCAAGGCGTGGCTGATCACGCCGGACTCTCGTCGAAATCGTCTGCAGGACGCACTGGATGAAATTGCAGAGGAACTGCGCAGCCAGTACAGCATGGGCTTCTACCCCGCTCACGACCTGAGCGACGGCAAATGGCATCACATCGAACTCAACGTGAAGAATACCGATTACAACGTCCGTTATAAGCAGGACTACCTCGGTAAATAGCAACCCACTTCTTCCCGCGGGGAAACGCGAAATTCACCCGGCTTTATCGGTATACTCTCGCCGCGATGCAACTCCACAAGTATGACTTGCCGACTCCGGCACTTCTCGTAAATCTGGACGATCTGGAATCCAACATCGCAAAGCTTCAGGCCGCTGCATCTGCGGCCCGCAAGCAACTTCGCCCACATGCCAAAGCACACAAGTGTATCGAGATCGCGCGCAGGCAGGTTCATGCGGGCGCTGTCGGTGTATGTGTTGCGACGCTCGCCGAAATGGAACTGATGACGGCAGCTGGAATCGGCGTGCTGCTGACCACACCCGTGGCTTCGTCACTGAAAACGGATCTCATCTCAAACTGGATTCGTGGAGACGCGCATATTCGCGCGGTCGTCGATCATCCGTTCCAGGTTCAGCTTTACCAGGAATCCGCGGAGCGTGCGGGAGTCACGATCCCTCTGCTCGTGGACCTCGATGTCGGAGATCATCGCACTGGCGTTCCCTGCGACGAGCGCGCGGTGGCTCTCGCTGTTGAGATTGCGTCGTCGCCAAATCTGAAATTCGCAGGACTTCAGGCTTATTCCGTCAGTGGTTCGCACACCGAAGGCTGGGAGGCGCGCAAAAAACACTCCGAGACAGCGATAGGCAAGGCGATCCCCATCCAGCGCGAGCTTCTCTCTCGAGGACTCGATGCAAGAACTCTCACGGGAGGATCGACAGGAACCTGGGATATCGATCTTGCCATTCCCGAACTGACGGAGTTGCAGGCAGGGTCTTACGCACTGATGGATGTCGCCTATCGCAGGATCGGAGGTGTGCCTTTCGCGCCCGCAATGACCGTTCTGGCGACCGTAGTCAGCGCCAGTCATGACAGCTTTGTCACCGTCGATGCCGGATACAAATCATTCGCAACGGATCGTCCTTTCGGTCCTGAAGCCGCCGGTTTGAGTGGCGTGCGATGGCAGTGGGCCGGCGATGAACATGGGATCCTTCACTTCGAAACCGGATCGCGAACCCTTCAGCCGGGCGATCGCGTGGAGTTTCTCGTTCCACACTGTGATCCAACCGTGAATCTTTATGACCGGATCACCGCTTGCCACGGCGACCGCGTTGAGGCCGTATGGCCTCTCAAGCGCGCGTCACTCGAGGCGCCTCCGGTACTGGTACCTGTCACATGCTGAATCATCTCGGACTCATCACACTCCTGGCGCTTGCCCTCGCGGTTATCCTGAGCTGCTTTACACAACTGAATGTCGGCGTGCTCTGCATCGCGCTGGCATGGATCATCGGCGTGTATATGGGGAACATGCCCTTCAGGGAGGTTATTGGCGGCTTCCCTATTGAAATCTTCCTGACGCTGACCGGAGTCACGCTGATCTTCAGCCAGGCCCGGGTAAACGGCACGCTCGATCGCGTGGCACACGAAGCCATCCGAGTTGCGGGCGGCCGTGTGGGATTTGTCCCCATTCTTTATTTTCTTCTCGCCGCCGTCATTGCGTCGTGCGGTCCGGGGAACATTGCGACGATCGGCCTGCTCGGCCCGATCGCAATTGCCACAGCAATACGAATGAACATCTCCCCGTTTCTGATGGCGATCATGGTTGGCAATGGAGTTCAGGCAGGAGCCCTGTCGCCAATTGCACCGACGGGCGTCATCGTGAAGGGCCTGATGGAGAAAATCGGTCTGCCAGGGATGCAGATGGAAACCTGGCTGTACAACGCCGGCGCGCATGCGCTGGTCGCGTTCGCCGGCTACTTTATGTTCGGAGGCCTTTCACTTCTCAGGCGCGGAGAACGATACAAGGCGACCGAAGAGAAGGTTGCGCCGTTGGATAAACGGCACGTCATGACGGTAGCCGCCATTGCTCTGCTGATCCTGGGCGTGATCTTCCTCAGGCTGAATGTTGGCATGGCCGCGTTCACGGGTTTCGTCGTACTCACACTGCTTCGCGTTGCCGATCAGGATGAAGCGATCAAGAAGGTACCCTGGGCAACCATCATTATGGTGTGCGGTGTGACGGTATTGATAAGCCTTATGGAAAAGACCAGCGGCATAGACCTGTTCACCAGTTTCATCGCACGCTTTTCAACGGCGTCAACAATCATTCCGCTGCTCGGAGGCACCGTGGGCCTGATCTCCGCTTACTCGAGCACTTCCGCCGTTGTGCTGCCCGCATTCCTGCCAACAGTTCCGAGTCTGGCTGCAAAGCTGGGCATCACTTCCACAGCGTCCATTGCAATGACGATGAATGTCGCGGGACACCTGGTCGATGTTTCTCCGCTGTCTACGATCGGAGCGCTTTGTGTCGCGTCACTACCTGCTGGATACAACAGCCGCCGGCTGTTTAATCAACTTCTCGCGTGGGGCCTCTCGATGACTGTAGTCGGCGCCTTGCTCTGTTGGCTGCTGTTCAAGTAACAAGTCCGCCATGTCTCGAAGTTAGAAAACTACTCACCACACGTTGGGCGGCGGAACAGAACCCATCTGTTTGAATATTTAAAGGAGGAATCCCCATGCGGAAGCTTTTTTCTCCGTTGGCTGGAATCGTTCTTCTTTTGATGCTGTCATCGCCCACAAACGCAGCAATACAACTTCAGGCGATCCTGAACGGACTGACCGACCCGATATTCGTAACAAATGCTCACGACGGCACGAATCGACTTTTCATTGTCGAACAGGGAGGAGTCATCAAGGTATTGCAGCCCGGATCCGCCAGCCCAACCGTATTCCTTAACATTACAAGCAGCGTGTTAGCCGGAGGTGAGCAAGGGCTTCTCGGGCTGGCATTCCATCCGCAATATCCGGCGAATCCCACCTTCTACGTGAATTACACGCGGGCCGGCGACGGTGCGACAGTGATTGCTCGATATCAGGTCTCGAGTGATCCCAACATCGCCAGTTCAACTGAAACCGTCCTCCTGGTGATCGGGCAGCCATTCGCCAATCACAATGGAGGAATGCTGGCGTTTGGACCTGACGGATTTCTGTACATTGGAATGGGCGACGGCGGCGCCGGGTTTGATCCGGACAACCGAGCTCAGAACGTCGATGACTTGCTGGGAAAAATCCTGCGTATCGACGTGGATCACACGAATGGTCCGGCGCTTTATTCCTCGCCTCCAACAAATCCTTTCTATGGTCCCGCGGCTGGTGCTGACGAGATCTTCGCGTATGGTTTCAGAAATCCCTGGCGATTCTCGTTCGATCGGGCAACCGGCGACCTGTACGCTGGCGATGTCGGTCAGAACCAGATTGAAGAAGTCGATATCGTCGGGGCGGGCGGGAATTATGGCTGGCGTTCCTGGGAAGGCACTCTCTGCACGGGCCTGAGCCCTGACATTGGCTGCTCGGGGACCGGGTATCTCTTTCCGACCATCCAATACACCCACGAATCCGGACGCTGCTCCATAACCGGTGGATATGTTTATCGCGGCTCGCTCGGAAGCCTTCCGGTAGGAAGCTACGTGTTCGGCGACTACTGTACCGGTGAAATTTTTCTCGGGCTGGCCGGGTCGGTCAGCACGCTTGCCGACACGACGTTTCAGATTTCTTCGTTCGGCGAAGATGAAGCCGGAGAGATCTATGTTGTCAGTCTGGACGGAAGTATTTACCGGATTGTCCACTCGGGTTTCTGTCTCTGCCGCGATCATGATTTTAACGGCGACGACAGGTCCGACATATTGTGGCGACACAGTTCGGGCACCGTCTATGAATGGCTGATCAGTGGAACCACGCTCGTAGCGCATGGCTCGCCCGGCGACGCCACGACGGATTGGACGATCGTGGGCGTCGGCGATTTCAACGGCGATGGCAACGCCGATATTCTGTGGCGGCACAGTTCCGGCACCGTCTATGAGTGGTTGATGAACGGAACGACGATCGCGCAGCACGGCCCCCTCGGCGACGTCCCGACCGATTGGACAATCGTGGGCATCGGTGATTTCAACGGCGATGGCAGATCCGACATTCTGTGGAGGCACAGTTCCGGCACGGTTTACGAGTGGTTGATGGACGGGTTCACCCTGGTGGATCACGGCTCGGCCGGCGAAGTCCCGACCGAATGGACGATCGCCGGTGTCGGTGATTTCAACGGCGATGGCAGGTCCGACATTTTGTGGCGCCACAGGTCCGGCATCGTCTACGAGTGGCTAATGAGCGGGACCACTATTGTGGACCACGGCTCGCCCGGTGAGGCCTCCACCGAATGGACGATCGTGGGTGTGTGTGATTTCAACGGCGATGGCAGGTCCGACATTTTGTGGAGGCACACTTCCGGCATCGTCTACGAGTGGTTCTTAAACGGGACCACTGTCGTGGACCACGGCTCGCCCGGCAACGTCACGATGGACTGGACTATTGAGGGTGTCGGTGATTTCAACGGGGACGGCCAGGCGGATATTCTCTGGCGGCACAGTTCCGGCAGTGTCTATGAGTGGTTGATGAACGGGACCACCATCGTTGAGGTCGGCTCGCCGGCCGACGCCACACTGGAGTGGCAAGTCCAATGAGCAGCAATGAGCAGCAATGAGCAGCAGGCCGTGAGGATGCGCTAGCGAACTTCGGTGACCTTACCGCCTTCAAGAACCAAAGTCATGCTCCGGAAGTAGAGCGTTTCCTTGCCCTGCGTTGAGATGCTGCCCCAGGGCTGCCCGTAACGCATCAGGACTTCCGACCTTGTGGTACCGAGAGTCGGTGGTGGGTCGGCAGGACGATCGGGCTCCGGAGGGTTGATGATCATGCGTGGCTCAGAAACAAACGTGGTCGGCTCAAAGTTACCGCCTCCCCCGCCGCCTCCACCACCCGCCGACGGCGGGACGTTGTAAACGACGGGCTCCGCCGCGTAATCGGCGGCAGGAGCGGGATCAGGCGGAATGTAAACGCCCGGAAGCTGCCCGGGAATCGGGGCCGGCTGCATGTAGGGCTGATAGTAGTAAGGCGGATAGTAGGGCGAATAGTACGGCGAGTAATAGAAAGGATCCACATAGGGTCCACCGATGACGATGACATTGTCATTGCGTCCCCTGTCGATGCGATCGGGGACCCTGCCCGTGATCGGTCCACGACTCGGCATACCAAGCCCCGCCGCTGCTCCGCCATAAGGAACGACGGGCGCAACGGGATTCGATATCGGACCAACCGGGTTACCTATGGGGAGGATTGGACTTGAAGGCAGGTTTCTGTTGCTCGTCCCCTGAACGGGAACTGAAGCCCCACCGCGGTTGCCGCCTCCGCCGACAGGGCCACCGCCACCCGAACCCCCTCGGCCACCACCACCGGCAGGACCGCCCGGACCTCCAGCACCAGGTCCGCCCGGACTTCCGGCACCAGGTCCACCACCACCAGGACCACCGCCGCCGCGTCCTCCCCGCTGTGCGGAGACTTCTGGTGCGACCGCCAGCAGGATCGCTAGAACGCATGCTGCCTGGATTTTCATATGCTGCCCCTCCGGATTGTCTGCCGTTTAGACGCCGCAGGTCTGGTTTCAGTTCAGTAGACAGAAGGATAACCCATCACGGGAACTTCCGCGTTCGTTTCCTGACTAAAAGTTCAAGCAATAACTGACGCTGGAAAGCTTCCGACGCTTCCAATGAAGGAGAGTTTTACGGGTTTCTTATCGATAGCATCGAACCTAACACAGGACGGAGCGTGGTTCTAATCAAGCGACGCTCGTCGACTCGACTCCAACAATCGACACCGATATCCCCATTTCGTCGGGTTGTCCAAACCCTACTTCCATGGCCTTCATTGCCTCTGCGTAAGCGTCTTGTGAATTCTTGTGAATACGGTCTAGGCTGACAGCACGAGAGCCATCATTCTTCAGGTTGATAGTTCAAATATCCTAAAGATACCGATGAATATTCAATCTGGAGCATCGTTGGGCGATTCTCCTGACAGATGGGTTGTGCGCTTTTTATACGGCGCACACGGACTGATTTGCCACAATCTCTGTCTGGTTAATTGAGTGCGGTCTGCTGTGGTCGGACTGTCATTTCCGCATCTGCCGCTGCATTGGTTGCTGTTATCTAGAGCGTTTTTGGCTGCATAGGCAACAAGGTGGGGAGGGAAGACATCTATGCAAACTGTCACTTTAAACAATGGAGTCGTCATGCCACTCGCGGGCTATGGCGTTTTCCAAATTCCGAATGCTGATGAATGCACGCGTTGTGTTATCGATGCAATACAGGTGGGGTACCGTCTCATCGATACGGCAGCCTCGTACATGAATGAGGCTGCCGTCGGTGAAGGCATTAAGAAGAGCAGCGTACCGCGCGACCACTTGTTCGTGACCACCAAGCTGTGGGTTCAGGACACTGGGTACGATCGCACACAGCAGGCCATCCACGACTCGCTACGTCGCCTGAAACTCGACTACCTCGATCTGTATCTGATCCACCAACCGTATGGCGACGTGCACGGGTCGTGGCGTGCCATGCAGGATGCTTACCGGGCCGGTAAGTTGCGCGCCATTGGGGTCAGCAACTTTCAGACGGACAGACTTATGGACATCACTGTGTTTAACGAAATCAAACCCGCAGTCAATCAAGTGGAAATAAATCCCTTCCAACAGCAAGACGACGCGGTGTCCTTATGCGTGAACTTGAAGTTCAGGCAGAAGCATGGGCACCCTTCGCGGAAGGAAAAAACAATCTGTTTCAGAATGCGACGCTCAAAACTATCGCAGTGAAACATGGAAAAACCATCGGACAGGTCGTGTTGCGGTGGGTCATACAACGTGGGATCGTTGCGTTGGCTAAGTCCGTGCGGAAAGAACGCATGGTAGAGAATCTGGCAATTTTCGATTTCGAATTGGATGGGAAGGATATGTCCAGTATCTCTACGCTGGAGACTGGCACCAGCAGTTTTTTCTCCCACCGGGACCCCTTAATTGTTAAGTGGATGAGCGAGCGGAAACTGGATCTTTGAATGAAGTAATGAGTTGCGACGCGATTGAGTG
>Ga0207659_10001061_pt1 | contig 16292 bp, 14 predicted proteins | sample KBSM43metaG_FD_184330 | JGI IMG/M metagenome (GOLD analysis project Ga0207659, IMG submission 184330) | Miscanthus rhizosphere microbial communities from Kellogg Biological Station, Michigan, USA - KBS M4-3 metaG (SPAdes) (version 2) | ecosystem: Host-associated > Plants > Roots > Rhizosphere >...
CTTCGGATTCCTCGTGCGTGGATGGAATGAACTGTTATTGGTCGGGTTCATTCCCGTTCTGGTCGGTACCGTCATGTTGATTCATGCGTCCGGAGCCAGGCCCGTGGCAGTTAACCACGGAAAGGCGAGCAGCGGCCTCAATCCCGACTGAGCAGTTCCTCCTGGTCGATCATGTCCTTCGGATATGCTCAGCCCATGAGCCATCTGAAGAACCCTGGTCTGACAATACTGATCCTGTTCTGTCTAGCGGCAGGCTGTACGACTTCATCCAATACGGCTGCGGAACCCGCGGAGCGGACGTTGACTCCGGCTTACGCGGATCTTGGGCGTGCTTTCGGCGATCTCATCGTCTCGCGCGATTATGAAGGCGCCTACGTTCATATCGCCGAGTCCAGCCGCTCCGAAATCCCTTATGCGGAGTTCGAGGAGGCGTTCAAGGAGTACAGGGAAGGCATGGGAGAGACTCTAAAGATGAAGGTCGTGCCGGGGGAACCGTACCAGAAGGATGAGTCGGACCCGTTCCTTCCCGACGCCGTCCGCGAACGTGTCGAGGACGAATTCGCGATCCACTTTGAGCCCGATGGCGACGAGGAGGGGTTTTCGGCCATCGTCTGGGTGCTGATGGAGAACGGCCAAGCCAGGATCGCCCACTTCTTCGTAGGAGACTAAACCGGTCTGGAAACAGACGACCTATTTCGCTTCGCGAATAAATCGCTCGAAGGTTGCTTCCTCCGGCTTGCAGTCCCAGCTTTCAATTTTCCCGTTGGGTAGCCGAAGGTAGCTAAAGGTTACAGTTAGCGGTTCCTCAAAATACACCGCATCGTAATGCGTCACGACGATCTGCATCCTGTCCTTGTCAGGGATGAAGCGTTCAACCGTGCGCATCTGATCGGATTGATACAATCCAGGCACACCAAGCGTATCGAGCACTCCGGCAGCCTGGCCTGCGGTTTCGACAACCAGCACTTCCCCTTCGTACCGCCCGACGGACCGGCCTAAATGCGGATACTCCCGCGCGGCATACGGCGCATCTTTTGCTGCAAGGCCCTGCTTGATGGGCACACGACGGTGGATGTCCATGAACTCGTAATTCACTTCGACATGATCCTCCCGCTGCCGGACCTCGATCGGCGGCGATGGCGTGTGCATGACTCGCGTGAAGCTGGCCGGCTTACATTGAAAATCCGGATCGTCCTTCTGAAAGTCGTACGCGGCGCGTTTCTTCTCGCCTTCGGGAGTGAGTCGAAGCGTTCCGACCTGCGCGCGCAACAGGATCCAGACGCCATCCAGATCGGCCCGCTTTCCTGCTGTTTGAGAAAGAGCGGAGACTGCAATCAGCAACGCGACTGACGGGGCCAGCCTCATCGCGTTTCCTCGCATCCGGTCTTGCCGTTCGCGATGCCTTCGCGGAAGGCGGCAAAGCCGCAGTCTCTCAGGACAGTCCCATCCGGCAATGTCGCCGTTCTGAAATATCCGAGGTTGGGAAGGCGCTTGCTGGGCATGACGCTGACGGTGACTTTATCTCCGATCTTGAGCACACTGACGGGTACGCTCCGCCTCAGCAACGAATTCTTATCGGACCACTCGATGAAGAACTCTGTCACACCTCCGCCAGGCTTGGCGACCTCCAGCGTGATCTGCGAATGCGGATTGCGAATGGCGATTTCCTTGACCTTGCCCACGACTTCCAGCGTTTTGCTTTGATCGAAATTGCCGGCAACAGAGTGGTGTGCGAAAACCAGCCCGCAAGTCAGGAAGGTCCAACCCAGAGCCACTGACAAGGCTGCGAATTTCCGACGCATGAAATCCTCCCGAGCCAGGATTGGCGATGTTGCCGCCCAGTATAGTCTCTAACGATCCCAGCCCGACGGCTTTCCGGCGGGGATCGTCTGCAGCAGAACAATGTTCTTGAATCTAACTATTCTTATAGTAGACTTAACGTCGAAATAGGAGATACCGCATTGGCACATCCCAAACTTACGGCGTTGGAGCTGCAAATAATGGACGCGTTGTGGAGCAACGGCATATCGTCGGTGCGTGAAATCCAGCAGACTTTTCCGGAGCCCAGGCCTGCCTACACAACCGTACAGACCACGGTCTACCGGTTGGAGCGAAAAGGTGCGGTACGCTGCGCCAAGAGAATCAGCAACGCGAACATTTTTGAAGCGGTGATTTCGAGAGACGACGCACAAGGCCGCCTGATCGATGACATCGTCCACATGTTTGGCGGGAAAGTTAAACCCGTCATGGCCCGGCTGATTGAGTCCGGCAAGCTGACGCTGGAAGACATCAAGGACGCTGAGGATAGTCTTCGAAAGCTTTCCAGGGGAAAGAAGGGCAAATGAGTGAGAGTGATGTTCTGAGCTGGTTCCTCAACCATCTCTGGCAATCGACCTTATTCGCGGCGCTCGCGGCGGGCCTCGTCCGTTTCTTCCGTTCGAACGACGCCGCCGTCCGCTACAACATCTGGCTGGTCGCGTCGCTGAAGTTCCTGGTTCCCTTCTCTATCGTCGCCGTGCTCGGGCAGTGGATGGATTGGCGCCCTCTGCCGAATTCTTCTCCCATGACACCGATCTCCACCGCTTCGGCGCCTGATTCCGAAGCAAAGGCGGCCTCCTCCGTGCCGGCTCCCAGCGCGTTCGATGCGATTCGGCAGCCGCTGTCGCTGGCCGCGCCGGTTCTGGTGCCGGCGACCGGGCTGACCTTTTCGGGTCGCGGAATCCTGATCGTGAAGCTTCTGGCCGGGCTCTGGCTCGTGGGCGTTCTGTTTCATGTCCTTTCCTGGTTTCGGCAATGGTTGTTGATTCGCGCCAGGCTGCGCGTCGCGACACCGCTGGAACTGGATGTTCCTGCGCGCATTCCCGCCGTAGGTTCGACGACGTCGATCGAACCCAGCGTTTTTGGAATTTTTCGGCCCGTACTGCTTCTGCCGATCGGATCACTACGGAGCTAAGCGACGCCCAAATTGAATCGATCCTGCTGCACGAGTCGGCGCACGTCACCCGCAGAGACAATCTCGGGGCTGCGCTTCACATGTTCGTCGAGTGTCTGTTCTGGTTTCACCCGATGGTGTGGTGGATTGGCAGACGCATGGAGCAAGAGCGCGAGCGCGCGTGTGACGAACAGGTTCTCCACCGGTTTGACGAACCGGAAACTTACGCGGAAGCCATCCTCCATGTCTGCAAGCGGCACCTGAAGACTCCTCTGGCCTGCATGGCAGGCGTCGCCAGTTCGAATCTTAGAGAACGTGTCGAAGGAATTATGAATTATCGAAAGCCACGCCAACTGAATCTCGGCAGGAAAGTCATCTTGTCTGCCGCCGTCGTCGCGTCAACCCTGGGGCCGTTCTTCCTGGGAATTACACTGGCACGACAGAATCCCTCTGCGGGGGCAGGAGCCTTCGTGCTTTCCAGCATCGAAGTCCCGGGAAGCACCTCGACGACGGCGCGAGGCATCAACAATCTGGGACAGATCGTCGGAAGCTTCGTGGATAGTTCTGGAACGCACGCCTTCCTCTTCAATAACGGAAGGTTCTCCACGATCGATGTTCCCGGCAGCACGTGGACAATTGCCACAGGCATCAACAATATCGGTCAGATCATCGGTGGTTATGGGCCGGGCGGTGAAACCGGCAATCACGGTTTCCTGCTGAGCAACGGAACGCTTTCCACCGTGGACTTTCCAGGCAGTCTCGACACGGTCGCCTACGGCATCAACAACAAGGGACAAATCGTCGGCGGCTATCTCGGAAACGATAGCTACCGCCACGGCTTCCGGCTGAGCGGCGGAAGCTACACGCTGATCGAAGCTCCGGGCAGCCGCGCGGGCTCCGCTCGCGGGATCAACGATGCGAATGAGATCGTGGGCCTCAGCGGATTCTCCGCGACCGCCACAGGATTCGTTCTCAGCGGCGAGACGTACACGAGACTGGATTCTTCGCCCAACATTTACCTGGAACCCATGGGCATCAACAACCTTAGAGATGTTGCCGGGCAGGAAGATGGCCCGAAACCTCCGTTCCGCGGATTCATTCGCAGTGCGAGCGGCGCTTCTGCACTCAACCTTCCCGGTGATCCTTTCGCGTGGAATATTCAGGGCATCAACGATCTTGGACAAGCCGTTGGCGAATTCACCGGCCGCGACGGAAAGACAGTCGGATATCTCGCCACTCCGAAAGCGCTGAATGCATCTGGAACTGGAGCCACCGACCAACCTCCGGTTCGTATTTCGAGTCTCAGTCCGACGAACCCGAATGAGTCGCCCGCAACGGCGCCTGCGGCCACGTTTTCCGGTTCCAACATCACAGGACCGGGAGTCGTCGTACGTAGCGATGCACCCGCGAATGGCGGAAGAACGCTATCGGGATCGCTCACTGTCCTCACAGACGGCCTCGACTTTGCGATCCGATCGACGAACTCCGCAAACGTAGAGCGGTTGCAGCATTTGAATAATGCCCGTTCGCTTGCAGTACGCGACCTGGAGAGCCTGAATGCTGCGCGGATTTCCACGGACAACACTTCACGGGCTGTCGCGCCAGAGCCGACTCGATTCCAACTTCCGGATGAACTTCAAGGAGTCGATCCCGCTTTGATTGGCACTTACAACGTTCTGAATGTCGCCGTGAGCACCCTGGCACGATCCACCGGCGATACGGGCGTTCGCGCGCGGATCGCCGGTGATCTCGACACGATCGGCAACGAAATCCTTGCCGCGCTGACGGCTTCTAAAGCATTTAGCGCAGCCGGCAGCCGCGGACGCGGCGGACCAGTCGGTAGCGAGGAGACTCTGCCGGCAGCGCTCAATTTCGTCGCGAATCGACTCGATTATGCGATCAGTATCTCCAGGCCCGCCAATGTGGAACGCTTGCGGCATCTGAATAATGCGCGGGCCGTTGCAGGCCAAGCCCTGGAAACCGTGAATGCCGCAGGAATCTCTACTGAAAACGCTTCCCGGCCGGGAGCGCCAGAAGTCACGAATCGATTCCAGCTTCCGGAGAACCTTCAAGGAGTCGATCCAGGGTTAATCGGCATCTACAACAGGCTGAACTCGGTTTACGCGCTGGCGCGATCCTCCCGCGATCCGGAACTTCGAGCACGAGTCGCCGGTGATCTCGATACGATCGGCAACGAAATTCTTGCCGCGCTGACCGCCACCAGAGTGTTTGGGGCCCGCGGTACCGGTGGGCAGCCTGAGGCACAGACTCCGAATCCCAGGTGAAGGCACGTATACCTATGCCGGTGGCACTGCGAATTGCAATCTGCCCCCGCTCAGAAAGCAAGCGTAATTGAAAAGGCTCATGTCCAGCGGGTTTGGCAGTCGAACGTCCGCGAAACCGGGGAACGGTTGTTTGGACACATCGTAGCGCCGATCGATTTGAGACAAACACACGACGATCAGCTGACGCTCGCCGGCAAAGGCTTTGAGCCGATGGATTTGATCCTCAATGCTCGCATTGAGGCGCTTCTGATCCAGTAGTTGCAAATAATCGATGATCACCAGCATCTTCGGCGGTGCGGACGCCAGTCGATCCGCAATGTAATCGGCGCAGATCTGGTCCGAATCATCGATCAAAAGTCTGTCCGTGAAGTTGGTTACCTTTTCGCCCAGTATCTCGAAACACCCGGCGACATCCGCTTGAGTGAACTCCAATGTGAAAAACGCGGCCGGGTTGCCTCGCCGGATTGTCTCGACAGCGAGTTCAAGGCTGAACAGGGTTTTTCCTTGTCCGGGTCTGGCGGCAACAAGCGCAAGATCGCCCGGACTCAGCTGCTCAATGAACCTCTCGCTGGGCCGGTCCGAGACGGCCTTTGCGGCAAGCAAGCTCCAGGCGTTGAATCCTTCCCGGAATGCGATGCGGTCCAACGCCTGATGAAGCGGAATTTTTTCTTTGCGAGACAGAGTCTTGGCCTGTTGCTTGAGGATGAAAATGGGCGCGGTAAGCTTCATACAAACCTCCAGTGTTGAACGTTTGTTCACAACCCCTCGTTATGCGATCGTTCAACCCTTGAGTTTGATGAACGGTTAGCCCTGCACGATAGTACTTCCCCGGTCGAGGGAGGAGGCGCGGACCGGCGCCGGGGTAATTATGTCTCAAGACGACTCAACAGAGAATCTTAACCACGGACTGGCAGATCACTGACGCATGCAGTCCACACACCACCGATTCAGTCCTTTTCGACGCCATTCGGCCTCGCCGAACACGAACGGCTCGGGACCGGCATCGTCAGCAAGCACATGATGGACATGCTCCGTGCGTTGAGGCAGCTCGCGTCCGCCGGCTGAAGGAATTCGTGCAATGGTCGCAGTAAGTGGCGGATTGACAAAGAACGGCATCGACAGCCGCGTGCGACTGTGAGAACGATTGAGTACGCGATGGGGTGTTGCGGGAAAGAGCCCGCGCGTTGCGAACTGCAGGAGTTCGCCCGGATGAACCCACCAGGATCCCGCGAGCGGTTCGATCTCTACCCATTCTCCGTCGGCGCGTAGCACTTCAAGTCCAGGACCGTCCTGCAGAGTGAGGGTCAAATAGCTGAAATCGACATGCGCCGCGACTCCAGGGCGGGCAGCTTGCGACTCTTGCTTCCAATAACAGATAAGCTTCAGCAAGTGGTAACCGTCCGTCGCAATTCGGCCAAATACGTCGGGGCGAGCGCCCAACCCACGGGCAATGGTTGCGAGAATGTGCTCTCCTGTAGCGGCGACGGCCTGCATGTATCGCATCACAGCCGCACGAAACGCCGGGTCGGCCGGCCACAGGTTGGGACCATCGAGCAACAGATATTGTGGTTCGGCCTGTTGTGATTCCCGCTCGGCGCCGAGATGAATCTGCTCGCGCCAGTCGCGTTCGTTACGCATCTCGCTCCAACCGCGGAAGTGTGGTGAATGTTCGATCGCCAGCTCTCGCTTCATGTCGAGGGGCAGATCAAAGAAGCGCCGCGCGACGATCACCAGCTCGCGCGCTTCCGTCGCGGCGTCCGGGTCGATCAGAGAAAAGCCTCCGGATTCGGCGAAAGCGCGCTCGATCGCAGCAAACGTAATCTCGGCTGGCCGCAGTACAACGCTCACAGGGTCTCCAGTAGCCAGGAGCGAGCGGCTTCAAGCGACATGATGCTCGAAGCGGCCGGCGGCCTGGCGCCGTAAAAGCCCGACCCAAACTTCGAGCGAATCTTGTCGAGATGCGCGTTGGTCGAGAGCTCGCGACGTAAGATGCGTGCCTCCAATGGAAAACTCTTCTCGTGGATGATCTCGAACAAGAGAACGTTACAGGCGATTGCCTGCGCTCGATCCTTGAGACCATCGATGGACGCGAATAGCCGTCGTGCGAGCGCCAGCCGTTCTGCGCTGCCCTGCCAAAGCGCCGCGGTGTGACCCTCGGCAGCATGCACAATCAGCCGATGGCGGCCGGTCTCGGGATCGAGTGTGGACCCATCTTGATAGGCATCGGGAATGGCGATACCCGTCGCGGCCAGATCCTCACGCAGCTTGAAGCGGGCATGATCCAGATCATGGTAGAAGAATTCCGCGGGCGTACATGGGCGGCCATCGGCCCACTCCACCTGAGACACGATACCGAGGACGTGCACCGGAAACGCGCGTAGCGCTATAAGGTCCCGCTCGCTCGGCGTGGTCGTGGTCGGCACTGCCAGCACGTGTGGCCACAGCTTGAGCATCGGCTCGAGCTCACCCGACGCCTTTGCAACGTAGATCGACGGCAGGGACGGGCACGCACGATCGAGCTCCTGTACATAACGAGAGCACAGGCGCACGAGATCGTGATAGCCGGCACCGCTCTTCTCCCAGCTGTTCGCGCAGTCCCGCAGCGAACCTGCCCGAGCATCCTGTGCGATAACCTCGACGACGGAGGCGAACTCCGGCACTGCGAAGGTAGTCGCGCTCGCAGCGGCTGCGTGAGCGGCGCGAATTCCAAGGCCTGCGATGAAATCGGGCTGGGTTACTGCTTCTTGCATGTGAAGTCGAATCCTACCACGCGCTCGTGCGATCGCTGTTAAGGTGGAAACAGAGTACGCCTCTCTGTTATGACTGCGAGTGAATCGGCCGGCAAGGGCGTAAGATCAATACCTGCGGGAGGTGCCAGATGACTCGAGTGACCGTGCTTGCGCTGACAGCCGGGGTGGCAATTGCGAGCGCTGCCTGTAATTCAACGTCGAACTCTGAAGCGTCAGTGCGCCAGGCAGGGCCGCCAAGGCTGTCGCAGGGGAACACCGGCATCGCCAGCCGGCATCCGGGCGACGTCGGCATCGGCAGCGATCCGGACGTTATCTTCGCCGACGACTTCGAGGGCTACACGAGCGGAGCCGATCTCAGTCGCCGCTGGGACAACGTCTTTCAGAAGCAACTTGTGGATATCACCACCGAAGCGGCGAACGTTTACCACGGCACTAAGGCGTTGCAGTTCACATTGCCAAAGCAGGAAGCCGCAGTGGGTGACGGAACCGAGAAACTGGTCAATCCGGAAGTGGACGTTTTGTTCCTGCGGTACTACTCGAAGATCCAGCCGCCTTACGATGTCGGCGGTTCCATGCACGACGGTGCCAGCGTCTCGGCGCACTACGTCGTGAACGGGCAGGCGACGCCGGGCGTGCCGGCGAACGGAACCAACAAGTTCGCCGCCAACATGGAGAACGATCGCAGCGATCCAGCGAGGCCTTCGCCGGGATTTCTCAACGTCTACCTGTATCACCCGGAACAACGCAGTGAGTATGGCGACCACTTTTACCTCAACGGCGATGTTTCGCCCAACACGAGCCTCAAGTTCAACTACGGGCCCGGCTTCGTGAGCCGGCCCAACCTCGTCGTGAAGCTGGATCGGTGGTACTGCTATGAGTTTATGGTGCAGGCGAACACACCGGGCCGGCGCGACGGTCGCCTTGCCATATGGCTGGACGGAGCATTAGTGGGTGATTTTCCCGGTCTGCGGTTGCGCGATGTGCCCACGCTGAAGATCGATCGCTTCGGGCTGGCGCTATACCTCGGAACGAACCCGAATGGTCCTGTGCACAAGTGGTACGACAACGTCGTGGCAGCGAAATCCTACATCGGCCCGATCTTGCGGTGAACTCGCCTTACCTGTTGCAGGACGGCTCGTTCGGGAGGACATACAGATCCTCGGTCATTCGAGCTCCTGCCTGAATCGCGCGACCGATTTGCTATTGAGATTTACAAGTGGAAGGACCTGGCAATCCGCTGACAGTTTTTCTCGAAAAGCAGGGCTGCCGGAGTAAACTCGTTGGAGCTTTCCAGGTCCGAAAAAAGGAGACGTCACCGATGGCACATCGAACGCTCGTTTCCGCGTGTCTCTTCACCGTTCTTGTCGCGGCGCAATTTTTGTCTGCCCAAACACGGCCCTATAACCAGCCGCGCACTCCGGACGGTCAACCTGATCTTCAGGGATACTGGACTAACTCCACATATGTCCAACTGGAGCGACCTGCCGGCGTGACGAAGGAGTTCTACACGCCACAGGAAGCGAAGGAAAGAGACCGGCGTGAGGCCACAAGTGAAGGCGCGCAGACGGCACCGGGCACTACGGCAGATGTGCACTACGACTTCAGCCAGTTTGCGCTGGATCGAAGTCAGGCCCCGCTGTCGCAAAGCCTGCGGACGTCGCTGATCTTCGATCCTCCGGATGGAAGAATTCCTCCGATGACTGAAGAGGGAAAGAAGCTGGCCGCTGAACGCGCGGAAGCAGCGAAGAAACTCGGCGGCCGGTGGGATTCCGCCCAATCCAATCAGCTGGACGATCGCTGCATCATCATGCGCGGCTCTGGACCGCCAATGATGGACGCCGGATATAACAGCAACTATCAGATCGTACAGTCACCGGGGTACGTGATGATTCTCACGGAGATGTTCCACGACGTACGCATCATTCCGATCGATCCGCAGCCTCAGACGTCGCAGAACATTCGCCAGTGGACCGGCCTGTCACAAGGACGCTGGGAGGGGAACACTCTTGTGGTCGAGACAACAAACTTCAACGGGAAGAATCCCTTTTCAGGCTCAAGCGAGAACATGAAGGTCATCGAGCGTTTTACCCGAACTTCGGAAGATGTCGTTCAGTATCGCTTCACGATTGAGGACAAGTCCGTTTGGGCGAGGTCATGGTCCGGGGAACTTCCGCTGACCAAGACCAAAGGTCCAATCTTCGAACACGCTTGTCACGAAGGAAATTATGGTCTCTACAACACCCTCGTCGGCACGCGGCTCGAAGAGAAGAAGGCTGCTGAAGAGGCTGCCAGGAAGAAGTGATACCTGTCCCCGCATCAAGCCTCCGCTCGCAGCGTTCCTGCGGGACTATTCAAAATGTGCTTTCATTTCCCCCGTAACTCCAGTCTAATTCCGCCAAGCCCCCATTACAAACACCTCAAGCCCCCCGAGTTAGGAGCTCACGATGACTCGGATTTCCCTTCTGATCTTGCTCGCAACTCTAACGACATTGGGAATGGAGACGCCTGACAGCACGGCGATCGTTACCTTTAACAAAGACGTCTTTCCAATTCTCGAAAACAACTGCCAAAACTGCCATCGGCCTGGAGGAATCGCGCCGATGTCTTTAATGACCTATGAAAGCACCCGGCCCTGGGCGAAGGCGATTAAGGCAAAGGTCCTTAGCAAACAGATGCCACCGTGGTTTGCAGAGGCCGGCGGTGCGCCGCTTCGCAATGCTCCTCAACTGAGTACCACCGACATGACGACGCTCGCCACGTGGGCAGACAGCGGAGCACGCGAAGGAGATGCGGTTAAACCCCGGCAGACCCGGCAGTGGGCCGATGGCTGGAGAACACAGCCGGATGTGGTCATCTCAATGGAGACCCCCTATTCCGTAAATGCAACGGGCCCCGGCGAAATCAAACGCTTCCTCATCCCGAGCCCCTTCACCGAAGACACGTGGGTCACATCCATCGAAATCCGCCCGGGTGATCCTTCTGTTGTCCATCACGCGATCGTCGAGCTCGGGGGCCCGATGCCACCGAAAACTGTTCGATTACCCGACGGGTCGGAAGTGAAGGTGGACGTCATGGTCGCCGCTGATGTGTCCTCGTCCGGCGGGAGCTATTCAGACCAGTTTCCTACCGGACCCGGAACCTTCACAACGATGGAAGCTGTCTATGCACCCGGAACACAGCCGTTGAATTTCGCCTACACGAATTCCGCGAAGCTCATACAAGGAGGAAAGTGGATTCGTCTTGAGGTCCATTACACACCCAACGGTAAGCCAACAGTGGACAAGACCATGGTTGGATTCACGCTTGCGAAGACTCCGCCGCAGCGACGATTCGTGATCATGGCGCCTGATCATCTTGCCGATATGCGCAAGCCGATTCCCGCAGGAGCCGCCAATTACCAAACCCGCGGAGAACTGAAATTCAAACAGGATGTAGACATTGCCTGGTTCATGCCGCACATGCACCTGCGCGGCAAGGACATGACGTTCGAGTTGGACTATCCAAAAGGCCAGAACGAGACCGTTCTGACCGCACGATTCAATTTCCACTGGCAACTCGGCTACGAACTGGAAAAGCCGATTCATGTGCCGAAGGGAACAAAGCTTATCGTTACGGCACACCACGACAACTCGCGCAACAATCCGAATAATCCCGATGCAACCAAGCCTGTGGAGTGGGGAGACCTTACCGCACAGGAAATGATGGTGCCGTGGTTTGGCGTAATCGTGGATGGCGATTCAAACCCCGAGTCGATCGCAAGCTATAAACAGAGGGGCTTTGAGTCGGAGGTTATTTTCCACTAGCGGATTCGTTCAATTCCGGGGACAGCCTCCGAATTCAGTTGTCCGTTGTGCGCTGATCAAGATCTCAGGTAACACGAGAAACGTCCCTGGCGAATTCGGAGACTGTCCCCGACTCTTGTTCCTCGCGCAGGATCTGTTAGCTTTGTTGCCCGGCCCGCAGCAGACCCAATCGAGCGAGTTTGAAAGGAGACTTATGTCCAGCAGTAATCCAGAGGATCTCAAGAATGAAGTCGAACGACTTCGCGCGGAAAACGAACGCTTGAAGAAGAGCTCTTCCAGAGGAATAAGCCTGAAAGTCAGCGAAAAGGGCGGCGTTTCCGTGTACGGGTTAGGACGATTTCCGGTGACTTTATATAAGGAGCAATGGAAGAAACTGCTCGAGATGAGTGACGATATCCGGAACTTTATCGAGGCCAATGACAGCCAGTTGAAAACCAAGGAATAGGGTCAACGCCTTTATATAACGCCTATATAAGGATACTGCCCCGCCAAGGCCATTCCTCTTTCTTTTCAGTCACCTGGCGCGCAGGCTCCCGTCCCGCGCCTTGAACCAATGGTGAGTTGCCGCCTAAGGGTGCCATTGCCAAAAGTGCAACCACATCCCACATTCCGTCTTGCGTGATTGAAGACTGTAAATCCACCGCCGATCCTCGAAGGCTTAGGCCCCAATATCCGAATCGTCCCGAATTGGCCGCTACGGCTTTGACCCGCCTTCGAACTCGATGGGCAAAATCATGCACGACGAATCTGCATGGAGCAGCAGTTACGCCGAAATTTCTCAAGTCGCCTGAGGGGATTGCATCATGAGTACGCGCACACACCTGGACACCATCTTCAGAAAACGCTTCACCAAACCATTCCGTCGTGTCGCGGAGTGGCGCAAGGCACGGCAGCTCGAAAGACAAATGAGGGCATCCCGTCTTTCGAAGGTACGGCTCGAGCCGCTCGAGCAGCGGGTTCTGTTGTCGGCAGATCTCAATGTCGTGATCGATGGATTCCTCGACACGCTGAACCCCGCTGTTCCACAACCCGCGGCGATCACGATGGACTATGTGGCGGACGATGGGGTGATCACGATTGGAAACTCCGTTGGCGGCGTTGGAGCCGACCTGGCGCTCGAGGGCGTAAGACTCACCTTCGGCAATCTCATCTATGATGGCGCGAATGCCCGCTGGAGCGGTCAGGTGGGTGTGGAGGCGGCAAGCGCAAGCCTCTTCCCGGGCTTGCTCGATATCGAAGTCACCGACGGTGACGACAGCGACGCTTTCGCGGTCGCCGGCGTTATCGACCTGGTGGACGACGGCAATGATCAGACGGCTGACACTCTGCACCTGGACGCATCGATGCGGAAGCGATGGGGCTGGCCGAGCTTCCTCGATATCAATATCGTCGACCTCGAAATGAATTTCCCCGAGTTCCGCGTCAACAACGACACGAACTCCCTGCACCTGGAAGTAGCGCTCACGGGCTTCGACACCGGCAACGATGCGTTGAACGATCTTCTTTCCGCCGACAATCCTTTCTACGGACTCAACGTTCAGGGTTCTGCCTCCGTCACGCTCGGGATAACCGAGATTGAGGAGGCCGTAGAAACCGGACAGAGCGGAGACATCGTTGGCGCGCTTCAGGACGGATTGACCGCCGCCATGGCAAGCAGTCTGGACGGCCTCACCGGCAGCATTACCGGGAAGCTCTTCAAGGTGGGAGACATCTCGGCGGGCTTCATCTACCAGAAGGTCACCGTCGATCCGGATGCGAGCGGCCCACTTTCCGAGAAGACGGCGACGTATCTCGCCGTTGAAGGCGGTTTCAGCATCGGCGATGAAGTCTGGGGCGGCAGGAGCACGAAGCTTCATGTCGCGTTTGCGGTCTCCGATCTTGGCCCCCTGCAGTTCTTCATCTCGGGCGGACCAATCAAACGATTCGAGCCGACCACAGGCCTCACGATCGAAGAGGCTCACCTCGGTGTGCGGTTCAACTCGACCATCGAGGATCTTCAGACGGAGACCGATTTCGAAGCGACAGCAGCGACGGTCCAGCCGATTGGTTCCACCTCGAGAATCACGATGACGATTGCCGGCCATGATCTGGCGATCGGCGACGAATTCCGAATCAGGAACGCGGGCAATAACGCCTACAACGGCGAGTTCACCGTCTTCGCCGTCAATGGCGATCAGGTCACTTATGAAGTCGCCGGAAACCCGGGCCTCTTCGTTGGTGATGCGGAAGTCGTCCGGCTCACTATCACCGATCCGTTCGACTTGCGCGACGAGGGACTCGAATCGGGCATTGCTCCGCCCGACGACATCTTCGTCTGGAGAGACCAGCTGGATGCCGCAGTGGCGAATCAGATTGCCGCGGGTGACGACATCTGGGGCCAGCTCTTTGGCGAAGTGATTATCGGCGGCGGCGCCACGCTGAGCATTGACCCGATTCCAGACACGGTCATGCAGATGAAAGTCGATCTCATGATCGACACGGACTTTCAGATCCTGCTCAGAGGAACGCTTTCTCTGGCAGACGGGTTCGTGGAAGTTCCCGCAACCTGGTACGCCGATCTCACGGATCTGTTCAGCGGCAGCGGCCGTTTCCTGTTCCTTGCGGATATCCCGGAAGCACCCGTCATCGATCCGTTGCTGGTTCTGCACGGGGAGATGTACTTCGAGCCGCTCGAGGCGACGAACCTGCTCGATGCCACCGTCACAGCAGGCAGCGGCTTCTGGGATCTCGAACTCGGGCTCGCCCTCGACCATCCGTCGGACGAATACATCATTGGTGACCATGCGGTCGTCTTCGGCTCCGATGAGTCGGCGTTCGATGGAACCTACGAAGTGATTGCGATCAACGATGATGCCAACACCATCACGGTTCGCAGCACAACGGACCCGGGAACGTGGAGCCCCGGCAGTGTCCGAAAGATCGCGAACCAGAATGTATTGCTGGGCGGCTTCCGTATCGGCCTTGAGGGTGGTCTGGACTTGAACATACCCCACGTCACGACGCTCACTCTTGAAGGCGGCGCGCAGATCGACTTCAGAATCCCCGACCCCGCTCTGCCGGAAGATCTCCGCATGGACTTCTCGTTTGAAATGGCACTGAGCGAAACCCACATCGGAGACATCGGCAACGCCAATGGCAACTTGCACGTTACGGTCGATGCGGATGTCGCGCCCGACGCGCAGCACCCGATCGGAGGTGTGGAAATCTGGGGTGCCGCGCTGCTGACGACGAACTTCGAGTTCCTCGAGAGCATCGGACTTTTTGCCAACGCCGATGCTCTGCTGCGCATCAATAGCAGCGGTTCGGACAAGCCGGCGGAACATCTGAGGGATGTTCACGGCAACATCATCACGGTTGCCCTGCCGGCGGAGTCTTTTGCGCTGCGGCTCGACGGATCTGTCGATTTCCGAATCGACTTCAATGGCAATCACACTTACGCGCTGAACGAATCCGCTTTCCTGGCAGAGGGCATCTTTGTGCTGGAGTTCTCCGCCGAGCAAGGCTTCAACGTCGCCATCTTCAACGAAGGTGCGGGAGGAACGATCGCCCCCGCCACACTCCAACTCGGACCATCAGGCAACCGCCTTCTGACCTTCGAGGTATTCGGCTTCCTGGCGATTCGCGACGACGGCTTTGCGGCGAACATGGTGTTAACGACGGAAAGGACTCTGCCGCTCGGTCTCGCGAGCGTCGATGCGACCGCGGTTCTCATCGTGAACACGACCGGCGACACTGTGACCTTCGTGATTCCGGGTGGCCCTGTCGATCCGGACCGCAGCGGACTCTCCGTGATGATCCCGAAAGCCGCGCCGACGAACCCGAGCGCCGTGCTCGACACCCTCAGCGTGCCGGACCTTATCAATGGCAGCGCATGGATCGTCAATCCGGCAACTCCCGGGTCGCCATACGGCGTCCTGTTTCTCGACGGCAGTCTGGAACTATTGTCGGTTCTCGATCTCAATGTGTCGGGATACGTCCTGCTGAGCGCGAGCGTGGTCAGCCTCCAGGTGGAATTCTCAACGTCGCGCAACTTCCTGAACCTGGCCAGCGCGTCGGCAAGCGGTAGCCTGTTTTTCAGTTCGGAAGGCGAGTTCGAAGTGATCGTCCATGGCAGCGTGCAGCTTGGCCCGGACTGGATCAACATCAACGGCAGCGCGGATCTGACGATCAGCTACCTGGACAACAACGGAAAGGCGTCCGGCGGCAATCAGAACAGGGTCATGAACATCGTCGGGCTCCTGAGCGTCGGCGCGACAGTTTTCGGCGTGGATATCGGCCATCTGGATCTGGGTATTGCCTATAACTCGATCAGCGGGGAGATCACGGTCAGCGTCCCATACCCTGAGCCCTTTTGGGATAGCGATTGCTGGGATACCTTCCTGGGCGAGATCTGCGTCTACTACCCCAACGTCAGGACGAGCCACTTCACCATCTCTGTCGGAACGCTCACGGCCCACCCTGTCATTCCGCCTCCTCCCGTTCTTGGCCAGGTGGACAGCAACGGCGAGGAGGCGGAATGACA
>Ga0207659_10001063_pt1 | contig 16269 bp, 16 predicted proteins | sample KBSM43metaG_FD_184330 | JGI IMG/M metagenome (GOLD analysis project Ga0207659, IMG submission 184330) | Miscanthus rhizosphere microbial communities from Kellogg Biological Station, Michigan, USA - KBS M4-3 metaG (SPAdes) (version 2) | ecosystem: Host-associated > Plants > Roots > Rhizosphere >...
GAAGAAAATGGTGGTCAGGATCGCGAAAATTATGAGCTCCCAGGGTGTGATAGACGCGAGGGGAAAACCGTTATCGCTATTCAGTATTGCGAAGTGATACGCCACCAGTAAGAATGCGAAGCCCATCGTAAGGACCACAGCGAAAGCGCATGCCAGCCGGGGAATCACTTTCATTTCCTGACGTAATCGGTTCACACAGACCTCCTTGTATGACGGTAATTGCTTAACACCACCGCCGCAGACCCGGCCGTAACCCAGGTCAGAATGGAAGAGAACAGTACCCAGGGAAGTGCACCCACCAGATTTACTCCGAAGACTTCCAGGCTGACGCCCACCAGCGAACGAGTCACGAACCATGCGGCGAAACTCGTCGCCCACGAGAGAAGAACAAGGGCCATCACCATCAGTCCATACTGCCGTCGCTCGAGAGAGCTTTCCCGCTCATGCAGCACTCGCCGTTGAGTGCGCCCGAGGAGATGCGCTGGAATCGTGGGCTGAGGCAGATGCCGCAAACCTGTCGCATAGCTTCCCCACACCTCGAGTTCGCGACGGCAGGACTCACAGCCGGCGGTATGCTCCAGCACTGCAATCCACTCATGCTCTTGAAGTGCTCCAGCCGCGGCGAGGGGCAGTTGCGCCCGCATCGATTCATGCTCGGCAGGGTTCATTGCAGCCTCCCTCGCAGACTTTCCATTCCGCGAAGCAGACGGCTCTTGACTGTCGAGAGCGGCACCCCGGAAATCTCCGCGATCTGCTCGAGCTTCATGTCTTCTTCGAAGCGCAGAGTGAGCACCTCGCGATGGATGACCGGCAGTGCCGCGATGGCTGCGGCCAGCATTGCGCCGCGTTCGAATTCGAGTAACTGCTCGAGAGGGTCCGCGCCCGCTGCCGCCAGCCGTTCGATGGGGGACACACCCTGTTCCGGCGAGACGTCCAGATTGCTCTCTCGATGCTTGCGCAGGTAGTCGATGGCCAGGTTGCGAGCCACCGAAAACAGCCACGGGGTGAAGTGGCGCCGCGCATCATAGCGTCCGATTTTCTCGATGACTCGGAGCCAGGTCTGCTGGAAAAGGTCTTCCGCGGTTGCGGGATCCTGCGTCAGCCGTATTAGGAAGCGGTAAAGTCGATGCTGGTAATGAGTCATCACGGCTTCGAGCGCGCCGGAATCCCCGCGCCTCAAGCCGGCAATCGTCTTTTCCGCAACGTCTGGAAGGTCAGAATTCATTGAAGCCGCAAGGATCATACGGAGCTAAATACGGATGACTCCCCAAAAAAGACCCATGCGGGAATGAAGGGACTGTAAGGTTTAGCAAACCTTTCTATGGATGCATAGCCCGGTCGAGGAGCCCGTCCGTGCGATCGAAGCCGGCCATAATGTTGAGGTTCTCGATGCCCACCTGAGCGCCCCCCTTGCCTACGCTGTCGAGCACCGACATGATCACAAGGCTGTTGCGTTCATCATCAACGTCGATGCCGATATAGCAGTAGTTGGTGCCTGCGACGGCGCTGACCCACGGATAGGGTTTGTAGTCCCAGGCTTCCATCTCTCCGCGAGGCTGATCGTAAATTTTGATGAAGGGCTGGCCATCATAAAACTGCCGAAAGAGGTCGAGCGCCTGGGTTCTGTCGAGTCTTTTCAATGGGAAGCAGCGACAAACATTAACGATTCCTCGAACTATGGGAATGTAGGATGGCGTGAAGTGTACACGGACAGGCCGTTGCGCCACCGCTGCGAGTTCCTGCTCCATTTCGTAGGTATGACGGTGACCCACCACGTTGTAGAGAACGACGTTGTTGCCGATTTCGGGATGGTGGATCGCCCTCGAAAGATCTGCGCCGGCTCCCGCGGTTCCGGACATTCCGTACACGATGAGGTGATCGGGATCGACGAGGCCTGCTCGCAGCACCGGCGCGAGTGCCAGGATTGCGGCTGAAGAAAAGCACCCGGGATTGGCAATCAACCGCGCGGTGCGAATGCGTTCCTGATGGAGCTCGGGAATACCGTAGACGGCTTCGGACGCGAGAGCCCAGGACTCGTGCTTCTGCGCATAGACGCGTTCCCAGCTGGCTCTGTCCTTTAGACGAAATGCGGAGCCAAGGTCGATGACGCGCGCGCCTGCATTCAGAAAGCGGTTTGCAGCGTCGGCGGTTGCCGAGGTTGGCAGTGCCAGCAGCACAAAGTCCGGTGTGCCGACGTCCTCAATGCGTTCGAATTTCAGCCCGGTGTCGCAGAGGTTGGGATGAATGTGTTCGACGGGGCCCGGCGTCCGGCTCGTGGTCCATGCGATTCCTGCCCGAGGGTGCTTGAGCAGGACGCGGAGGGCTTCACCGCCCATGTATCCGCTTCCGCCAACGATGCCGACGCTTGCCAAATTAGAATTCGTCGATGATTTGCTGGATCGCCTCATCGATCCAGTGGCGAAGCTCGCGGGGAGTCCCGGCCCGGGCTTCACGGAGCCCTTCCATTGCGGAGGCGCCGCCCAGGATCACAAGGCCCTCGAGCGCGGCCTTCCAAATCTCCGTTCTGCGGTTGGTCAGGCAGGACGAAAGAAACGGAACCGCGTATTCCGTGCGGTATTCCGAGACGAGCTTGACCAGGGATACCTGCACCTGCGGATCCGTCGCTGCGTGGAATGCTTCGACAACCAGCGACAGAGCGGAAGGGCCGGCTTCCATCAGTGAATGCATTGCGGTGAACGCGTTCGGGCCTGACAATTCGGCGACATAATGATCAACAAATTCCTGGAGGTCTTGCATAGCCGTCATAGTCCTCGACAGCGAACGACCGGTTGGTGAATAGCTCACGCCAACTCGCACTACATCGGCGGAGCTGCCACGGTCCCCTGTGTCTTGAAGTAATGAAGGATATCTAAAATCGGGGCAAAAGTGCCAGCTTTCCGGAAGGACGTTCGCCGAGCCTTTCGGGGAAGTAGGGATTCTTGCGGGACGGCATTGAATTTCCCCTCCTTAAGGAGGGGTCGCTGAGTGTCGCTGAGCCCTCTAAGAAAAATGCAACGCTACCTTTAGCAGGGCGAAGCGGGGGAGGTCAAAACACCTGCGCTCGTTTCCAGGACCGGTGTCTGACCTCCCCCCGCCGCGCCAGCCTACATCCAGAAGTCTCGCGGATAGAGCCGGTAGAACCGCACACCGGCGCCCTCCACCGCCTTCAGGTACTCTTCCCACGCGACGAATTGCTTTTCGGGGCCGATCACAAAATAGATCGCTTCGGCGTCAGCAGGCTTCCCGCTCTTCAGCCCGGGCAGAACCTGCGCATAGACATCCTGCATTCTCTTGAAGAGCACATTGGCAAGGTCCGGGGTCTTGCGGAGGTTCAAAATCTCGCGATGGAAGCGGCTTACGATTTCGGGCGTCATGCCATCCGCGAGGTTTGCGGCCATCGCTTCACCGCGCGCTTCGTATGAGGATGCCGAGCGCGTGCCAACAAACGCCTGGGCGATGGCGTATTCCGCCAGCGACGGGTCATAGTCCAGCTTTCGAATCTCATCGATCACGAATTTCATCGTTAGCGGGAGCTCCGGTGTGCGCTCCGCATAGTAGAAAGAGCGTCCTGTGCTGAGACGCATCCCGATGCCATTGCTGTACGCCATGCCGGCGCCCACCGTCTTCATGAAGAGAGAATGACCTCCTCCGCCCCCGTACAGGGCAGTCGCAAGGAAGTCGAGAAGCTTCTCGCGGTTTACATCTTCGTAAGCCGTTCCGGCTGCGGAATGGAGAAAGACGCCGCCTTGTGAGTTTGGATTCAGCAGGCCGACATAGACCGGCGTACCGGCCCCGGGGTCCCTTTCGCGAAGCCGCGCCTGTATGAGTGGCGTCGAGTCATAGACGGCTTTGATGGCGGGACCTTTATCGAGATCCTGAATCAGCCCTTGAATGGCGGGCGCCAGACCTTGCTGAGTAGAAGCTGACGCGATCTGAAACATTCTTGCGTTACCGGTCCGCAGGACCTGCTTTCTCATGGATTCGAGAGCGGTGAGAAATTTTGCGGGCCCGGCGTTCAAGTCGCGGACCATCTCGTGGCATAGACGCGGCCAGTCGAGGTTCAGGCTCGAGTCGGGGATATCCCCAAGAGTCAGGTCCAGATCTTTTGCCGCTTCCGCGATAAATTTATCGTCACCCGATTGAAGCTCCGCTAGACGTGCCTTTAATTCCGCGCGCGGAACTTTCAAGTCGGCGAGCGGGTTCAGCACGCGCGCGGCGGCGGCACGCTGTTCGGGTGTCGCATCCTTGAGCATCCACCGAACACGGTGGAGGTTGTGGATCTGCGTGAGGAACGAGGTTGTGGCGAGAAACAGCGGATCGCTTTGCCGCCAATATGCTGTAGCGACGGGATTCACCCAGTTTTCCTCGGCGCCCTGCATTGTGCGGCGGAGCCCGCTGAGACTCTGATCCACGACGTCTCGAATGCGCGCCAGATTCTCCGGGCGCCAGTCCGGGTGGAAAAGGATCAGTCGCATCCAATCCAGTGCCTTTTGCGCTTCGGCCGCATTGTTTCCGGAGCCACGAACCACAAGTTCCACACGCCCTGTTTTCGAATTGGTTCCGAAGTCAGCGCTGAGGCTGAGTATTTCCTTTCTGGCCCGGTCGGTCATTTCTTCATACGGTACGGGCCTGCCATTCTCAATGACGCCGACGCGCGTGAGCATGGCGGGGAGCAACGAGACATACATCAGTTGCTCCTGCGGCAAGCCACTGAGTCGAAGCGCCAGGCCTGTTGTCGCACTGGTCATGCTGTCGAACGTGGAGGCGACAAGAGGGATCCCTTCTCCTATCGGCTTGACCGCGTAGGTCAGCTGGTCGTCCAGCGTCATCGGCGGGTTGTCGATGAACCGTGCGGGTTTGACGCGTGCCACTGCTTCGTCAATCTTCGCGGTCTCGGCGTCGTAGTCCGCGGCGTACCGCAGCAGGACTTGCTGATCATTGGTCAGCGCATACTGCTGCTTGAGACGCGCGACTTCCGCGGCAGCTCGGGCGTCGCGCTCTTCCTGGGCGATGCGAGGCAGGCTAGCGTCCGGTCGGGCAGCCAGAACCCAGGGCTGTGTGCCCGTGAATTTCCACTTGTTGATGTACTGCGCCCAGACATTGCGGTCGCCGGCCAGCGTCATCTCCACGAAATCCAGGGCGGGTTTCATGGTTACGGATCGTCGAAACCCGCCGAATTTTTCCAGCAGTCCCAATTGGAATTCCCACTCATCGCCGCTGCCACGAAATCCGAAGCCCGGTGGGGAATTGACAAACTTGGAGAGGCCGCGGCGAGTCTCAATCACACGGCTGCGCAAGCGGTTGTTGAATTCGATGAGCTCCGGGGAGTGGTCTGTCCATGAGGCAATCCTCCGGAATTCGTCGAGCACTCGGTTGCGAATATCCGAGAGATCGCGGTCATTCATTTTCGCCACCGGAACGTCACCGAACGCAATCGTCGTTGCGTGACCTGCTTCTTCCAGGAATCCGGCGCTGACGCTCTGCGCACCGAAATCGATCTCGCGGGTGCGGCTGTCGATCAGGCGCTTGTAGAGATTGGTCGTTGGATCGCCGGCCACGTTTTCGAGAAACAACTCAAACAAGCTGCGCTCACGAACGTCGAAGTCGCGCTCTGCCGGCCAGGTGATGCGGACTTGCCCGGGTTGCTGCTCGTTGCGATTGGGATAGGCGACGTATCGGATCTCTCCTGCGGGTGAAGGCTTTGCTGCGGGAAGATCTGTTTCTTTCATCACCGCCTGATTGGACCGCTGAGACTGAACGCGGTTCAGGAGGGCATCCATGTTGGTGAGGACATTGGAGAGGGAGATCTCTTTGGGAACCGAAACAATCGTGCCCATATTGCCAAGGTGATAGTGCTCGGCATGGAACTTGCGAATGTCCGCCGGTTGCATCAAACGGATGCCTTCGGGCGTGCCTCCGGAAACCCAGGATAGCGGATGCTGTGTGCCGTAGATCATTGTCAGCCCCGAATAGTAGAGACGCCGGCCCGGCTGATCCATCGACGTCACCATTTCGTTGTAGACCGATCCTTTTTCTTCAAGGCGAAGAGAGCGATCGGAAGGATTTTCCGACACGCCGAAGTTCCGGACTTCTCTGCGAATTTCTTCGTCGGTGTAATCGGGATGAAGCAGCGCATCCATACGTCGCTCGAACTCATCGAAAAAAACGCCGGCGCCGGCGGAAGTATAAAAGGTGTAGCAGGTCTTCCACTGCGCGGTGAACGCGGTCGAGGATGTCAGCGACGTGGACTCGTGGCTCGCGACTTCACGGCCCTTGTTGCCCTTGCCCAGCAGCAGGTGCTCCTGAGTGTGAGGCTCGCCCATATCGGAACTCGGAAATGTCCGGACCCAGACGAAAGCCTGCGGCACGGATTGGATATCCAGAACGTCGAGAGTAAACCCGCTGCGCTGGTGAATAAATCGAGCCCCCATGGGCAGATCGGAATCGTTCAGATAAACGGCAGTGGCGCGGAAGCCACTGATCGTCTGGCCTTCATTCAGGGTGCTGTATGTCATAGGGCGTTGGGATTGCGCCGTTGTGCTTGTTATGAAGAACAGGAACAAGGCGAGTCGCTTCATGCGAGGTATGGATTGAAGCATGGTTTCTGTGTCGGACTTTCAGAGTGAGAGTATATACCGGCGTCGTGGTTTCAATGGATTGCCCGGATGGGGGTATCGGCCCCTCCTGGCCGGGCCTGTTGCTCAACGGGAATCTCCTCGCACGCTTTCAGCGTGCGTTTGTGTAGAGGGTCGCGATGACCCCGGGTATCGCTTCGCTCAACCCGGGGCTAATGTCCGCGCAGCCCTGCCGGGCTGCTGGTTTGCACGCCGGAGGCGTGAAGGAAATTAGCCCCCGGTGAGCGAAGCGTAGCGAGCCACCGGGGGTTGGTGAATCCTGGAGAAACGCGTGCGAGGAGAAATTGGCGGTTCAGCAACAGGCCCGGCCAGGTGGGGTGTCTCTGGCACTAAGGAAAAGACGCTATATTTCTTGATGTCGCGACCACACCTCCTGGCCAGGAGGGGCAATCGATTGCCTCCGCCTTAGAAGATTACGCGGCCTTGCGAAAGACCGAATAGAGCGAATGAAAGTTCGCCATCTTTACCTGATGGGTTGTTTCGAGAGTGCAGCCCATTTTGCCCATGAAGGACTTGAAGAACGAGAGCGAGTTCAGCTTCCAGTGTTCCTGCGGTTGCGGAAACGCATTGAGCTGAACGAACTCGAAGATCTGGGGCACTTCTTCCATATCGAAGAAATCGAACGCAATTACTCCCCCTCGGCGCGTGACACGCACGGCTTCGACGAGGTTGCGGCATGTCACGAGATGGGGTGTGTACACAAAGACGCCGTTCGCGTGGTACAGGTCGATAGAGTCGTCGCGAATGTCGTCGTAGCTGTAGCCGTTGGTCTCGTGGATCTGTACGCGGCTGTCTGAACCGAGCATGCGAAGAAGGAATTGGCTCCAGTAGGGATCGATTTCGAACAAATGCATCGTTCCCTTCGGGATGTGTCCCAGGACCTTCGTGGCAAACATTCCTGTGCCGGGTCCGGCTTCCAGCACCGCAGAGTCTTCCTTTAGCCGCGGCGCGTACAGTGTATCGACAATACTTCGCGATCTCCCGACTTCGCCCCATTCTCTTTCGGCATAATCCCCGACGTATATTCCTGCCTTATCCGCGGCTTCAATCAATGAAGGTTCGATGTACTCCCGGGGAGCATCCACTTCCCTGGGGATTCGAGACAGGCGCAATCCGGCGACTGCAAGAACACGCTGCACGCTCGATTTCAGCATCGCGTCGGAGCGTAGCACAGATGGCGTGAGTCGTGATTATTGACCCCCTGCTTCCCCGCTGATAACGTGATCTGGCACAGACAATGGAGGAATCATGCTTGAACCGGGAGCCCCGTTTCCGAATTTTTCGTTGCCCAACCAGGATGGAAAATTCATCTCATTGAAAGATTTCAAAGGCAAGTGGCTGGTCGTCTATGTCTATCCGAAGGACGACACGCCGGGGTGCACGACCCAGGGAAAATCGTTCACTGCCACGCAGGCGGACTTCAAGGCTGCCAACATCGAGATCGTCGGTGTCAGTTCGGACGACGTGCAGTCGCACAAGAATTTTTGCAACAAGTTCGGCTTTACGATCGATCTGCTGGCGGATACGGGCGCCGAGCTTCTGAACATTGCCGGTGTGGGGCAGAGCGAGTACAAGGGTACGATGTACTGGGACCGCACGACTTTCGTCCTGGATCCCGACGGGATTCTCCGCAAGGTATATGCGAAAGTGAACCCCGAAGGTCACGAAAAGGTGCTCCTTGGTGACATCAAAGCCATGCAGGGGAAGTGAGCAATTCAGCGGCCGACGGGTATACACTGTCGCCTGTTAGGGAAACTCAAGGTAATATCCTCAACGCAGTTCGAGGGTGTGAAGTAAGGAGAAGCAGATGAAGGTGAAGCTTTCACTAATGCTCATGGTTGCAGCGCTGATATCCGTTCCGGCATATGCGCAGGCGACTCTCGCCGGTAAATGGGTCGGCGAGTTGTCGGCGACGGACGGTCATGGTGTCGCGCAACCGGTTACCTTAGACCTCAAAATTGAAGGCGACGCTGTTTCAGGAACTGTTACGGAAGGCGCGCTGGAAGCTCGACCTATTGTCGGAGCATCAACCGAGGGTTCGACCGTGACATTCCGAACGACGCGCAACCTCGGAGGCTCCGATATCAATGTGAACTGGAAGGGCGAGCTGAAGGGCGAAGATCTTACGATGACTCGCGAGATCGGCCCGGCGCCCGCGGAAGCGGGTGGAGGTCGTGGAGGCCGTGGTGGCGGCGCAGCTCCGGCCGCTGGCGGCCGGGGTGGCCGCGGTGGCGCCGCTCCCGCAGCAGGGGGACAACGCGGTGCCGCGCCGGCAGCAGCAGCTCCAGCGGCGGCAGCTCCAGTTCCTCCCGCGCCAACGCCTCAGGCTGCAGAGACACCGGATGCGAACGCCGCAGCTAACGCCGGGGCAGCTGCCGGAGGTCGTGGCGGCGCACGCGGCGGCCGTGGTGGCGCTCCTGCAGCCGCAGGCGGCGCAGCCCCCGCACAGGGCGGGCGCGGCGCTGCAGCACCGGCTCCTGGTCCGACCGTAACTCTTATCCTGCACCGTTCGCGATAGCACAAACGAATTCGATGAAGAAACTCTCCTTGTCTGTCCGTTGGACGGATGGAAAAGGAGAGTTTGCTTTCTATCTGCTTTGATTTGAAGGAGAGTCCCGATGCTCAAGAGACAGTTGCTTTCTGCAATCCTGATTCTGGCGATATGTATTCCCCTCTTCGCTCAGGCCGAACAGTACGGCACACCGGTCAACATTGATGTGGCGAAGCGCGCGGCCGCTGCCGCAGTTGCCGAAGCGAAGAAGAACAACTTCACCATGGCGATAGCCATCGTTGATCCCAACGGCACGCTGGTCTATTTCGAGAAAATGGACAACACGCAAAATGGCAGCGCTGCGGTGGCTGTCGATAAAGCGCGTTCGGCCGCTCTGTTCAAGCGTCCAACGAAGGCATTCCAGGACACGCTCGCGGCCGGTGGCGAAGGGCTTCGTATCCTCGCGCTGCAGGGTGCGGTTCCTGTCGACGGCGGCTTGCCGATTATCGTGGCGGGCAAGATCATCGGCGCGATTGGCGCCTCGGGAGGAACCAGCGCTCAAGATGGTCAGGTCGCGAAGGCCGGCGCCGACGCCGTGAAGTAACTCATGCCGGAGAGAAAGGGCAGACTCCGTAGAAGAGTAGTGATGGTTCTGTCCCTTTCTCTGATGCTGGTCTCCGTCTCGGCGGGCCAACTCCCTGCGCGCCGACCTCTAATTTCTGCGCCGCCTCCGGATTTCGATCTCATCCTCTCTTACGTCACGGTCACTGCATCCAAGGGAGCGGCCCCTCGGCTTTCCGCCAAAGACTTCCAGCTCTTCGAAGACAACAAGGAACAGAAGATCGATTATTTTGCCGTTAACGATCAGCCGGCGACGATTGGCATCCTCTGGGGGGCAGGCACTGGCTTCGACGACCCTGCGCCGGATCCGGATGTGCGCGAGTGTCCGAAGACCTTCCTGAAGAATATGGTTCCGGGCTCAGAGTACTTCCTGTTGTCCGGCGATACCGTCACGACATCCTACACAACCAATATCGAATTGATCCCGCGCATGTTTCGATTGAGCGGTGCGTCCAGTGACACGGTATACCTGGGGCTCGATGTGCTCAAGGAAGGCGCGAATTCCCGCAGAATCCTGCTGGTGATTACCAATCAGCACGGTGGAGGCGGCGGCCAGCTCGAGACTACTTACGTGGAGCGCGCGGCCATTCGGCAGGGCTACCAAACTCACATCATGAGCTTCACGACCGCCGGTGCAGAAACTCCCAATGAGACAGGTCAGATCTTTCTCAACGAAGTTGCGGAACTGACGGGAGGTTCGTTCTACGCCGGTCCGACATCCCTGACCGCGTGCGTGAATCTCGCGAAAACCTTGCAAGTCCAATACCTGATCGGACATCACCCGACGAACTCCGCTAAAGATGGGAAGTGGCGCAAGCTGAGCGTGAAGCTCAATGCCGCGGAAGACGGTCCGAAACTCAAAGCGCAGATCCGCCGCGGATATTACGCCGCGAAAGAAGCTCGCTGAATTGCAAGAAACGGAGATAAACCATGTTGAAGAAAAGAACTCTTTTTTTTGGTGTCGCAGGAGTCGCCCTGCTCGTTTGCAGCTTTATGGCCGGAAGCGTGGCGGCTCAACAGTCGGCCATTCCCGGTCGCGGCCTGGGCCAACAGCAGCTTCCGGCCGATATTGTTGTGCCTTATGGTTTCCCGAGAGCGTGGGGAGGGTTGCACAGCGTCACGACGAGCAATTCCGGGTTTGCATATTTCTTTGTGGCCGCCGACGGGACGGTCCGTGTGGTTGAGGCGAATGCAGGGAGCATTGTGCAAATCACTGCCATTCCCCCGCGGCAATAACCTGGCATCGAACTTCCATGAGATGCTGAGCGTGTGAAGAGCTTCTTCGATCAGTCGAAGTCGGATCTTGAAACGTGGGTCGAGAGTGGGACGCGCGCGGGACGAGTGTTCCGGGCGGTCTACCAGGATCGTGTCACGGATTTCAAAGAGATCGCGTCGATCCCGCAGACATCGCGTGAAGCCCTCGGCGCCGCGCTTCATCTCGACCTCCCGTCCATTGCCGCGCGATTTGATTCCGAGGATGGAACGCGGCGATACCTCATGCGGTTCAGCGACGGCGAAACCGCAGAGTCGGTCTTGATTCCGAATAGCAATCGCGTGACGTTCTGCGTCTCCTCGCAGATTGGTTGCGCCTTAGGGTGCAGGTTCTGCCTGACCGGGCAGATGGGTCTGATCCGGGATCTTTCAGCCGGCGAGATTGTCTCGCAGGTTGCGGTGCTGCAGCGGGAGGCCGGTCAGCGTCGCTTCAGCATCGTGCTGATGGGAATGGGCGAGCCGCTGCAGAACTACGAGAACGTGGTCAAAGCGATGAGCATTCTGCATGAAAACCACGGGCTGAGCGTCGCGCCGTCGCGCATTACGCTTTCGACAGCGGGCCTGATTCCGGGTATTGAGCGCCTGGCGCATGAGCAGCTCTTCCCGAATCTCTCGATCTCGCTGACGGGAGTCACCAACGCGGCACGAGACACGCTTATGCCGATCAACCGGAAGTACCCGATCGAGTCGGTGATGGAAGCGGTCCGGAAGTTGCCGCTCGCGCGTCAAAGCCGTGTGATGTTCGAGTGCGTGATGATCAAGGGTGTGACGGACTCACTGGAAGACGCGCACGAGTTGTCGCGACTGCTGCACGGTCTGCGCGCGAAGGTGAATCTGATTCCGCTGAACCCGGCGTCGGAGATCCCGTTCGAGCGTGCTGAGGAGAGTGCCATCCTGAGGTACCAGGAGGTTCTTGTGCGGAACGGCACTGCGACGTTCGTCCGCAGGAATCGCGGGAACGATGTGTCGGGCGCGTGCGGACAACTGAAGAACCGGACGACATAACGTTACCTTAGTATGTCGTTTCGCAATTGCGATCCGTATTCGTGCGGTGGGCACCGCGGAGCGGTGCAGGGAATGTAGCCGGGGGTTGAGCGAGCATAGCGAGCGATACCCCCGGTTCATCGTTACCGCGAGTTTCCTCGCACGCCTGCGGCGTGCGAGGATTTGGCGATCTCCTTCACCGGGGGTTGCGCGCTTCGCGCTTACCCTCGGCTACATTCCTGCACCGCTCCGCGGTGCCCGCCGCGCGAATAGGTGATCGCAATTGCGAAAGCAGTACTTAGACAGCGCCGCTCCGCTCCTGGGGACCTTCCACTACCCTCGCCCGACAAACGGCATCCCGGTCGCCATGATCGTCATGAACAGGATATTGGTTTCCAGCGGAAGGCGGGCCATCGCGAGTACGGCGTCTGCGGCATGCTCCACGTCCATCCGTGGCTCCGGCACAATCGCCCCGTGAGCCTGAACAACCCCGTCCTTCATTCTGGCAGTCAGCTCCGTGGCCGCATTGCCGATGTCGATCTGGCCGCACGCGATGTTGTGCGGGCGTCCATCGAGCGCGGTGGATTTCGTCAAACCCGTGATCGCATGCTTCGTCGCGGTGTATGGAGCGGAGTTCGGACGCGGCGCATGCGCGGAGATCGACCCGTTATTGATGATCCGACCGCCCCGTGGTGACTGGCGCTTCATGAGTCGGAACGCTTCCTGAGTGCAGAGAAACGCGCCCGTGAGGTTCACGTCGACCACACGCTTCCAGTCTTCGAACGACAAGTCCTCCAGCGGTACTCCCGGAGCGCCCATGCCGGCATTGTTGAACAGAACGTCGAGACGCCCGAATGCCTCATCCGTCTTGCCGAACAGATGAGTGACGGATTGCGGATCCGTCACATCCGCCGGGACAACCAGTGCCTTTGCGCCTTCGGGTGCTTCGGACTTCGTCTGCCTCAGGAGTTCGCTCCGTCGGCCCGCCAATACAACACTCCACCCGTCGCGCAGAAACGCGAGCGCCGTGGCTTTCCCGATCCCGGTACCGGCTCCCGTAACCATCGCAACTTTCATGGCGGGGATTCTACCGTGAATAGGAAAGGAGTAGTCTGGCTTCGCATTTAGGTATAGATTGCAACGAAATCTCAGGCGACCCATCCGGGAGGCTTCCAATGAAGCGATTCATTCAGGTTTGTATCGTGATAGTTGCTACTGCAGTGGCTGCGTTTGCCCAGCGCGGGCAGGGAATCAAGGAGATTCCCTACGACATGGTGCCCAACTTTCTCAAGTTGCCACCGAACCTCTATATGGGGGAGGGAATCGGCGTCGCTCGCGACTCCAAAGGACACGTCTATACGTACACGCGCAGCGGTGCGACGCGGCTCTTCGAATTCGACGACAAGGGAAACTTTGTCCGCGAAATCGGTCCGGGCAATTACGCCATGGAGATGGCGCATGCCGTGCGGGTTGATGCCCAGGACAACATCTGGATCGTTGATGAAGGAACGAACATGGTCGTGAAGTTTGCGCCCGACGGCCGTCCGACGCTCATTCTCGGTCGACGTCCTGATCCTTTCGACGGATTGCCGACGACGGCTGTGTTTGCGCGAAACGCAAATCCGCCGCTGCCGTATCGATTCGATCGACCGACCGACATCGCCTTTGATGCCGCAGGAAACTTCTTCATCTCCGACGGATACGGCAATTCCCGCGTGGCCAAATACGACAAGAACGGAAAATTCCTGAAGACCACCGGGTCATTCGGCAATGGTGCAGGTCAGCTCAACACGCCGCATTCGATCCAAACCGATGCGAAGGGCAATGTTTACGTCGCGGATCGTGGAAACAATCGCATCCAGGTTTACGACAACGATCTGAACTTCGTTAGAAGCATCACCGGCATTGGCGCTCCATGGGCGGTGTGCATCACACCCGGTACCCATCAGTACCTTTACAGTTCCAACTCCAGTCCTGAGAGCAACAATTCCGCGCAAATGGCAACGTCCGGAGAGATCTACAAAATGGAACTCGATGGCACCATCCTCGGAAAGTTCGGAAAGGGAGGAAAGCTGCTCGGCGAATTCAGCACGACGCATGCGATGGATTGCCGCAACGAAAACGAATTGATCATTGGCGAAATCACCAGCTGGCGCGTTCAAAAGGTCATTCTGAAGCCCGGCGCGGCAAAGTAGGAGGGACCGAACATGAAGCGTGGAACTTTACTTCTCCTTGCGTTCGTTGCGCTGGTGGCTCTACCCGCCGCCGCCTTTCTCGCGCAGGCAGCCGTGCCCTCGATTGCCTACGATGCCGTCGATTTTCTAAAGCCGCCGGCGAACCTCTCCATCGGCGAAGTCGCCGGAGTGGCCTCGAATTCCAAGGGACGTGTCTTCATCTACACGAGGACGGGGACCGTCAATGTTTCGGTCGGAACGGCGCGCGCGTTTGCACACGGTCCTTCGCGGCTGCTGGAGTTCGATCAGAGCGGAAAGTTTGTTAATGAGATCGGCGAGGGACTTTACGCGCTGACTTACGCGCAGTCGGTCCGCGTCGACCGTCAGGACAACATCTGGGTTGTGGATCAGTATTCCAATATGGTCGTGAAGTTTGATCCCGACGGGCGTGTGGCGATGACGTTCGGCCGGCGGCCCGAGACTGCGGGATCAATCTCGGCAACTGCCCCTGCAACGGCAGGCGGTGCAGGAGCGGGACGTGGTGCGACACCCGCCGCGGGCGCTGCTCCGGCAGGTGCTGCTGCGGCCACTCCGCCGCGCGGCGGGGGTGAAGTTCCTGCGCCTCCGGCAGGTGGCGCTCGCGGAGCCGCGGCTGCAGCCGGCGGCCGAGGTGTCGCTCGCGGCCTGGGTACCCAGGGCGACAGCTTCAACCGGCCCACCGATGTCGCCTGGGATGCGGCCGGGAATATCTTTGTCTCCGACGGATTCGGAACGAATTCCCGAATCCTCAAGATGGACAAAAATGGACGATTCCTCAAGGTTTTCGGGGGAACCGGAAGCGAGCCGGGACAGCTCAACAAACCCGCATCCATCGCCGTGGACGCGAAGGGCGATCTGTATGTCGCAGACAAGGGCAACAAACGCATCCAGGTTTTCGACAACGAGGGAACCTTCAAGGCGCAGTACGCGAACGTTGGCACACCGTCGGCGATTTGTATTTCTCCGGGCTCGCATCAATACCTTTTCAGTTCGAATTCGAATGATCCGGATAATCTCGACAATGGCGAGATCTACAAGATGGAGTTGGACGGCACAATTGTCGGCAAGTTCGGATCAGCCGGACGTCAGATGAAGGAATTCGGGACCGTCAATTCGCTCGATTGCCAGTCGGAAAACACGCTGTTTGTGGGAGAACTCATCAACTGGCGCGTGCAGAAGATCACTCTTAAGAAGTAAAAATTCGAAAGTGGACGAGTCCGGGGATCTTAAAACCGAAATTTCAAAATCTCAAATTGGACCCTGGAATCAGGCCCGTCCATTCTAAGATCTTGCAATTTCGGTTTTAAGATCCCCGGACTCGTCCACTTTTCAATTTTCTCTCGTCCGTCCATTCCCCGGAATCCCCCTCTTCGTTATCCCGCTTGCAATCAGGCTCGTTTGGGATTCTAATCCCGCACCGGGAAGTTGCTTCCCGAGGAGACGATTAATGGAAGAGGCTACAAACATTCCGCACTTCTTTTTGACCATCGAGGAAACCGGTCTCAGCATGTGGGTTCGCGATAATCCTTTTTGGGCCATTCTTTCAATTCACGCGCTCGGCATGGCACTGCTTGTCGGCGCCAGTCTTGTTGTTGCGTTGCGACTGCTCGGCATTCCTCCAGATTTGCCGCTCGCACCGCTGAAGCGTCTGTATAGTTTGATCTGGGTCGGATTCTGGATACAGGTCGTGTCCGGTATGTTGCTTCTGATCGGTTACCCGACAAAATCGCTGACGAACTTTGACTTCTATATCAAACTCGTTTTGATCGCTGCGGGCATGGTCGCGATGGTGATGCTCAAGAAGCGCGTATTCGCCGATCCCGGCATGAGTGAAAAAGACATGATGCTGAGAGGCAGGGCGCTGGCGATTTGGTCACTCCTTTTCTGGGCGGGAGTGATCACTTCAGGGCGTATGCTGGCCTATACATATACCTACATCAGTTATCCCGGTTAGGAGAAGAACCTTGAATCTCCCACACATACATCTTTTATTGAATCATTGGCCGATCATTGGTGCGTTCATTGGGCTCGCGTTGTTCCTCATTGCCCTGAT
>Ga0207659_10001065_pt1 | contig 16264 bp, 14 predicted proteins | sample KBSM43metaG_FD_184330 | JGI IMG/M metagenome (GOLD analysis project Ga0207659, IMG submission 184330) | Miscanthus rhizosphere microbial communities from Kellogg Biological Station, Michigan, USA - KBS M4-3 metaG (SPAdes) (version 2) | ecosystem: Host-associated > Plants > Roots > Rhizosphere >...
GGCACGCCTCATCCGGCTGATCGCTTCGGCACGATCGACGCCGTAGACGATGAGCTTCGCGATCAGAGAATCGTAATAGGGGGGGATTACATATCCCGCATAGGCGGCTGTATCGACGCGGACGCCAAATCCACAGGGCGGATGCCATGTGAGAATCTTGCCGGGACTGGGACGGCAAGTCACAGGATCCTCGGCATTGATGCGGCATTCCATGACGTGTCCTCGGAATTCGATGTCCTGCTGGCGGTAAGGCAGCTTTCCACCGGCCGCAATCAGAATCTGATCGCGCACGATATCGATCCCCGTAATGCGCTCCGTTACGGGGTGCTCCACCTGGACACGCGTGTTCATTTCCATGAAATAGAACTTCTTGTTTTCATCGACGAGAAATTCCAGCGTGCCAACGTTCGCATAGCCGACCGCCTTGATGGCTCGAACGACCTTGTCGCCCATTTCCTCGCGCAGCTGTGGCGTCATGATGACCGAGGGCGATTCCTCGATCAGTTTCTGATGCCGCCGCTGAATGGAGCATTCGCGTTCACCGAGGTGAACTGCGTTGCCATGCTCGTCAGCCATGATCTGGAATTCGATGTGGCGTGCCTTTTCAATGTACTTCTCGATGTAGCAGTCCGGCACACCGAAGGCGTTGGCCGCCTCTGTCTGTGCTGTCTGCAGCGCGACATTCAAATCGGCTCGGTTGCGGACCACGCGCATTCCCCTGCCCCCGCCACCCGCGACCGCTTTTACGATGACCGGGTATCCGATGCGGTCCGCCTCGGCCAGCGCTTCCTCTTCGCTGCGTACGGCACCGTGGCTTCCCGGCAAAAGGGGAAGGCCCAGCTTGCCCATTTCTTCCCTAGCCCGCGCCTTGTCTCCCATCATCCGAATGCTCTCTGCCGAAGGCCCGATAAACTTGATCTTGCTTGCTTCGCAGACTTCGGCAAAGTAGGCGCTCTCGGCCAGGAAACCGTACCCGGGATGTATGGCATCGACGTTCGTGATCTCCGCGGTGCCAATGACGCTTGGAATATTCAGGTAGCTGTCCTTGATGCGAGCAGGGCCAATGCAGACAGCTTCGTCGGAAAACTTGACGTGGAGAGCATCTCGATCCGCCTCAGAGAATACCGAGACAGTCTTGATCCCCAGTTCCTTGCAAGCACAAATAACACGCAGGGCAATCTCACCCCGATTCGCTATCAGAATTTTCTTGAACATTGTTTGAGACCGGACAGCGGGCCTAGCTCCGCTTTATGGCGTACAGCTTCTGACCAAATTCGACGGGTTGCCCGTTCTCCACGAAAGCCGCAGTTATTTGTCCCGCCACTTCCGACTCGATTTCGTTCATAAGCTTCATGGCTTCCACAATGCACAGAACGGTCCCTTTCTCCACGAAGTCTCCGACGTTCACAAACGCTGGAGAACTGGGATTGGGTGCCTTGTAGAAGGTTCCGACGATCGGCGCTTTGACGTGATACAGATCGTCCTGAGGAGGCGCCGGCACGGGCGCGGGAGCCTCCTGCACAGGAGCCGCAACGGGCTTTGCCTGGACAGGCGCCACTGCCGGAGCCTCATGCACAGCAGACCTCGACTGCCGCTTTACCTTAAGTCGAACCCCGGCTTTTTCGATCTCAAGTTCCTCAATCGATTCCCGGGATGTAAAAAGATCAATAAGTTCTTTCAGTTCTTTGAGGGTCATAAATTGGAAAGCGTGGAGTATAGCAAAGAGCGCTTCAGTTCGTATCGCAGCCGTCCTAAATGTTCATCCGGCGCACAGACAAACACGGCAAACCGGCCTTTGGGAAGATGCTGGATCAGCGTCATGGATGTGGAGGCGATCAGGATCTGCTCGCGAAGGTCTCCCAGACCCGTACTGATCGACGTGTGTTCAACGATACGCAGCAGCGTCGCAAGCTCCGACGCCAGAAGGGCGAGGTCTAACCCAGGATCAACGGAAGAGGAGTCCAACACCTTTCCGCCTGGTCCTAGAACCAGAAAAGCCCGAACGCCAGGCAGTATCTCCCTCAGAGCAGAGAGAACTGCCTGGCATCGCGCTTCACGATTCAGTTGCGATTTAGTTTCTCGGAGCCTCCGCGGCCACAGCATCCGCCTTTTTGATCCTCGGAGTAATGAAGAAGAAGAGTTCGGCCTGACTCTTGATGGTCTGTGTGTTCTTGAACAGGTGTCCGATGATAGGAATACTTCCCAGGCCGGGGACCTGACGCACGTTGAGGGAATCCGTATCGACGAATATTCCTCCGAGCATCATCGTAGCTCCATCGGGCACAGTCCTTCGTGTTCTCGCATGCTGGGTGCCAACGACCGGCACGCCGTTTACAGTTCTTGCCAAATCGGGTTGGCTGTTTTCGATATCGACTTCCAGCACAACTGTACCATCCTCGGTCACCTGAGGCGTCACTTCCAGCCTCAACGCAAACGTAAGGAAGGTTGTGGTGATCGTGTTGTTCACATTCGTCTGCACAGGAATTTTCGTACCTTGCTCGATCTCGGCTCTGACGTTGCTCTCTGTGGTCACTTTCGGCTGCGACAACAGTCTGGCATTACCGCTCGCCTCAGCCGCCGTAATAATGGCATCCAGCAGGATATCCTGACCAGGCTGTAACAGGAAGGCAACTCCTGAGGTGGCCGCGGCAGGTAGATTGGTGAGAAGGGGAAGAGCGCTTCCTCCCACCGTGACGCGTGGAGGCGGAGTCCTGGCAAAAGGGCTGGATTCTCCGGTGCCGCCCGTCAGCATGTTTCCATTGTTTGCGCCGACCAGAAGGGCCAATTGGCTTCCAAATTCCCTTGAGAACGACTTATTCGCAGACAGGAGACGCGCTTCAATCTCGACCTGCTGCGCTGGCGTATCCATGAACTTAATCAGCTTCTCGATTCCATCGAACTGCTCCGCGACATCGGTCACGATGATCGCATTTCTCCTGGGTTCCGTTGCCACCGTACCACGCCCCGAAACCATGCGGGTTTGCAACAACGTAGCCGCAACGTCCGCTGCCTTCGGGTAGCTGAGGACGTAGCTCTTGCTAACAGGGGGAACCGCTGCGAGCGCGGCGTCGCGCTGAGCCCGACGCGACGCATCCTCGGTCTGCAGGGTCGCTCTCGATGCGATCCGGAGTACGTTCCGTCCTTCAAGAATTCCGGCCAGGTTATGGTTTCTGAGCACGATGTCGAGCGCCTGGTCCCAGGGAACCTCTTTAAGCGTCACCGTGACAGACCCTGTCACATTCTGATCAACGACGACATTCAGTCCGCTCATGTCGGCGACCAACCGGAAGAAGTCTCCAAGATCCGCCTGTTTGAGGTCGAGATCGATAAGTTCGCCGTTAAATACCTGAGGTTCCGCCGGCCCTGTTACTGCGGGGCCCTGAACCTGAGTCGACAGGCTGATGCGTGAGCTGAGTTGCTGCGACGGTGCCGGGGCGACTGCCTGACCGGCTACCGGCGCCGGGACTGCCTGCACTGGGGTGGCAGTTGCGGCGGTCGACGCGGCAGTTGTAGCTGCTTGTGCCGCGGCGGCGGCAGGCGCAGCAACAACCGGAGGCTCCTGCAAACCGGCAACCTTCACCGTCGACAACGATTCCAACCGCACTTTCGGAAGGGCCGGAACCGTCTCTGGCTTGGTGAGCACCGGAGGGCCGGCAATCAAATTCAACGGAGTCTGAATCTCCAGGGGCTCAAAACCACCCTCGGCATCAAACATGACGCGAACAACACCTTCACCATCATCGATCACTCGATAGTTCACGGTATTGTCCATGTCGAAAACAATTCGCGTAGCAGAACGGTCCGGTGCAGTGAAATAGCTCGTCCGAACGCGCGTCACGCCCGCAGCCGCGATGTTTTTCTGGGCGAAGGCGATACCATTTCTCAGTCCGTGGAAATCGACAACGAGGCGATGTGGCCCGTTGAGTTCAAAATAGGTGAACTTCGCGGACTCACTGGTGGTGATTTTGGCCTCCAGAGAGCGGCCGCTGGCACTGAACGCCACATCTTTCACAAAAGCCTCTTTGGGAGAAGCCGCAACCGCCAGTGACAGCGCCACAGCGAGCACGAACATCATCGAACACTTCCTGAAATCCAGTCTCATTTCATTTCTCCTGCCGAAGTCCCAGAACTAGCACCAGTACGCACAACGGTATCGCGGTTCGCCGGCTTCCTGGTCGTCGCGGACACCATCGCAAACACAACCTCATTCGGGCGGATCTCTTTGACCACGCCGTCAAACAAGGAATCTCCCTTTTTAGCAAAATACGTGTTCTTACCCACGACGAGCAGGGCCTTGTTCATTTCCTTGTCGGCAGAATGCACGATACCCGACAACTTCACTTCCGATACAAGAACGCCTGGCAGGCCGTCGGGACGAACCAGAGGCCTCGGTTTTTCGTCATTTCCCGCCTGCAGCGGCTTGGGTACTGGATTGACGAAAGGGTCTCGTCGACCGCGGGGCTCGTAACGATATCCCGCGGGAACCGCGAGAGCCGGCGGCGGATCCTCCACCTTCTTGGCCGCGGTTTGAGCTGGGGCGCCCGGAGCCTTCGGACTGCCCTTAGCCGGAGCTGGCACCTCCGGCACCTTGGAGGCCTTTGCTGCGGGAGCCACAGGTGCCTTCGCTGCCGCAGCTGGAGTAGCGGGCGTCTTGGCCGTGTCTGCCGCTGGTGCGGCGGGAGCTTTTGCTGCGGCCTTGGCAGAAGCAGCAGGCTCCTTGGCCGCGGTTGACGGCTTCGGAGCAGCCGGCTTTTGTCCCGCGACTGCCGCCTTAGTGTTAGCAGCATGGGAATCCGCAGCAGGCTTGAGATCGACCGATGCCTTCTGCGCAACCTGTTCTTCGGCGCATGCGGACAGAACCAAACACGCGATCAGCAACATCAATGTTGTGTGTTTCTTCATTTTTTTGCCTTCACAGTCTCGACTGCCACAGCCGTATCGGTAATTTCGCGATAGACAAACGTCGTCGCCTCGTAACTCGCGCCGATGCTCAGAGGAGCACCGTCGGGTCCCGGGCCGGAGCGGCTGTCCACGCGGAGTTTCCCGACGTTAACGATTCTGGGAAGCTCGCGGATCTTCTGCAGGAACGCTCCCAGGCTGTGGTAGTCGCCCAGCACCTGCATTTCAATCGGCCACTCCGAATAGGCCTCACGATCGACAACCGGCTTTGATATACCCTGCTGAATTTTGAGACCGGCATTGCGGGCAGAAGCCTGTACCTGCGACAGGATGTTTTCGATTTCCTTGTCTTGCGGCAGGATCTTCTTCAACTCGTCGAGCCGAACCTGGAGCGCTTCCGTTTCCTTCTTGAATTGCGCGTATCGCGCCTGAAGGCCCTTCAGCTTGTCGACCTTCGCTTGAAGATCGGCTGCCTGCTTCGTTTTTCCTTCAATCTCAACGGAGATGGGAGAAAGCATCGAATACCAAAAGAAGCCTAGTCCTCCACCGCACACGAGTACAACAATAAGGACCTGGACGTACCATCGGAGCTTTGTAAATGCACCCATTAGTTGGCTCCCTTCTCTGCAACGCGTAAGGACGGAGGTGAAAACTCACACGTCAGACTGAACGTGTAGTTACCTTTCGCGTCGTCGAACCTGGCCAGGTTGATGTTGCGGAAGTAACCCGTCGACTTGAGATTCGCGACAAAATCGCTGAGCGTGTCGACTGAAGTGCCCGTTCCCGCCATGCTGATGGTGGCGTTGCTCTGGCTCAAAGTTGAGAGCCACACATAACGCGTCCGGTCGATGGCTTCACCGAGAGCGTCGAGCACAACCACAGGGCTCAACTGGTTCTTCTTCAGATCTTCGATGACCTGAATCCGCTTCTCCATCTCAACCTTGCGCGTTTCATAGACCTGTAGTTGCTTGACGACGACATCCAGGTTCTTCTGATCTTCCTGTAACGAGGCGATGCGGGTGCTCAAGTCTGCGGACTGCGACGTAAGGCCGGAGTACCAGAAATAACCGGCAACCGCAGCTCCCACCACAACCATCAGGTGAAGAACCGGCATGGCGTTGGAAGGTCCGGCGGACGGCTTCGATACGGCGGCTGCCTTCGTAGCAGTTTTCTTCTGACGACCGGAAAGGTTTACCTTGATCATCGATCAAACCCCCTGAGAGCCAGGCCCACAGCTACGGCAAGCGATGGACCCAGCGTATTGATTTGCCCCGCGTTCACTTTGGGACCGATCGTAATGTGCTTGAGAGGATTGAGAACTTCGGTCGGGTAACCCAAAGTCTCCTGGAGCTTCTCCGCCAATCCCGGCGTGCGAGAAGTTCCACCACAGATCAGGACTCTTGCGATCGTTTCGTTTGGATAGGTCTCACGGAAGAACTCGAAGGTCTTCTGAACTTCCATGATGAGCATGTCGGTTATGGATTCCAGCAACGGCATCACCATTTCCGCTTCGGATCCGGATCGTCCGAGTTTCAGATCCTCGGCCTCCTGGAAATCCAATTGGAGTTCCTTCTGAAGAATGTCGGTGTATTGATTGCCGCCAACGGGAACGTCTCGAATAAAGAGAGGCAATCCACCTTTAGTGATGTTGATATTCATCAGCGACGCGCCGATATTGAGCAAGGCAACCGTCGAGCCGGGCGTCACCGAATAATTTGCCTCGAATGCGTTCTGCAACGCGAAGGCGTCGATATCCACCACATCCGCAGAGCGGCCCGCCATGCTGATCACATTGGTGTGATTCTGAATTTTGTCCTTCTTCGCAGCGACGAGAAGGACTTCCATCCCGGGCTCGGAACCATCGGCGGGGCCGACAACCTGGTAGTCGATGTTGACCTCAGACATTCCGAAAGGAATGTACTGCTCGGCATCGAATTGCAGCGACGCATCGATATCCTGTTCGGTTGCCACCGGCAGAACAACCCGCTTCACGATGACCGAATGACCGGAAACTCCCGCCGCAGTTCCTTTTGCTTTAAAGCCTCCCGAACTGAGAAGCCGCTTGATGGTGCTGGCCACACCTCGTGAATCCATGATCGCGCCGTCGACAACAGAATCCGGCCCGAGAGGCTCGTAACCGAAACCGGTCATCTGATATCCCGTCTTGGATTTCGTCAACTCGACCGCTCGAACTGCGCTCGAACCGACATCAATCCCTACCACGGATTTACTCTTCTTAAAGAATTCCATAGGTTCAACTCTTGACCGTCAGCTTTTGGACGCGGCCAGGCTTCATGTCCAGGACGCGCTCGCTCTTCTTTTCCATCCATCGGTCCAAAAGATCCTTCTTGAACCGCCAACGATTTCCTAACTTGAAGGCAACGCCTGAAATCCGGTTTTCATTCAGGTATTTGTAGAGGGTGTCCGGCGAGATTCCCAAGTACTCCGAGGCCTCCCGCAACGTCATCACTTCTTTCGGTCGACTCATTGTCTATGCCCTGTCTCTCCCTGACTTCGGGGTACAACGCCCTTGCAGAACCCCGTTTGCTCCATAGCCGTTGGGTTTTGCCGGGTCTTTTTCGCGCTACAGGCGTGCACCCTGACACGGCGTGTTTCGCCTTCGCGAGTCAAAGCTAAGACGGGGACCTGATGTGTCCAAGCGTAAAGTTTTATGGACCTGACTTGTCGCTTTGAGCGGGTTTCTTGGGTGTTTTGTGGTCAGGAAGGCCGGGGGCCGATCGAGATTTTACCCGGCAGAGTGGTCCATGAGTGGTGCCGAAACATTGCGTCGTTCCGCTCTGGATAGTCTGAGCGGTAGTGCGCGCCACGGCTCTCAAGGCGTTTTCTTGCGCATTCAAGGATGACGCGCGCGACGATCAGAAGGTTGGATGTTTCCAACTGTTCAAGTGAAGGCGACGGGTTCGCTTCCCAGTCACCTTCCATCGCTTCGAGTACACTCAGGCCTTCGCTCAACGCGGATTCGCTGCGAATGATCCCCGCGCCGAGCCAGGCTGCGTCACGGATAATCGAGCGCGCGCTCTCGGAATGACGGGGCACACGGACGACTGCGCGACTTGAGAACGTCAGATTGCCGGGGAGACCTGAAACCTGCTTCATGGCTTCTGCGGCGCGCCTTCCGAAAACCACGCACTCCAGCAGGGAATTACTTGCCAGCCGATTTGCTCCATGAACTCCGGTCGATGCAGCTTCGCCCGCGGCAAACAATCCCTCGATCGACGTTCGTCCGTGCAGGTCTGTATGGAGTCCCCCCATGAAGTAGTGCGCGGCAGGCACAACGGGGACGGGCTGTTTTGTAATATCAAAACCCTGCTGCAGACAGAACGACGAGATATGCGGAAAACGATTGCGAATATTTTCCGGTCGAAGATGGCGCAAATCCAGAAACACGCCCTGATCCGGCTTTAGGCGTTCGTAGATGGCCCTGGCAACCACATCACGCGGAGCAAGCTCGTCGACAAAGCGCTCTCCGGCGCCGTTGATCAGATAGGCTCCTTCGCCACGAATCGCTTCCGATATCAGGAATGGTGGAAGATTCGGCAGCTTTAGAGCGGTGGGATGAAACTGAACGAATTCCATGTCACTCAGCACTGCGCCTGCGCGGTAACCAAGCGCGAAACCGTCGCCGGTTGCGACAGGAGGATTCGTCGTTTCGCGATAAACCTGCCCAGCCCCTCCGGAAGCAATCAGCGTCGCGGGCGCTACGGCTTCGAACAGTTTTCCCTGACTCGAGTAGTGGACACCGCACACGCGGTCGCGGTCGACAATGAGGTGCTGAACAAATGCAAAGGGGATGACGGTTACGGAACTGAAATTCCGAACGCGGGTCGACAGCGCTCTTACGATTTCCTTCCCTGTGGCATCCCCCTGTGCATGCAGAACGCGTGCGCGGCTGTGCGCGCCTTCTGTTGCCAGTTCAATGCTTCCATTCTTCCGATCGAACCCGGTTCCCCACTCGATAAGACGTTCGATCTCCTGCGGTCCCTCTTCGGCAAGAATCCGAACCGCTTCTTCATTACAAAGGCCTGCGCCCGCGGCCAGCGTGTCGGAGAGGTGCAATTCAGCGGAATCGGACTCACCTATCGCGGCCGCGATCCCGCCCTGGGCATACCTCGAATTCGATTCCCGGATTTCTGTTTTCGTCAAAATGAGAACGCGGCCTGCAGGAGCTAGATCCAAAGCTGCGCGCAAACCGGCTGCTCCGCTTCCTATAACGATGAAGTCTGCATCAATTCGCTCGCGAGTCTTGTCCGCAGTCACGCCATCAAAATGTCACAACAACACGTGCGGAGCAATTCAGAAACGGAATAGCCCTCTCTGGCGAGGCTCGATGTTCACTTGCAGCCGGCCTACTTAAGGCGTAACAATGAATTGCGTGAAGATCCTGGCATCGCTTCTTACTTGCCTGATTGTGTTGCACGGCGCGTGCATGGCGCGTTGTGTCGCCGAGGGATCTCGAACGGCTTCTCAGTCCGCGGTGCCTCCGTGTCATCACCCGCAAGGTACGCCGGATCAAAACAGTGCTCCGATGCCGGTCAATACCTGCCTTGGAGGTCCAGCGCTCGAAGCCAAATCATTGCCGAACCTCAAGTGCTCTCTCGCTCTCGCAGCGCTGCCGCTCGTTGTCCCTGAACTTGCGTCCACCATAGACAGCCCGCTCAATCAGACGGAGATAGAACAGCCTTACGTCTCGCCTCCATTGCTCCTCCGCTCCGTTCTCCGTATTTAGGCATTCTCCCCGCTCAGCAATCCACAACTTCAGCGAAGGAGAATTCTATGAAGCGAATACTCGCGGTCATTTTTCTCTCGGGCCTCAGCACCACGGCCGTGGCGCAGTCCATGAGAATGACTGGCATGGAGAATACGGCGGGCTACCTTTCCTCGGGTACCAGCCTGGAGCCGAAGTCCACATCCGAATCGTCTCCGATGGTTCACAAGCCTCTTGGAGACTGGATGTTCATGTTCCATGCCAATGCTTTCGTCGTCAGCACGCAGCAGTCCGGGGCGAGAGGGGGAGACAAAGTCTTTTCAGGAAACTGGGCAATGCCCATGATCGCGCGAACATTCGGGGCGAATACGGTCAGCCTTCGCACGATGATCAGCCTGGAGCCACTGACCGTTACTCACCGACGCTATCCTCTCCTCTTTCAAACGGGAGAAACGGCCTTCGGCCGGCACATTGTAGACGGACAACATCCCCATGACCTGTTCATGGAGATTTCTGGACGCTACGACTACTCCTTCAACGACCGGACCCAGCTTTTCATTTATGGCGGTCCGGTTGCCGAGCCCGCGCTCGGGCCGACGGCATTTCCACATCGCGCATCCGCATCGGAAAACCCGGCCGCTGTCCTTGGACATCACACGCAGGACTCCACGCACATTTCGAATAGCGTGGTTACGCTCGGCTTTGTTGGAGGTCCACTGCAGGTTGAGGCATCAACGTTCCATGGAGCAGAACCCGACGAGAACAGATGGAATATCGATATGGGAAAGCCGGACTCCTTCGCTTCCCGCCTGACGTTGTCGGCAGGCAAGACGATCTCAGGCCAGTTCTCCATCGGACGCATCAACAATCGCGAGCCTTCGGACAATGGACTGGACACGTTGCGGACCACCGCTTCGCTGCATCACAATACACGCTTTTCGACAGGCCACATCGCATCCAGTCTCATCTGGGGCAGAAACAAGGACTTCGATGGTGATGAGCGCCGCATCTTCAACTCCTACGCCCTGGAATCTACAATCAACTTCGGCGGGAATTGGGCCTGGACTCGCGTTGAAAACGTCGACCGGGACGCCTCATTGTTGGCCGGCGAAACCACAGATCATGTCGAAGAAACGCCGATCGGACGCGTGCAGGCATGGACTTTCGGTTATGAGCGCGAACTACCTGTGGGATCCGTGCCATTGCGCGTGGGGCTGGGAGCACAAGTCAGCGTCTATGGGCTGCCCAGTGAACTGAAACCGGTGTATGGAGATCGTCCCGCGGGATTAATGGTCTTCCTGCGCCTTCGCCCAAAAGGAAACATGATGCTTCACATGCGGGCAATGCATCAGTATTGAAAGGAAACCTATGTTCGAGAAAATTCTCATTACGCTTTTCGCAGTTGCCCTGTCGGCAGCTATTCTGCAGGCTCAACAAACTTCGACGCGAATCGCCGGAACCATTACCGCGATCGAAGGTGATCATATTCAGATCAAGGACCCGGCAGGAAAGACCACCATCGTTATGCTTCAGAAGAACACCCGGTACCGCAAGTCCGAGAAGGCCGCGACGAAAGCAGATTTGAAAGTCGGAACTCGCGTCGCCATTGAAAGCAAGATGGACGATAAAATGAAAATGTATGCGGCCGAGGAGGTTACGATAGACCCTGCGGATGCACGACCCGCCCCCTCCGGCACGGATGGCACAAAGACTCGATGAACGCTCTGCCGAACGGCAGGCCAACTTTCCCGAGGTAGTGGCGTCTCTTAACTGACGATGTCACTATCGAAGAACGCCCGATCGCGTCGAAAAAAACTATGAGAAGAACGATTCCCTTATCGCTTGCGCTGCTAATGGCTACCATGACTTTCGCTGGTCCTCAGACGCGGCCGAGACCTGTCGGTCAAGGCGCGCCACAAGATCCCGCAACCAAGGCAACCATTGAAGGAACGGTATCCCGAGCCGACAACGGTCAACCCCTCAAGGGTGCGCGTGTGACACTCCAGTCGAGCGGCAGGCCTCAGCCTCCATTGACTGCAGGGTTGGCCGGAGCGGATATCCGGTTGCTGACCACTCTGGCTGGCGCCATTGCCACGGTGACAACAGATGGGAATGGGCGATTCACGTTCACCGGAGTCGATCCGGGGCAGTACGAGATCTCCGCGGACCGCGACGGATTCATTCGAAGTCAATATGGACAACGGACACCGACAGGCAATGGAATCGCCGTTCCAGTTTCCACCAATCAGCGGCTGATGATTGACCTCAAGATGCTTCAAGCCAGTGTCGTCAGCGGCCGCATCATCAACGCAGACGGCGAGCCTGCAGCTCAGGCAACGGTTCAGGCCTACACCTACCAATACTCGAGCGGCCAGCGAACACTGGCTGAAGTAAAGAGTGTTCAGACGAACGACCTGGGTGAATACCGTCTCTTCTGGCTCGCGCCCGGTGAGTATTTCGTCAGCGTTACAAATAACAGCGCGGACGATTCCTCTCCTGTTGGAGTTGCCGACGCGGGCCGTGGCGGAAGAGGAGGGCTTGCGGGCATCCGGCTGCTTACGTCGATCGGAGACCGTGGAGGCTCCCTCGTGCAAGCCATTACGGGAACGACAACTCCACCGGTTTTCTATCCAGGCACGATCGATCCGGACGGCGCGATTCCAATCACAGTGCCGGCATCTGTGGAAGTACGCGGCATGGATTTCCAGCTGCGTCCCATGCCAACCGCAACAGTCAGTGGACGTGTCGTCACTCCATTTCCTCTCGGTCAGGCGAACAACAATGCGACCTTTGCCATCCGCGCACCGTTAACGCCGCGGGCGGAAGGTGCTCCGCTCCTGCAACTCGCGAACGGACCGGTCCAGCTGAGTCTTAACCGCGTTGGCAACTCCAGAACCGGCCTCGCGGGCTTGCTCAACCTTCGCCTGGGATCGTCTCCGGTCAACGCCGATGGGTCCTTCGAAATCAAAGGTGTTGCGCCCGGAGAATACAACCTTACCGCGACGGCAAGAGACACGAACGGACAGCAACACACGGCCAGAACGCGCATCAGTGTCGGCACCTCTGACGTCCCCAATGTCACCGTGTCGACAAGGCCAGGCGTTGAGCTGCATGGAAAAATTGTTTTGGATGGAACGCCGCCCCAGCAATTCGCAATGTCGAACCTGCGTGTAAGCCTCGTCGCTGAAGACGCGGCCATGCCAGGGGTCGTGAACTTTGTGAGTGCGGTCGGGGGGGCAGGAGGACGGGGTGAAGCAATCCGCGCCTTTCTTCCCGCGGGACAAAGCGAGATGGCAGAAGTAGCGGCCGATGGTTCCTTTACGTTGCGGGATGTCGGAGCCATGGAATATCGCGTCCGAGTCATGGGACTTCCACAGGGCGCCTACATTCAGGCTGGACGCATCGATACAACCGATGCGCTCAATGCGCCGTTTACCGTCGACAACCAGGGATCGCAGTTGCAGCTTCAGCTCGGATTCTCTTCCGGTCGGGTTTCGGGCACAGTCTCCGATGACCGCGGGGCTCCTGCTTCAGGAGTACAGGCTGTCCTTGTTCCGGATGAAGCGCGGCGAGGCCGTAGCGACGCCTATTTCACCGCGACCACGGACCGGAACGGACAATACACCTTCACTAACGTTCCTCCAGGCCGGTACAAACTGTTCGCGTGGGAAGACGTTCCGCCAGGTGCCTATCAATATCCTGATTTCATCCGGCGCTATGAAGAACGGGGGCAGTCGGTGTCCGTTAATGCCAACGGAGCGATCACAGCCGATGCGCGACTTATCCCCGCGAACTAGTCTCTGTCGCGAAACCCATGAAACCGCGGCTGTACGGGCGCTCTATGAGCGCCCGCTTTTCCCGGAATCAAGGAGATCCGGGCGGTCATAGACCGCCCCTACAGTGCGCTGCGGTGCTCAAAGGCAGTTTCGCGACAGAAACGAACTAGATGGAACCGGTCCAGCGGACTCAATCCACGAATTCCTTGTAGATGGCCCGGATTGCCGTTTCAAAATCACGCGCTTCGACACCGACGATGATGTTGATGCCGCTGGAACCCTGATCGATCATGCGCACATCGACGTTGGCCGATGCCATCGCACCGAACAGGCGGCCCGCAACACCTCGTGTGTTGAGCATGCCGCGGCCCACGGTAGCAATGAGCGAAATGTTCTCGAAGACATCGATTCTGTCCGGACGGCATTCGCGACGAATCTCTTCGAGCACCGGTTCAAGCTTGCCCTTGAGATAAGAAGATTCCACAACGAGGCTGAGGGTATCGATGCCGGTGGGCATGTGTTCGAAGCTTACCTGCTGGCGCTCGAGCGCCGTGAGCAGCCGTCGACCGATACCGACTTCGCGGTTCATCAGATTCTTTTCCAGCGCGATCACGGTGTATCCCTTGCGTCCTGCGATTCCGGTAATCGGGCTCGAAGGGCCGTCCACCTGCTTCACGATGAGCGTACCCGGATGTTGAGGCAGGTTTGTGTTCCGAACATTCACGGGAATGTTCAGATCGATTACGGGGAAAACAGCTTCCTCGTGAAGGACGCTCGCGCCCATATACGCCAATTCGCGTAGCTCTCGATAGCTCAATGCGGGAATGGTTTGAGGATCGGATACGATTCGAGGATCGGCCATCAATACACCGGACACGTCGGTCCAGTTTTCGTAGATGTCTGCCCGGACTCCGCGTGCCAGAAGGGCCCCCGTGATATCCGAGCCGCCGCGAGAAAATGTGCGGATCGAACCATCGGGCTGCGCGCCATAAAAGCCCGGCACGACGACGGAACGCCCGTTGGAAAGGCTTTTGGCAACGGCCGCGACAGTCTTCTCGATATCGAGACGTCCTGAGGAATCAAAACGGATGATGTCTGCGGCGTCCACAAAATCGCTCCCAAGCAGCTGGGCGGCGATCCGCGCATTGAGGTATTCGCCACGGCTTGCGGCATAGTCAGGCGTAATGTGACGCCCGATTCCAACCCGCACGACTTCAAGGTCCTTTTCAATATCCATGGCCAGATCAAGATCACGGACAATTCCGCGATAACGATCCGCCACCGTTTGGAAGACAGACTCGAGCAGCGTGCCGGCGCGCGCACAGTCGTGGCATTTGTAGAGCAGGTCCGTGACCTTCGCATCATCAGGCGTCCTCTTGCCCGGCGCCGAGACGACGATGATCCTACGCTCCGGATCCTGCGCGACAATAGCCTGAACCTTGCGCAGCTGTGCGGCATCCGCGACGCTGCTCCCACCGAACTTCGCAACCTTGACGCCCATAAGCGCCGTAGTATCGCATTGATCGAGGTAATTCTGGGATGGGTCGAGTGCGTTTCATCGGAATAGCCAGTCGCGAGAATGCCTGATATTATTTTCGCCAAATCGGAGGACCCCAATGAAACTGAACGACAAGCTTCGCCTCGTGGTCGTATGCCTGCTGGCCACCTCAGCCGTAGCCGCTTACAAGGTTCAGACAGTACCGGAAATGGTGAAAGCGACGAACAATCTTCTGGTCACGTTGTCACCAGAACAGAAAGCCAAGATCCAGTATCCGTTTGGGCACGCGGAACGAACCAACTTCCACTTCACTCCTGGACCGTGGAATGGCGTTTCGAGGCAGGGGCTTCCGCTAAAGGCGATGACTCCCGACCAAACGAAGCTGGCACACGCGATGCTCGCGACTGCGGTGAGTCAGAAGGGTTATACCAAGGCGACGACGATCATGAGCCTTGAGGAAATTCTTCGAGTGACGGAGTCCACAGGCCGCGGGGGTGGCGGGTTTGTTCGCGACCCCGACAACTACTTCTTTGCCGTATTCGGCGAGCCGTCGGAAACGGGAACCTGGGGATTTCGCGTGGAGGGACATCACCTCACGCTGAATTTCACGATTGAGAACGGCAAGATCCTCGCTGACACGCCCGCGTTTATGGGTGCCAACCCCGCCGAAGTGAAGACCGGGCCGCGCACCGGACTTCGCGTGCTGAGCGCGGAAGAAGATCTCGGGCGATCGCTGGTTCAGTCTCTTGATGCGCAGCAGAAGCAGGTAGCCGTGCTTCCGGGTAACGCGCCAGGAGACATCCAGACCGGCGAAAGACTGGACATCAACAATATTCCCAACTTCGATATCAACAAGCCGACCGGCATCGCGGCATCCAAACTGAATGCCAAACAACAGGAGACTTTGCTTGCGCTCGTGGAGGAATATGCCTACCGCATGCCGATTGAACTCGCCGATGTCACCATGGCCGAGATCCGAAAGCCGGGAATGGACAAGATCTTCTTCACCTGGGCAGGGGGAACGGACCGAGGCCAACAGCACTACTACCGCGTCCACGGCCCATCGTTCCTCATCGAGTTCAACAATACTCAAAATGGCGGAAACCATGTCCACTCGGTGTGGCGGGACCTCAAGCATGACTTCGGTCGCGATCTCTTGAAAGAGCACCTCAAGACAGCGCACGCGAATTGAAAACAGTCTCAGGACGGCGGCATGGCTCGCCGTCCTGATGATGTCTCGTTTAGCGTCTTAAGGGACAATGTGGGCTTTCCCTTCCTGGACAGCGCGCCGCAAAATCTCGACGTCACGCAACGCCCCCTGTTCCGCATTCCGTCGCGCCGCCATCTCACGCTCCATCGCGCGAA
>Ga0207659_10001066_pt1 | contig 16262 bp, 10 predicted proteins | sample KBSM43metaG_FD_184330 | JGI IMG/M metagenome (GOLD analysis project Ga0207659, IMG submission 184330) | Miscanthus rhizosphere microbial communities from Kellogg Biological Station, Michigan, USA - KBS M4-3 metaG (SPAdes) (version 2) | ecosystem: Host-associated > Plants > Roots > Rhizosphere >...
CTCGTACGTGTCGAGCAGTTTGGGCCGCGCATGGCCTTTGAGGACCAATGCGAGCTTCCACCCGAGATTGAAGGCGTCCTGCATGCAACAGTTCATTCCCTGGCCACCGGTCGTCGAGTGCACGTGCGCGGCGTCGCCTGCGAGAAAAACGTTACTTTGACGGAACGTGTCCGCCAGGCGGACCCATGTTTCCCACTTGGAATGCCACACGACATCGCCCATCGTGATGCCGTCGAAATGGCGTTCCAGCAGACGCATGAACGCCTGTTGCGGTGTGAGGTTGGGATCTCCTGCTTCGCCGCGGTCACTAAGAAGCAGGCGGAAATGACCGCCCGGTAAGGGAGCGACCATCAGGAAATGATCCGTGCCGACACAGTAGTGAAAGTAGTCCGTCCAATCCGGAAAGCCGTTCAAATGAATATCGAGGTTTTGAAAGAAGCTCCCGGCGTAGTCTTTGCTTTTTACGGACATTCCCAGGCCACGACGGACGCGAGAATTTATCCCGTCGGCTGCGACGAGATACTGGCAATGAATAAGTTCTTCCTCGTCTCCTCTGTCAGAATGTGTGACGCGCGCGGTCACCCCGTCGCTCTCGAGTGCCAGGTCCTGAAACGTGGTGCTGTATTCGATCGTCTTGCCAAACCGTGATCGCGTGTAGTCTCGGACAAATGTTTCCGTCTCGCTCTGGTTGTGCGCGAAGATGCAGTTATAGCGGGAGTCGACTGTTGTGTAATCAAGTCCGGGACGGACTTCCGTCCGCTCGCCTTCGCGCAGGAAGTGCATCACGTAGCCCTTGCACCACAGATCGCGTTCAAAGATACGCCGGCTTAACTCCTTATCGACGAGGTCGAGAAGCTCCACGGTGCGGGCGTGCATCGCGATTGCTCGCGATTCACGGCCCGCGCCCGGATTACGCTCGATACATCGATAGTCGACGCCTCGACGCGCCAATTCCATTGAAAGGACGCAGCCGACGGCGCCACCGCCCACAATCAGGACCGGGATCTCGCTTGTTTTTGGCATAGCCCTTTCAATTCGAATTGTTTTATCTGTGACGACACTTCTAGAACAATAACTTCAGCGACAGCTGCAGCTGCCTCGGATTAAACATTGTCCTTGGCGTCCCAAACAACGGATTCGGCTCAGGCGGTCCTGCCGCGGGACACCCGCTGACCTGACCCGCCTGGATCGCTCGACTGGTCGAGTCCTGATATTGCGTCGGTATCTGTCCGCCACAAAAATTGTACGTTCCGTAAACGCCCACGACTTCGTCCACATTCGTGTGATTGAGCAGGTTGAAGGCGTCGAAGCCTGCCTCCAGGCGCATGCCCTCTCGCGGAAGGTGGATGGTGCGCTGCACCCGGATATCCCAGGTCTGCAGGTTGTCTCCTTTATATGTGTTTCGCGAGAGGTTGCCGACGCGATCCGCTGCGGGGATCAGATCGTTATTGGAGTCGAAGCCGACAAACAACGTAAACGGTCTTGCGCTTTGGATAGTGACAATGTTGCTCAACACGAAATTCCGCAACCATTTGTTGTTGTCGGGACCAGTCAATGAAAAGTTCGAAACGAAGCGATGCCGTGCATCCTGGTTCGACGTCGCGCGTTCCTGGTTCCTGCGGAACGCGTCTTCCGGAACGCTGATGAACGTCGCGAACGTGCCGTCGTCCAGCGTGTGCGACAGCGTATAGCTGGCGTTGATGTTGAAGTATTTGCCCGCTGTTTTGTTCACCTGCAGTGTGCCGCCGTGATACACCGAATTCCCGGATAGATCGTTGCAGCAAATCAAACCCGACGGATAGCGCGGGATACCACTGTAGTAGTTTTTTCCAGCAGGATAACCCGGCGGCGCCGCACCCGCAGAGGGGCACGGATAATTTCCACCGGTGATTCCTTCAACAGGACAAAGGTTGAGCAATGTGGAACGCAACAAATGATGCGCCGCAACGAAGAGGTATCCGGCTCCAATCGTAAACCCGTTTCCGACTTGCCGATTGATCTCCAGGTTTGCCTGTTCGGAATAGGGTATGGGGCTGTGCCGATCGGTGAAACTGTAACCCACCGGAGTCGGCTGCGTGGGAGTAGGCGTCACACTGTTGGAGAAAACCTGGCCGGTCGTAAAAAAGTCTTTCGCGATCTGCGCAGGCGTTGGCACACCCGGAACGGGAATGTACGGGTACTGATTCAATTCATAGACAGCGCTCTCGGCGCCTCTCCGGTTCGGCGGCAGATCTGCACCCGGAAGAACCGCAGGACGCTGAGGATATGTGATGAACAGGAAAGACATCGCGTAACGATCGTTGAACAGACCGAAGCCCGCGCGAACAACCGTCTTCTTGTCGGGAGAGTAGGCGAGTCCGATTCGCGGTTGAAAACCCTTGTGGCTGACATCCATTTGGTCTGACAGCCCGGACTCGAAATCCCAACGCAGCCCATAGTTCATCGTCAATTTTGGTGTGACCTTCCACTGGTCCTGAATGAAGAACCCATAGTAGTTGTGGTTCAGGTGCACCGAGAAGTTTGGTTCCTGCTCGGGCAAATAGGCATACGGCCATCCGTTGGTGGGCAGTGTCTCTGCCACGCCGGGCGTGAAATTGACGGCTGTGCCCAGCGGGGCAGACTGAAAGGCGATCGGGACACCATTTGCGGGATCTGCAGGATTCGGACCAGGAACAGCGGGGAATGGTGATCCCGGACCGCCGAGAGGAGGCAGCGCCATCGGGCACGGTCCCGCCGCGAGGTTCGAAGGAATGGCAGCGGAAGGCTGCACGAAATTTGCAAAGTCAACGAGACAATTGATGCCGGGCAGAATGATTCGGATCGGCGTGAATCCCGGCCAAAGAACGAAGTTCTGGATGTGATTCACATCGGCGCCGAAGCGCACCAGGTGCTTTCCTTTGACCCAGGACAGGGAATCTGAACCCTGGATGCGCGTTTCCCAGATTTTGTCCAACACGCCGAAGTTATGGCCGAACAGCAGCTCATTGGGGATGTCGAGATTAGGCTCGCCCGTCACTCCTGGAAAGTTGTAGTGCCGGCGCGCATACTGGCCAAGCGCCGTATTGACCATATTTGAACCGATCTGCGACGTGAGGGTTCCAGACACGGACTGGTCGCTCAGGAACACGTTGTGCCCGCTGCTTGGAGCCCCGATGCCTCCGCCATCAAGCGTCGCCCCCACGAGCTGATTCAAATCACGCGCGTCTTCGAGGTTGTAGCGCAGGGAGAGCTGGTGACTCGTGGAGAGTTGATGATCTAGCCTGCCGAAAACGTAATCCGTATCTTTCGTTTTTAGGATATTGAGATTCTCCTGCGCAATTCCCAGAGCCGCCTTTGCAGCGTTGATGGTCCCAATGTTGTTGATCAACACAGTGGGATACGTGGGTGACTCGCCGCGCCTCTGACCTTCATAGTTGGCGAAGAAGAACGTTTTGTCCTTCTTGATCGGACCTCCGAACGTTACACCGAACTGATTTTGGCGCAGCGTGTTCGGCTGGGGCTCGGGCTGCAAAAGCGACCGGGCGTTGAGTGCATTGTTTTGAAAGTAATCGTAAACGGAACCATGGAAACTGTTGGAACCAGACTTCGTCACGATGTTGACGATTCCTCCCAACGCCCGCCCATACTCTGCTCCAAAACTGTTGTTAACGACTCGGAACTCTTGCACAGCCTCCTGCGCTGGACTGGCACGTTGGGAACCGGTTGCCGTGTTGATGTTGTCGGCCCCGTCTATCGTCACCAGGTTGCTGAGGTCACGCATTCCAGCAAATGAAACGCGCGAAACTTCGAATTCGGTAATCGTTGATCCAACGCTCGTGCGACCTGTCGTCACCCCAGGTGTCAGCAAAGCAAAGTCGGTGAAGAGCCGGCCGCTGATCGGTAAGCTGGCGATCTGCTGGGTTGCAATCACGCTGCTCAGTTCGGTGCGGGCGGGCTCGATCGCGGGTTCCTGAAAAGTTACGTCCACCTGTTCCTTTCGGCCCTGGACTGCGAGCGCGACGTCCAACGTCGCTGTCTGTCCGACCGTTAGTCGAACACCCGATTGAACGAACTTTTCAAATCCAGTAAAACTGACGCTGAGTTCATAAGACCCGGGCAGCAGATTCGGAATGATGTAGTATCCCGACGAGTCCGAGGTCGCCATATAGGTGCGATTCGTATCGAGATTCCTGAGACTGACCGGTGCATTCGGGATAGCGGCGCCGCTCGGATCGCGCACCGTCCCGTTCAACTGAGCGACGGCAATAACAGCTTGAGCAGATACAGATTTCGGAAAGACAGCCAAAGCTCCGATAGTCAAAGCGAGGATCAATACTGCAGACAACACGCGCGTCATAGTCAACTCCTCCGAAGAAAGGAAATGAATGAACCGTGCGCAAATGAAGCCGCACTGGCGAAAAACAAGCTTCGCCGAACGGGGGGTAGGGGCGAATTGAAAGACAGAATAAGCCTACCGCTACACAAACATCGACAAAAATGTCGGGTGTGGTCTGGGTGCTAGGCACCGGCGGTGAGCGGAAGTTGCGATTTCGAGGAGGACCCGTTCAAAAGTCCCATAGGGAAAACCCACACCCAAAGTACAGACTTCGCCTGATTTCCTTGGGGTGGATCATGTACCTAGAGTTGCGTGGAGATTCGGCCACATTTGTCTGCGACGGTTGTCGTGGCCTAAACTCCTGTTGGGAACTCACATCTCATAGTAACCGACGGCGTCCGTTTGTGAGGACTGCCCATCTTGGAACGGTATCGCTTAAGAGCAGGAAAGTGAGCTAATGGTTCTAGTGCGTCGGATTGAAAAGGCCCTCAGGATTCTCGGAGTGATTCTGATCGCGGTATTTGTCATCGCGGAAGTCAGCGGGCGTCTTTCGGCATCTCTCGCGTTACAACGATTCAACGAGTCTTACGCCAACGGCAGCCTGCAGGAATCACGGGTTCCTCCTGTAGATTTCAGCATGTGGAGCGCCCAACGCATCCGCGAATACAAAGAGAGCCTTCCTAACAGCGGAGATCTTCCATTGGCTGTTCTCCGCATTCCCAAGTTGAAGCTGGAAGTGCCGGTGTTCAACGGAACGGACGACCTCACGCTCAATCGTGGCGCAGGCCGAATCATCGGAACGGCAAGGCTCGGTGAATCCGGGAATACGGGAATAGCCGGCCACCGCGATGGATTCTTCCGCGGTCTGAAGGACATCGGCCGGGGCGACAAGCTGGAACTCGTATTACCCGGAGGGTCCGAATACTACGAAGTGTCGGCGATTCAGATTACGACTCCTGAAGATGTCAGTCTATTAAAGCCGACAGACACGCCGACCCTGACCCTGGTTACCTGTTATCCGTTCTATTTCGTAGGGAGCGCGCCGGAACGTTATATCGTTCAGGCCACGTTGAGCGCGTCGAGCGCGTCCAGCAGCTCCGTCGCTGATGCAAAGATTCCGTGACCGAAAAAACCAAAAGAGAGGATCAAAATGAGCATTGCACGCACAACGTTTTCGCGGCTTCTGGCAGGTGCCGCGATATGTGCCGCTACCTGCACCATCCTGGTGGCACAGGACAAAATTACAACCAGCGAAACCAAAGGACAAACGACGGTAACCACGCAGGTGGAGCGCGCCGAGGTCGTCTATGTTTCGGGTAACGATCTGGTCGTGAAAATGGAAAACGGAGAGGTGAGGCATATCACGGTGCCCGACGGTACTACCGCCAATGTGGACGGCAAGCAACTTACGGTTAAGGATTTGAAACCGGGCATGAAGCTGCAGCGCACTATAACGACATCGACGACTCCGAAAACAGTAACGACGGTTCGGACCATTAATGGAAAGGTCGTCAACGTGATACCGCCGCTCAGCCTTATCCTTTCCTTCCCGGATGGGAGCCCCAATAAGCAATATCAGATTCCGAAAGATCAGACGTTCATGGTCGATGGTCAAAAAAAGACCGCGTTTGAACTGAAGCCAGGAATGCCGATAACGGCAACCGCCGTAACCGAAGGCCCGGTAGTCGAGACTAACGTCACGCGCACAGTGACAGGCACAGCTCCGGCGCCTGCTCCTGCAGCTGCTGCCGCGCCGAGACCGGCAACGCCTCCACCAACTCTGGTGTTGTTGATCGAAGTGCCGGTAGCCGCACCGCCGCCGGCGGTGGCTGCGGCGCGACCGGCTCCGGCACCGGCTGCGCCTGCTCCCGAGCCTGCGCCAACCAAGCTTCCGAAGACCGCCAGTCCATTTCCACTGATCGGGCTCTTAGGCGTTCTTTTGGTGGTCGCGTCTCTTGGGTTAAGGGCTCTGCAACGCAGGTAGCGACGACACAATAACTGTCTTTCCAGGCATCCCGGCCGGGGTGCCTGGTTCCTTGAACCATGATCCAGGTGTGTCGCGCTTTGCGCTCCACACTTGGCTACCCTCCCTGCACCGCTCCTCGGTGCTATGATCCTTGCCGCACTGGCAACGCCGCCGCTTGAAGCAAAGGAGCTAGGACATGTCTCTTCGTTTGCTATTCCTTCCCATGACTCTTCTCGCCGCAACGATCACACAATTTGGCTGCAGCGCCGGTGGAGATGCTGCACCCGGCCGTCCCGTGGATGCGGCGCGCCTCACTGCCGCCGATGCTGAACCCACGCAGTGGATGTCGCACGGCAGAACGTATGACGAGCAGCGCTTTAGTCCGCTCGATCAGATCAAGGCCGAGAACATTAAAGAGCTGGGACTCACATGGTATGCCGATCTCGATACGAATCGCGGACAGGAAGCGACCCCGCTGGTCATCGACGGCGTCATGTACGTCTCGACTGCCTGGAGCAAGGTCAACGCTTACAAGGCGGCTACCGGCGAAAAGCTCTGGGAATACGACCCAGTGGTCGCGGGTTCCTCGGCGGTGAATGCGTGTTGTGATGTGGTGAACCGGGGCGTTGCATTCTGGGAAGGGAAAGTATTTGTCGGCACGCTCGACGGCCGCCTAGTTGCGATCGATGCCAAGACCGGCAAGGCCGTGTGGGACGTCAATACGATCGACAAAACACAGCCCTACACCATCACCGGCGCGCCTCGTGTGGTGAAGGGGCATGTGCTCATTGGCAATGGCGGCGCCGAGTTCGGTGTGCGTGGCTATGTCTCAGCTTATGATGCCGAAACCGGCAAGATGGACTGGCGGTTTTATACGGTCCCCGGAAATCCCGCGAATGGTTTCGAGAATCCGATTCTGGAGAAAGCAGCGAAAACCTGGAGTGGCGAGTGGTGGACGCTAGGAGGCGGAGGGACCGTCTGGGATTCCATGGCGTACGATCCCCAGCTCGACCTCCTGTACATTGGCACTGGCAACGGTTCGCCCTGGAACCAGACGTATCGCAGCCAGGGAAAGGGAGACAATCTCTTCCTCGCTTCCATCGTTGCGCTCCGTCCCGACGACGGCTCGTACGTCTGGCACTACCAAACGTCGCCAGGCGAATCATGGGATCACACCGCCACGCAGCAGATCGTTCTTGCAGACCTCAACATTTCCGGTGCGAATCGCCGAGTCGTCATGCAGGCGCCAAAGAACGGATTCTTCTATGTGCTCGATGCGAAAACCGGTGAACTGATCTCGGCGAAAAATTTCACGGAGGTGAGCTGGGCCACGCATATCGACATGAAAACCGGACGGCCTGTCGAGACGCCGACCGCTCGCTACAATGCAACCGGCAAGCCTTTTCGGTCGCTGCAGAATCCCAACGGTGCGCACACGTGGCTTTCGATGTCATTCAGCCCGATCACCGGCCTGATGTACATTCCCATCCATTCGTCGAATTTCGTGTACGGTCATGACGCGGCCTTTAAGCCAAAGAAGATGACGACCAATCTGGGAGCGGAATTCAGCGGCAATGCGCCGGCGAATGCGCAGGAAGCCGAGGCCTCGCTGGCCAGCAACCAGGGTCGACTTATCGCGTGGGATCCCATCAATCAGAAGGAAGTGTGGCGCGTGGAGCGCGCTGGTCCGTCGAATGGCGGCGCACTCTCCACTGCAGGTGGGCTCGTCTTTCAGGGAACTGGATCGGGGGAATTCACCGCACTGGACGCTAAGACCGGCGCCGCTCTCTGGTCCTCGCCGACACAAACTGGAGTAATCGCTGCGCCGATGTCCTATTCGATAGAGGGGAAACAATACGTCGCCATCATGGTGGGCACCGGTGGCTCATGGGCAATGATTGGCGGCGACGGCAACACAAAAGGAAACCGGCTGCCCAACATTTCGAGGGTACTTGTGTACCGCATCGGCGGCACCGCGAAACTTCCACCTGCGCCCGCGCGCCGGGAACGCAAACTAACGGCGCCTCCGGTGACGGCTTCCGCCGAAGTTGTGGGCAAAGGCTCTGTCGCATACCACACGTACTGCGGCAACTGTCACGGTGTAGGCGCCATCAACCTCGGGATTCTTCCGGACCTGCGCTACAGCACGGCTTTGCAAACGGAAGAGGCGTGGCGAAACATCGTACTCGGTGGCGCGCTCGAAGGGCAGGGCATGGTTTCGTTCAAGCCCGTTCTGGATAACGAAGCCGCCGACTCGATCCGCGCCTTCGTCATTACGCAAGCCCACGCGACGGCGCAATAATTCTAGGTGGTAGTATGGCTGCCTTCAGGCGCGCATCAGTTCTGCCAGTTCGTTGCGCCCCATGCCGAGGGCGAGACTGAGTGGTGTTTGGCCATCATCTCGTTGCCGGTTCGGATCAGCCCCATGCGCGAGAAGCCAGACCACAACTTCGGCAGCTACTGTGGTATCCCGCAACAACACGCACCCATGAAGAAACGTACTGCCATTGGACTCGCACGCAAGATTGATATCAATGCCGCGTTGTAGTGCGAATTCGGCCAGATCGATAGCTATTTTTCGCAACTCGGGGTCGCTTAGATAAGGTGGTGTGGCGTGAAGCCCGTCTTTGCTTTGGTCCGAACTTTCTCGATGCGGCGCTTCGAAGAACCTCTCCTTGACGGGAGCAATACGCCTTCTTATCTCGGTATTGAATGTCGGATCGGTTTCGCCAAGTTTGAGGAGTGCCTCATCGAGAGGAACTTTAGACATCGTCTTAAATCGGCCCCGCTTTCGTTAAAACTTCGTGGTCAAGCCCATTCGCAGCGCGCGCGGAGAACCCGGAGAAATATTGGTATTGCTGTCGGCATTGAGATAGTACTGCTTGTTGAACACATTCTCGAGGTTCGCTTGAAGGCGTACATTCTCCGTGACCGTGATGAACAGCGCAGCGTCCGCGCGAATGTAACTCGGCAAGGTCACCGTGTTGTCGATCGTCGCAAACATGCCGCTGCGGCTGATGATGCCAAGTCCCGCGGACACCAGCGGGTGAAGCTTATAGTTGTTCCAGAGCGACACCGTGTGCCGGGGAACCTGTCCCACCGTTGCTCCCTCGCGTGCTGCGGCTGTGGTGCTTGAGATGAAGGCGTCCTGATACGAATACCCGCCGGAGACCTGCCACTGCGGGGTGAGGATTCCTGTCGCACCGACTTCGAAACCGTTGGTCCTCTGGCTGCCGGTTTGCACGATGCGTGTTGGGTCGTTCGGATCTGTCGAGCGCGTGTTGAGACGGTCCAGACGATATCCCGATGCCGTGATCGACAAATCCGGCATCAAGTCCCACTTCAACCCCACTTCATAGTTGTTGAATTTCTCGGGCTCCAATTGCTGCGTGATCGTAGTCAGGGAAGAGAACTGGTCGCCCGAGCTTGGCAGGTAAGACATGCTGTAGCTTCCATACAGCGAAACTTCCGGTCTCGGTTTGACAACGATGCCGGCACGGGGGGAAACCAGGTTATCGATGCGTCGAAGATTGTCGTTGTTCCGATTGTTGTGGTACTGCTGGTCAAACCTGTCGACGCGGAGTCCTCCTACGAGCTGGACGTAACGTGAAAGTTCCACCTGATCCTGAACAAAGGCCGCCGCAACGTCCGTTTGAACGTGATTGTCCGCATCGGTCGCACTCTGCCGATAAGTAACAGGTGTGTTGATCTCCGTGTTGTTGGAGGGAACAATCAAGGTCGTCGCCGAATTGTTGAAGAAGCCCGTATTTCTAAAGTTATCGGTAAGCTGCCGGCCGAATTCCGCTCCGATAAGAAATGTATGACGGATGTTGCCGGTCGACAGAGAAGATACAAGGTCTGTCTGGTTAAACAGATTTCTGCGTTGAGTTGCATTGTTGTATGCCGTCAGCGCCACGGTGCTTCCGTCGATGCTCGTCGCTCCCGGTACATAGTTCTGGTAGAACCTGTCGTAGTTTCCATACATCGTTCGATTTCGGATAGTGACGCGGTTGAGGCGATGCTCCACCAGCACCGAGCCCAGATGAACGCCGGCCCGAACGTGGCTGTCATTGGGGTTGCCGTAGTACGTCGGAGGATCTACCTCAACCGGATGGCCTTGATACGAAGTGATTCCGCGATCCGCGACGCGAGTGTCCCGGAGGTATTCGTATTCTGCCGTGATTTTGGTTCGATCGTTCGGAGTGAAAGTAATCGTGGGCGCAATGCCGGTACGCTCGAGGTCGACTCCATTCCGAAAACTATCGGAGTTCTCATACATTCCGTTCAACCTGAAGGCGAACTTGTCGTTTAGAGGCTGATTCAGATCGCCGGTCAACCGCTTGTTGCCGAAGCTTCCCCCCTGCAGAGTGAAGGAGCGTATCGGGGAAAAGCCAGCTTCCTTGGTTACCCGATTCACCACACCGCCACCACCGCCCCGTCCAAAGATCATCGCGTTGGGGCCCTTTAGAGCTTCGACACGCTCGAGGTTGTAGAGATCGCGGTAATACTGCACATCATCGCGAACACCATTGAGAAAGAAGTCGGCAGACGACCGGTTTCCCCGAATCACCAGATCATCTCGGTTGTTCTCACCCTGGTGCACCGTAATGCCCGGAACATAACGGATCACATCGCCCACGCTCGTCATGGCCTGATCGCGGATCAGTTCCTGATTGATGACCGTCAAGGATTGTGGAACGTCGCGCAGCGGTGTCAGGGTTCTGGTGGCGCTGCTGATAGCGGGTGTTGCGTAGCTTTGTGTTCCGGTCACCTCGACGGATTGCTGGACCCCGAGAAGCCGCAGGACAAAGTCGCGCGTCGTCGAAGCATTTCCGATCTCGATGGTGTGTGCGACTTCGACGAAGTCCTTGGCGATAACGCGCACGGTGTACGTGCCAGGAATCAACGTCATCGAGAATTCACCGGTTTGATCGGAAGTTGCCTGGACACCGGTAGTTTTTCCTTCCGGGATAGCAACGATCTGGGCTCCGATGACTGCCGCCTCTGAAGGGTCGAGGATCCTTCCCGAAAGGGACGATTCGATTGCCTGCGCAGCCGACGGCATTTCGTACACACCGAATGCCGACATCACAAGAAAGGACCAAAAGAAGGCTCTGCCACAACGTGCAATGAATGATCTGGAAGGGATCGTTCGCTCTGACCTCGCGTTCGCCCGTATCGTCACGACCTATACCTCCATCGAAGTGTTTTCGTTCTCGCGGAGAGATTTCGCTCAGCAACGGCAAAATTTCGCGGAGGAAATAGATTGGACCGGCGGATCGCTGTAGAATGGGCGTCCGCGCTGGGGGAGCGATGCTTGTTTCCGCCGCGCGACCGGGGATGCATCGTTGCCGCGATGCATCCCCTCTTGCTTTTCACCAACGACGAAGAGTATCGGCGACTGTTCTCGTCGAGTCAATCTGAAATTGAAAATCGTTTTCATTTAAATGGGCGGCGCGGAGGGACCGTTTGAGCGTTGTTTTCGGGTTCGTCCTGAAGCACGACCGCGGCCGGAAACTGTAATGAAACCTGACAGTTCCGGTGTAGAACGTGTTTCTCCTCTTAAACATTGTCCTATGTGCTGTTTTCGCAGGCATACGTGCCGCTATCCCGCTTCTGTGTAATGGATTTTGACAAGCCTTTACGTCACGATCTGCGGACGGCCGTGACAATTCCCAGGATGCAGATCTCCGGCAAGATGTTCACGGTTGGGGGTATCCGACGAATATCGAATCGGACTTTCCGCTGAGCTGTCTATTGGCGTCGAGCTTGCAGGCGAACCGCAAACGCGTCACAGTTTTTTCGCGGAAAGGATGACTTCGTATGGGGAACCGCTACTTGTTTTCAGTCGTGTTGCTGGTCTTGTTGGCGACCATTCCGGCGAATGCCGCTTCCGTTACCATCGCTTACTCGGGTTCTGTGGATATGACATTCTTCGGTGGCCCTGCCTCGAGCGCGTTTTCCGGATCAGCGACGTGGGATACCAATGCCGTCGGGTTCCCTGGCGCCCCACCTAATTTCGGGCAATACAAACTTACCGGCGCGACATTCATTATTAATGGCGTGAACTACAGTGCTCTTATTGACCTGACCGATCATGGCGGCGACTCAAATGCGGACTCACATCTGGCCGTTAACAACGCGGCAAGCGGCGATGCCGTGTTTGTGACGCTGTTTTTTGTGCCTGGGGTTGACCTTGGCGCGGGACCAGACATCTCGCGATTTGTAGGAAATAGTTTCGGTCCCGCCACTATGTTTTCTTCAACCGCAGTGCCGCAGAATCTGGACTTCGTGCCGTTGCTTACCCCAGGAACTTCGTTCTTCAATCCGTTTACAGGTCCGTCGGGAAGTATGGCTTTCGCGTCGCCTGCTCCAGAACCTTCTTCTGCTCTGCTTATTGGTGCAGGAGTTCTTTCGGCGTTGTGGGGCCTCAAAAGAAAGATGGTCTAGGGCTGCGATCTCAGTTGGACTCTCTTTCTTCGATCCGCCGCTCCAGATAGAAAACGTCCTTGTGTAGATACCGCTCGAAAAGGCGGCGGGCATCGCGACGATTGCGTTTTGAGAGTGCGATTCTCGCTTCAATCAGATCAATCCGCGGGTCCAGTTGCACGCCGAGCGATCTCGCTTGCTGGCAATATCGCACCGCGTTGTTGTATTGCTGCCGGTCGAAATCGATTTCAGCCATTTGTATCAGAGCTACGGCTTTCGACGAATGATTGTGGCTAGGCGACCCATACTCCTTCACCCACGCCTCGAGATTCTTGTAGGCCTCGTCTTTTTGTCCGGCGTCCGCTTGCAGGAGGCCGAGGCGTAGAAGCACTTTGGACCGTTGGGCTCCATCATGTGCCTGAAGTTGCTCGCGCTCTTTTAGGCACATTCCCGTCAAAGCGGCGTCGCGCTTCGCCTTGTACTCCTTCTGCGCTTCAGCGGTCGTAACGGAGAAGCTATCGAGAATCTGCAGAGCCGTTTCATATTGATGAGCAGCAAGCAGCCGATCAACTTTCGCCAAACGTCGTGTCGCCAGCGATCCGCGAACCCGATCGATCCGGGAACTCAGCCACTCCGGAAACAAGCTGGAATGTGCCTCAGTACTGAGGTGCTTGAAATTCGGATCCGGTTCGATTCGCCGCTCTTCGATCCTGACGGCGATCCTGGAGCCGAGATGCGTGGGAATGCCGCCGAGGTTTTGACGGAGCTGCCCAAACGCCCCATGTTCTCCAAGATCCCAGTGGGCAAGGAGAATGTAGTCGCGCACGGCTTCGTTCTGCGGAGCAAGCTGTGAAGCCTTTTCCAAACTCTGAAGCGCAGTTTCCGGTTCACCCTGGTCCAATAGACTGGCCGCGCGAAACATCGGGAAAACGAAGTTATTTGGCGCCAGGCCTTCAGCCATACGGAAAGTGTCCGCTGCTTTTTCGAATCGACCCAATTCGGCCAGCGCCATTGCCTTGTAGAGATAGAGGTGGGCGTACTGTCGATCCGCTTGAATGGCCTGGTCGAAATGGTGCAGCGCTTCATCGAAACGCCATTCGTTCGCGAGGCGCTCCGCTTTGGAAAACAAGCGCTCAGTTTGATCCCAAACCCAGTGGTGCTTCATCTACAGATCCGTAGGGTCTGCTAAGTATACGCTGTCGGATGCTGAACTACTTTTCTGCCACGGCGATCAGGCGGCCGGCATCGGGGCCATAGGGAATGCCATCAAGGCTGCCGTAGATCTTGACCGTCCTGAATCCCGCATCGGACAGAAGTAACTTTAATTCCCTGGCTGAAAAAATCCACAGCCGTAGAAGAAAACGCCGGATTTGTCCCTGAATAATCGTGATGATCTCGTTCTCCACCTTTTGCCAATCTTCGACAAATCGAGGTCGTTCGATGAACAGATCGCCATTCGGCAACGTATCGACCAGAGCAGGCTGAGCCCGTCTGGCGACGATTTCTTTGCCGGCCATGTCCATCAAAAAAATGCCGCCGGGCACCAGACTCTTGAAGACATTCTCCAGCACTGCACGGTTCTCATTGATATCTTCGAAGTATCCAAAAGAAGTGAACATGCTGATGACCAGTTCGAACGTGTCCGGGCGCACAAACCGTCGCATGTCATCTTGAACCCATTCGACATGTGTACCTTGTGCATCCGCAAATTCCTTACCCCGATCCAGGAGCAGTTGGGTGCGATCAAGACCTGTGACGTTAAAGCCTTCTTTGGCAAGAGGGACTGCGTATCGTCCGGGCCCACAGCCAAGATCCAGAAGGCGACCGGCGCTGCGTCCGCAGAGCTGAATCAGCTTCGGGACATATTGTGCAGCCTGATTAAAAGCCTTCTCGCTGAAGAAGAAGTTGTAGACCGATGCCCAATAGATATCGTCTTCATGCCAGGGGACAGTGCTCATGACATTTCATTCTGCACGAAGCGGACCGCCGCACCCGCGTGATTTTCTATCGCTCAATCGTCGTCTACAAACGGGGTCGATAGTCTTTTGAGTCGGAAGCCGCTAAGCGCGTCAGCAGTCCGCGGTAGATGTTCTTCAACGTCTCCAGTTCGGCGACGTCGACGTGTTCGTCGATTTTGTGAATGGAAGCATTCGGTGGGCCGAGTTCAAGAACCTCGGGACAAATTTGCGCGATGAAGCGGCCATCGCTGGTGCCGCCGGTTGTGGAGAGTTCCGATTCCACGCCTGTCTCTTCGCGGATGACTTCGTTCACAGCTTGGACGAGGGCACCAGATGCCGTGAGAAAGGGCAGGCCGCCGATCACCCACTCGAGGTTGTACTCGAGCCCATGCCGGTCAAGCACGGCAGTCAGGCGTTCTTGCAGAGACTTTGGTGTGGACTCGGTGCAGAATCGGAAATTGAAATCCACCACGCACGTGCCCGGGATCACATTGCTCGCGCCTGTCCCGGCGTGGATATTGCTCACCTGCCAGCTTGTCGGCTGGAAATGCGCGTTACCTTTGTCCCATTCCGTTGCCACCAGATCGGACAACGCCGGCGCAAGCCGATGAATAGGATTCTTCGCGAGCTGCGGGTATGCAATGTGGCCCTGTATTCCCTTTACTGTGAGTTTGCCACTCATGGTGCCGCGGCGCCCGTTCTTGATGGTGTCTCCGGTTCGGGTAACCGCCGTCGGTTCGCCCACGATGCACCAGTCCAGGCGTTCGCCGCGCCCCGTCAACGTTTCGCACATCTTGACGGTTCCATCCACTGCCGGCCCTTCTTCGTCGCTGGTGAGTACAAATGCGATGGAGACTGGAGGTTCAGAATGCACAGCCAGAAACTCTTCGCACGCGACAACCATCGCGGCTATAGAGCCTTTCATGTCGGCTGCTCCTCGTCCGTAAAGTTTTCCGGCCCGAATCGTCGGAGTAAACGGACTGCTCGTCCACTGTTCCAATGGGCCGGGCGGCACCACGTCCGTGTGTCCCGCGAAGGCGAAAGTGCGCGCGTCGGGTCTTTTGCTGCGGCGGATCGCCCACAGGTTGCGCACACGAAAACTTTCCGGGCCACTATCGACGCGCTCGCAGGAAAAACCGAGAGGAGCGAGCCGCGCGGCAATCAGGTCCAGGCATCCGGCATCCTCCGGGGTCACCGATGGGCGCGAGATGAGTTGCTCGGCGAGTTCAAGTGTGCGCGACATGGAATATGGCGGCAAATCAGTCACGGAGCAGATCGTTTAAGGAGGTCTTCATTCGGGTTTGCGCGTCGACCCGCTTGACGATCACGGCGCAATAAAGACTGTATTTGCCATCCGAAGACGGAAGATTTCCGGAAACCACCACGGAACCTGCGGGTACACGCCCATAGAAGATTTCTCCAGTCGCACGATCGTAGATCTTGGTGCTCTGGCTGATGTAAACGCCCATGGCAATGACAGAGTTCTCTTCCACGATGACGCCTTCAACAACTTCAGAACGCGCGCCGATGAAGCAGTTATCTTCGATGATGGTGGGATTCGCCTGGACAGGTTCAAGAACGCCGCCCAGGCCCA